>Ga0131853_10024755_pt1 | contig 10822 bp, 7 predicted proteins | sample TergutLab28metaG_FD_92764 | JGI IMG/M metagenome (GOLD analysis project Ga0131853, IMG submission 92764) | Labiotermes labralis P1 segment gut microbial communities from Petit-Saut dam, French Guiana - Lab288 P1 (version 2) (version 2) | ecosystem: Host-associated > Arthropoda: Insects >... | reverse complement strand
TCTGTGGCAGATTTTCCAAGTTTTGTGAGGAATTTGATGTTAACACGTTGTTCTACATTAGCACTCAGCATTATTCCGACGGAGCTCAGACACACGATCCGCTTCTAACAATGGTCACGGCCATTCTAACAGATGCCCCTGAATGAACTTTTGTGTGATGGTAGAGGGAAGTCCACGGGTCAATGTCCTACCCTCCTCTTCGTCATCGACGTGGCCGGAAATGAGCAATACAAGCAATCCGGTTTCTTTATTGCCACACCTCATATATAAGAAATTTGCTTACAGCATGTTTCAGCCAAAATGGACTACCATCAACTGACACATAATTTTAAAATATGCTAAGAATTACTGCAGTATAGGTTGTTTGAATTTATATGGGACCTTATTTTATATTTAATCACTTTACAATGAAGGACAATTTAAGCATACATACATGGTAATGTTGGATGGAGAGCAGTTCTGAGATTTTGTCTTTAAGCATTCTGTAGATCTGCTGATTAGATGAACGGTGCATTGGAGGAGGCTTGGGTTCTACACACTCTTAAACAGAAATTAGCAGACGGCTCTTCATTCGTGCACGGTATGTAGATAAGATATGTGGTATACAGCTGAAGTGATGACTTGGTTAATAAATATTCTCCATGCACCTGGGGTTATATATGAATTGTTGGTTCACAGGTCTTCCAGTTTTTGTAAGGCAGCCCGATCAGCTGAGAAATTTGTGTGTTGAGTGAGAATTATGAATGAACTGTACAGCCTAGTGCTAATTAATGCTATTATACAAACATCATGTATTACATGACAATGCCCCATTTTGGCTGAAACACATAGTACACAAAATTTCTATATATATATATATATAAATAAAATAAACATTCTTAGTTATAACTACTGTGTTTATTAATACAATTGTTGATAACCACAACAGAAAGAAAAAAGTTAAGACTCCAACTGTAGCAACGAAATCTTTGACGCTTTTGGGGCGACATAATCCAATAAAATGTTCTCCGGCAGACAGACACGTCAAGGAGACCTTGCAATAATGCTGCTAGAATACTGGGAAAGCACATGCAACTGAACTGACTTTACAGCACCAGTACTGCAGCAATAACTAAAATTGTATGTTGTGGCCATTTACAGTATAAAAAGAGTGACTACACTAACACTCTAGCCTACAAGATTTAATTACTGTACACAACATGCACAAAGTTACAGGAATTTGTGTATTCCTTCCAGTAGGACAGTTCACATTATGTTCCACCCATGTTCTATTCTTCAATGACCTCCTTATAAACCATTCTGCGTGCATTACTATGCCTTATGTTATAATGTGTGTACTTTTGAGACACAATGAACTTTGGTTACTATGTAGGGCACTATGTGGGCTGTGCTGGCAAGATTCGGTTATCCTGGAGAAGGTAATATTCAGATAATAACAAGGCTTTCACAAAGAATACTTCTTGTGGATAATGCCACGAATTTCTGCAAGATCATCTGATGACAACTCTCATTAGGTGTCCAAAACACACTGTGGTGAAAAGCGTGACCATGTAATGATTGTACACTGTGGACAGGTGTTACTTTCAATATCTGAGTAAGTGAAAAGGAAATGTCACGTCAAGATACAGGAGCAGATTAAGTCACTACAATATACAAGTGCCCTTGGCTCACTTCACATAAAGTTTAGTCTCTACTGACAAAGACAAATAGAATGAACACAATTTCTGTACCCATATTCAACTGAAGCAAGAGGTAATGGAAACCCAAGAAATTATTTGAGTGGTGTGATCCTGTATTTTCTGAATTATACTGACCTTCTGTAAAGTAACTCTGATTTACAATTTGGATGTGATAGTGTGGCACAAAACTCTCACCTTCTGACCACACTTCAAATGACTTGGCACATTCTACTCGCCTCACACATATGTCCTCAATAGAGAGAGCCAAACATACTGTGGTCAGTTCGCAAACTGGCTGACCACCAATCATGTAACCAATTACACAATAAAAGAATAATACACTGCAACTAACGATGATAATTACTATGTAACTGTAACAATCAAATATGCCTAATGGTTGTCTCAACTGTCACACATAATTAATAAAAGTACGTAACTAGCACAGAGCGTCACTTAAGGAATAGACACAAATTCACAACATTTCCTTGAATATGCATAAGCCTCCTCTGTTATGCATCTGGCTCAGTACACAGTTGCAAATGGTGCACTTGGATGTACTCTAGAGGAAAGCCATAAGATCACAGCAAGAATTCTGGCGATAGAAAGACTTTCCAAATATTTTGCACACATATAAGCCCATCCTGTATCTTTGACTGTGGCTGGATCATGTCAAATAATGGCAGCTGCATCTGCAGCTCTCCAACATTTGTTCTGCCACCTCCTAAAAAAGGAGGAAGAATGTGCACATCTTCAGAATATAGTGTTCTAAAAGACTGAATATTGAAACTAGTTTAGTATGCGTTATTTGACACACACACAGGCATTCATACTATGTGTGAAGATGCAAATGGAGGATTGCCAAAGGCTCAAGCCTTCTAGGCCCAAAACACTTGAATTTTCACAGATTCGTCTTTGTAACTAAAAACTATGGAACATTAGTGATAATGAACTTCAGCATGGCAAAATATATATGCAAGTTTGATTCAAAATCCACTACTTTAATTTTCTTCACAGTATACATGTATAATTCCTTGCCAACTTCACCTCAAAATTTTGGAAGTTTTGAGATGCAAATTTTTAAAAATGAAAGTACATATTCAAACAAGAGAACATCAGACAAAGAGTTCCCTTCACAAATCTTCATTACAATGTCACACAAATGAAACAGTGATGCCTTCTTGCTGTCTTGCAGTTGGCTACATACATGTACAAGACACCAATGAGAACAGCTGCTGACCTTACATGCTCATTACACCATGAATGTGACGCAAGTGGCGTTTCATATTGCTCTTCTGGCCGAGAACTTGATGACAGATATGGCACTGTGTAGCACCCTCATGTTTGGCCATGTGATTGTACCGAGAGTTCCTGTGTTTGAAACACTTTCCGCACAGTTCACACACATAAGCACCTGCAACAGCAGCACTCAGTGGTTGCTGGATGTGTCCATGCAACACATTCAATTGAGACTTGAAGGTCACGAGCTTATTCAGAACTTCTACCTCAGAATCCAAGCCTGAGAAAGCAGGAAAACACACTATGAGTATAAATACAATGTAATGAATACATTAAATTGTCAGGTTTGAAGTTCTCACAGTAGTGTCCATAAAGATTTAGCCACACTGCACACACTGTAACCTTGTATTAAATTTGTAATTCACTATTCATTAAAATTCATCACTTGCTCCAAGAACAAATATATTCAATTTCTCCTACAGAGAATATACAAGATTAAAAAATGGAACTTTGTTATATTTCCTTCATGAAAGCATCAACTAAATCCATGCAGCAGTCTTTCTTCAGAAATTAACAAAAGTACTTGCACAACTACTCAAACATTGCCCCAAGAAGCTTATTACTGTGGTACTGTGTACAAAGGCCTACACTTAAGCATGACAGTCTGCTGTATTAGCTTGACAATACTAGCACAGTCTGCCAACAAACAAAATAAAAAACAGCAGTAATCTTACATTTACCTACAAAAAATTTCAGATACATTCAATGCATCTTCTTGGTAATAAGTGACCAGATGCCTACAGTTTACTTCATTGTTACACACTGTAATTACAATTATGTAACTGTTATCTTCTTGACAGTCTGTAGAACAAAGTACAGGAAGTTGAAGTGGAAACCAAACCCACAGGCATGGCAAGCAATGGCTTTACAGTACCTCACAGTGTATAGGATGATACATGAACTATGCACATTACTGTAGATTATTTCCTAGGTCTTTGTAATCAAAACTATTCCTGGTGACATAGGCCCTATTCTCAATGGTTATGGTGCTATGGTGGTTTTTTATTTTCATAAATGAAGTACTGCAAACTGCAGTATCACTTGCACATCCGTGCCTTTCTTGCAATCCAACTTGAACAGCCAAGACATTAGTCACCACTGTTTAGAAGAGTATCAATCCAGTTATGACAAGTCAGTTCTGTAATGGTGGCAGGGGGTGGGGAGAGGGGAGGTAGAAGCAACACACTCTACAGTGCTGTACTGTCTTGGTGTATCCGTTATAATCCAGATTCCATTCGCATTTCCTACTGCAAAGGACACCAAGCATGGTATATGTGTATGGTTTCTGTAACCCTAATGCAGTTCATTCCATTGCTGAATATTAGCAACATATTCTGAACCAGTGAATACCAACCCAAAAACTCTACTCAAGTTTATCAGACATTGCAAGATACTGACAACTGACTAAACACAAATCACTGTTTGCATCATTAAATCCTATTTACCGACAAAGAACAATTCAATTATGATATAATACATAGTTCTCCTGTGTGGTAAAATTAGAATCCTCACACCACTATGGAGTGACTCTGAACTCCATTTCATTGTCAATGTGTGGTGTGCAGTTTGGGATGTTCACCTGACTGGTCATTTTGTCTTAAAAGTATGTCTTAAAGGAGAGATACACCTACAATTTCCCCATGAGGAATTCCAACTTTTGGAGGACGTGTTTTTGATCAGACAAGGTTGTATGTACATTCAATATGGCAGAGATCTTCCCCATTTTTCTGTGAAGTTCAGAACCTCAAGAACAATCATTTCCGCAGGTGATGGACGAGGAATGGCAGGCACAATTGGCCAGCCAGATCTCCAAACTTAAGACCACCAGATTACTATGAATGGAAATGGATGAATGAAATGATCTACAGCATGTAGTCTGAAACATGAGACACACTGTTGCCACATTTTGGACATGACACTCCACGTCAGGAATTCAACACTGAGGTCACAACTACACAGCAAGATATAGTGCAGCTGAGGACAGGATTCTTGAAAACCTGCTTTAAGCACAAGTCTGTGTAAATTAAAGGTAATTTCATGAAGTCCAAATTTAGACTTGAAATATACCAGGTAATGTGTTTATTAATTTATTGTATACTTTTTAAACAACCCTAAGCTTCTATTCTGTATCACTCGATCATAAAACCACGGCCATTCAAAACCAGAGACATGTTTTCTTTGTCAACTTTTTAGATCACAAAGACTTAAGAAATTATCTCTTAAAGTTATGCCCACAACACATAAATCACTCTGCATAATATAATGTACTCAGCATTAGGGCAGGCATTGTAAATGACCTCCATCAACTCTCATACAAGCTGGACACCTGATGATCAGAATATTAAATACGGTATGAAGTTGTCCAGGAACATTTGATGTATTAACGAGCCAGAAACATAAGTGCATATTTCAGTAAAAAAAAACCATTCACTTTATTGTAGATGAAGATCCAAGTGCAAGATATTTGTTAAATCTTCTACAATGGTTTAACCAACATCCCAAGTGATGACAGTCAAGGACAGAAACCATGCATGAGACCTTAAGAATAGTTCCCACCACCTGTTCCTATGCTTGCTCAAATCACAAAACTCATTCTATCATACACCAGCCAGCCAGCTTCCCGCATGCCTACTTACCACTTCAGTGTATGTCAAACACTAAAACCAACTATGAAGACGATCTGAATATAATAACATGAGCTTCTTTAAGGACAAAATGACAACTTGACAAAAGTCTAAAGCAAGTAAATCACGAACACAAATAATAAGCATTAAACACCGACATAAATCTGAGAAACTTGTTCCTAAACACATTAAAATGAACTACGACTTAAATAAACAGCCTGACTTAAAAACACCCAATTTCAGCATTTTTTCATTTGCAGAATACCGTACTGCACTGTAGTAGGCACATCATGTCATTCCCTCCCCGGCTATCATAGGAGTTCACCACCACTTGACTCCTACACACCAACTTAAGACTTCTGATGTTTAAATGTTTGTCTGTGGATCCTCTTAAATCACGCAAAAAAAAAAAAACCAGCAAAAATGGTCAAGGCAATGAAGTGTGAAAGACACCGAGGGTTACCAGATGTCCATGGCCCAACCCCTTTCCCATAAACCCAATGCAATTATTTTTGGCAATTCATATCCCATATCATTCTTAAGTGACTGGCAAAATTTCAGGCTCCCACCTCTATTCCCCGATGAGTTATGGTTCCACAGACAGCCTCACACACCACTTTTTACAGTACAGATTATATAAAGATATCAGTGTATAACAACCCCTCTCAGAGGGAATGAAAATAAAATCCCATGCAAGCACAACCTCAGCATTAAATGAAGGTCAGTCTCATATCCCAAAAGGAAGAAAATTACTCGAAGTACCACTTGATAGATGATTAATGCCAGATAGTTCAACAGTTAGCACTTCTACTTCCTTTTCAGGCCATTCTATGTTGAAACATAAGGCCAGAGCTGCCTACCCTAAGGATCACCACAGTTTTATTCAGTACCAACAGGAATATTCCATATTACCTTAAATTAAATAAAGACCACTTCCTTAGAGGTTTGTTATTTGGGTGCATGTGAGGTAGGGTTACGAAACGTGTGAGGGTTGTGAAAAGTTCTGAATTGCTTCACATGAAACTTAAGAAATACAGGGTGATCAAAAAGTCTCTGTGCACCTGACTTTTGTATTGTAATCATCAAGTTAACAGACACTTTTTCATTATCCTGTATATCAGACAACACACAGTTTATGTACATACTTTGCCAGTTGAGAAAGTCATTAAGTTTACTGGCACAAGAACAGTGGCAAAACACATGCCAGCAGCATAAACTGGAATTCACCACAATCACAAAACTGCTACTCAGATAGCTCAATTATGCAGAACATGTTCATTCTACATAACTCATACCTACTAAACACCTGTATTTTGGCTCCAAGTAGGAAGAGTTGAATATAAATACAGGATTTTCTTCTCCCCACATCTAAGTACACTAGTCCATACTTCACTAAAATCCAAGCTAAAATGCCTTCTACACAATAAGTTGCCATGATTAAAAAAAAAAAAATCAAAGGAACATCCATGACGGTGTACGTACAAGAATTACGTAGCTGACAGCAAGCAGGCCAGCACTAAATGCAGAACCCTTGCAATAACCCCTGTGGATCTGCAGACCCGAAGGTCAGGAACGAATGCCCTAACCACATGCAACACTACAAAATCCTCTGAACGTGACAGCAATGCTTCAACAACAGACACACTTGTGAATGAATTATAGTTCTCATATAATTCCTTGGTTACAAACAGTTCCACAGGCATTAAGGAGAACACAGCACCAATTTGTAGAGAGCACCTGATAGCAGGACAGAAAACTCTCTTCACAAACAGAATAGAAGAATACTTCCTTCCCCATTACAATTTACTACCTATAAGAACATCAGATGTTCATCTTTCAGGCTCCTCTGACAGTCATGATTATGAATGATCTTAAAAATTAGTCATGTAAACCATAAACAAAGTTACCACTGTTACCAAAATAATGATCTGCAGACCTGACTTGAGTACATAAGACACGGAGGAGTTGAGGTCATGGACTATTACATTCATTAGATTTGAATAATGACGGTTCACAGAAGCAAGCACTAGCACGTAAATGAGATAAAGTCTGTGTATGTGTATGAGTAACTCCTGAACTGCGCAACTTTTTTTAAGTTAGGCTTATCACATGTTGCAGCTGCCCCAATGATCTGGCATGAAACAGAGTGGTGTTATTAAAGTTTAATTACTCCAAAAGGTTGGGCTCAGCTTGCTTCAGGTGCGGTCCAGTACTGCGATCATATAAAAACTACAAACCATCAGGTTCAGTAAAGGTAGTTTCTTGAGCAGCTGAGCAATACTCAGCTTCTCAAGAAGGACTCTGCTTCATGAGTTTGTCTATTAATGTTATTCCATTCAGGCCATCCCTCCAGTTATATTGGGTGAACTGGTGGGTGCTGGAACTTGGCCACAGCAATTGAATGTAGTATGCAGACCCTTTACACAAGCAATGAATTAGAGATGGAGGTTAAGGTAAAAAGTACAAGGTAAAGCTGTCACCATACATGGCATAAAGGCATACACAGCAACCAAGATACAGCTCCACTCATTCTTAATTTCAGCACCAGATGGAGGTGAGATGCTTGCTTCACTTTCCAGCCACTTTACCCATGGGGAAAAAGCCCTCAAATACTCACCGAACAGGAGGCTGGGTGGGACCCAAACTCAAACTAGACAATATACAGAACAGAAGAATTTCTTGTCCCTGCCAGGAATTCTATAACAATTCCTCCATTGTCCAAACCATGGTCTGGTCACTACATCAACCTTGCTATCCTAGCCAAAATAGGTGACAGACCATCATTACTAAATAATTCACCACCCCATATGACCACAGAAAAAATAATCATATTTACACACCAACAGTCAGATTTTTTCTTCAAGCAAACCATCATAAAAATTCGAAAACATTGAAGACCTAAACAAATAAGCACAAAATTCTACCAAATACATAAAACCAAGCGATCTATGGAACGATTATTGTATATTGTCTCACTCTAGTTTAACTGCCTCAAAAACCCTCGACTTACAAACTGTTCTGGAAATAAAATGTATCTCTATATAGTTTCTGCTCCAACATTACTTGTTCAGCCAAATACTCCACAAGTACAGTGCATGGTATTTCCACATGTTAGCCAAAACTGGAATGCATCAAGAAACTGATATCCATTAATATCCATTTCAGTTTCTTCAAAACCAGAGAGATGGAGTCATTTTACAGGTATTTTGTACAATGTAAATGCACCAACAAACTTAAATGATTTTCATAATTACATCATTAAATTCACATACTTACTTACTCCATGAAGCAGAGTCCTTCTTGAGAAGCTGACTGGTTCTCAGCTAGTCAAGAAACTCCCCGCATTTTATGAAACCCGCAGGTTCATTACCACATTGACAAAGTGCCCACCACCTGTTCCTATCCTCAGCCAGCTCGTTCCAGTCTGTACCCACACATCCCATTTCCTGCAGATCCATCTTAATATTATCCTCCCATCTGTGCCTAGGTCTTCCCTGTGGTCTCTATCCCTCAGGTTTCCCCTGTAATCGCCTCTCCTTTCCCCCATACATGCTACATGCACCACCCATCTCATTCTTTTCGATTTTATCACCTGAACAATATTGGGTGAGGAGTACAGATCACTAACCTCCCCATTATACAGTTTTCTCAACTCGCCTGTTACCTCGTCCCTCTTAAGCCCAAATATTTTCCTCAACACCCTATTCTCAAACACCCTCAGTCTGTGTTCCTCCCGCAATGTGAGAGACCAAACTGCACGCACATACAAAACAACAGGAAAAGTTATAACTCTGTATATCTTAATCTTCATATATTTTGATAGCAAACTGGAAGAAAAAAGATTATGCACCGAATGACAGCAAGCATTCCTGACTTCTATCTGCTCTTTAATTTCTTCCTGAACAGAATTTTGATTTGTTAAGGTTGTTCCCAACTCAAGCACTAGGCCATATATGTAATCACTCAACGGACACACATTTTTCCTGTCCATGTAGAAGTCTGCATACTAAAACGCAGTATAGAAATTTAGATGAAGCTTTATGACAAATCACAAGCATGTTTTTTTAAACAGCTGAAAGGATGTGTAGAGTAGGCTAATCAAACACATATTAATAACACATTACTTCCAGAACAATTTGGTTTCAGGGAAGGGCATCTCCTGAAAATACCACCTACAAACTAACAGGCAGTGCATTTACTCTCTTAACCAAAAAGAAAGGCATGCTGCAGGAGTTTTCTGTGATTTATCCAAAGCACTCTGCTGTGTAAATCATGAAATCTTGCTAGTTAAATCACATTTTTTATGATATTCAACGAACAGGTGCTAATTGGTTCAGTTCCTTAGGGAACAAAAACTGGGATTGAAATCATCTAATAATGTTAGTTCTTTTTTCTTAGACTTGGGAACAATAAAGCGTGCAGTATCTCTGTGGTCAGGTCTAGGACCCTTCCTTCCTCCAACAACAAATACCATATTAACAACAATAATATTTGAACCTTCTGGTGACACCAGCATCATAATGCCTTGTCAAAATGATTATTTCTTTCCAATGTCAAACATCATACTGTCTCACACGAGTAAACGGTTCACAGCCAATGAAATGGCCCCAAATGTGGATGAAACGAATATAAAGAAATTTGTAACAAATCATTCTTAACACTATCCATTAATAACTGACTACAATAAAAAACATTTAGAAGATTATAAAACACAAAATTGCTTGGTTTAAAAACTCATAACCACATGACCTGGAAGAACCATATCATCAACCATACGTCAGCCTCTCAAGCGGAAAAATATATGGGCCGGCCTCAACATACTGTGCACTTCACAATGAAAACTAGCCAACCATGAAGAATCATACGGGTCATTTTAAATCAGCATGAAGAAAGTACTGAAATACATTGTTTTTATTATGCTGAGAAATTACTAATGTTAAAAAATGACTCATTAAATTATAAGCTGTACATAATGAACTGCCTGCAGCATATGAACTTCGTAGGCAAAATACTTATAAACTTCATACTGTAAATTTTGTATTTTTGTTATATACTTGTGTGATTTGTCGGTATAGCGACTGACTACGGGCTGCATGGTCTGGGATCGAATCCCGGTTGGGACGAGATTTTCCGCCTGTCCAGACCGGCCCTGGGGCCCACCCAGCCTCCTGTAAAATGGGTACCGGGTCTTTCCCGGGGGTAAAGTGCGGCCGGGGCGTGCTG
>Ga0131853_10024754_pt1 | contig 10823 bp, 9 predicted proteins | sample TergutLab28metaG_FD_92764 | JGI IMG/M metagenome (GOLD analysis project Ga0131853, IMG submission 92764) | Labiotermes labralis P1 segment gut microbial communities from Petit-Saut dam, French Guiana - Lab288 P1 (version 2) (version 2) | ecosystem: Host-associated > Arthropoda: Insects >... | reverse complement strand
TCTGGAACATTCAGTTGAATAAGAAGATACCCTCTAGCACTTTTGCTAGAGGGTATCTCTTTGGAAATTTAAGAAACGAACCCTAATAAAAGGCTCATGCCCCTTATTAGGGTTCGTACTGGTGCGCGAGGGGGGACTTGAACCCCCACACCTGTTGGCACACGCCCCTCAAACGTGCCTGTCTACCGATTCCAGCACTCGCGCAGATAACAAAAGTCATTATACCAGAATTCAGCGGTTTGTCAACAGATTGCAAACAGAAAATCAGATCAAAAGGGGCGTAAGGAAAACTAAGCGGCAAAACTCTCCAAAGGAACTCCGGTAAATGCGTTTTCTACCATGCGCTCAATGGAGATGCCATACCCCCGCTCCGGATTGTTGATCAGGACATGAGTCACAGCGCCGACAATCTTTCCGTTTTGGAGAATGGGACTTCCACTCATCCCTTGTACAATCCCCCCGGTGCGGGCGATGAGAGCTGGATCTGTCACGGTAATCATCATGTTTCGATCATCTCCGCCAGAAAAAATCCGGGAGATTTCAATGTCAAACTCCTCAATGGATTTCCCCTCCACATTGGCGCGAATCTTAGCGGCGCCCAAGGTCAAATCCCCCGCAGTGCCAATGGGGAGCGGGGTGCCTTGGGAAAATGTGGTGGGATCAGAAGCGTGTCCGAAGACACCTGTCATGGTATTGGAGAATAAACTGCCGATTTCCTGTGTAAAGTCAAATTCGCCCTGAAGCTCACCCGGCGCGCCAGCGGCCCCTTTGCGGACAGACTTCACAGCGGCTGGCATGATAGAACCGTTCTCCAAAGGCATAAGCGTCCCCGTCTCCACCTCGCTGACGGAATGTCCCAAAGCACCGAAGATGCCGCTTTTGGGATCGTAAAAAGTCACAGTGCCGATCCCCGCCATAGAGTCTCTGAGCCAGAGTCCCAGCTCATAGTTGCCGGAGTGATCCAGAGCCGGAGTGAGTGTAAGTTGTAGCGTTTGCTCCCCGCGCCGGACGTGTATAGTCACAGCCTCACCGGGTACTTTCTCAATTGCTTCTTTGAACTGGGCGGCAGTAGTGATTTTCTCAGAACCGACTTGGGTAATCACATCTCCGAGCAAAAGTCCCGCATCGCTGCCCGGTGTGACAGCACCCTGCGCCGACTCGATCTCTCTGATGGCGACGATCATCACACCATCGCACTTAATATTTATACCAACAGTCTGTCCCACCGGCACAAGTTCCCCGGGTGTATGTGCCAAAACTTGGGGGGTGACAGACGAAATCAAAATAAATGCTGCAAAGACAGCCAGCATACGCCGGGTTTTCTGTGTAATCATCGCGGCGTAGCCTCCTTTTTTATCATACAAGCCAAAATACTTCCTCCTCTTTTTGCCCATCTTGAGCTGTAGTTAATATGCCAAGAATGACGCAATTTACAGCTGGAATATTAACGCTTAAAAACCAATTTCACGATTTTGATTTTTCTGCATAAAATAGTAAAAAAGGGATCACAGGAGGAACAATCATGCGGGAATTCAATCGAAACGCAAAACATCCTGATATTGACCTAATCCAACTCGCCTTGACACGAGCAGGATACCAACCGGGCAGGATCGACGGCATCTTTGGCATGAGGACAATGGGTGCGTTAAACGCATTCCGCAGAGGCAGAGACATGGCGCAGCCGGAGCGCATCACAACAGGGGACTGGACAGCGCTCACTCCATTTCTCACCGGCTACGTCCGCCGCACGGTCAGGGAAGGGGACACACTGTTTCGCCTCGCACAAGAGTTCCGCACCACAGTGGAAGCCATCCGGACGGCGAACCCAGACATCCATTCGGAGCATCTCAGAGCGGGCGCGCTCTTGACGATTCCCTTAGGTTTTGATATCGTCCCGACCCAAATCCGCTTTACTTCGACAGCACTCTATTACGTCGTGCGCGGACTCACAGCCCGGTATCCCAAAATAGAGCGGGAGACAATCGGACAGAGTGTTTCCGGACGGGAGATCCCAGTTTTACGTTTTGGAGCGGGTCGGCATGCGGTGAGCTTCAATGCCGCTCATCACGGCAACGAGTGGATCACAACGCCGGTTTTGCTGAAATTCCTCGAAGACTATGCCAAGGCGGAGGCGCAAAATAAACAACTGGTCAGCCAAGACGCAAATGTGCTCCACACCATGAGCACCCTCCATCTGATCCCCATGGTGAACCCGGACGGGGTAGACATCGCAACAGGTGCCTTAGATCAAGGCCCAGACTATGAATACGCCACCTATTTGGCGGGAAACTATCCCCACATCCCATTTCCGCGGGGCTGGAAGGCAAACAATCGCGGGGTAGACCCAAACCTCCAATATCCGGCAGGGTGGGAAAAGGCAAAAGAAATCAAATTTGCACAAGGCTTCACAAAACCGGGGCCGCGGGACTATGTGGGGCAATCAGCCCTATCAGAGCCGGAGAGCCGCGCTCTCTACGACTATACCCTGCGGCATGATTTCTATCTCACCATGTCCTATCACAGCCAAGGCAAAGTGATCTACTGGCGTTACCTCGACCATCTGCCGCCGGGATCCGAGGAAATCGGAAGAATCTTCGCCAAGCTCTCCGGCTATACGCTGGAGGAAACACCCCTCGTCTCAGGTCACGCGGGGTATAAAGACTGGTTTATTTTGCACTACGACAGACCCAGTTATACCATCGAAGTCGGACAAGGGGAAAGTCCTCTGCCATTGTCGCAATTTGGGGAGATTTACAAAGATAACAAAGGGATGCTAGAGATTGCCCTCATCATCCAAGCACCCTAGCCCGAAAAAAGCCTCCTTTTCCAAAGGAGGTGGCAGGCGAAGCCTGACGGAGGATTTCTATCATGTATGCAAGAAAGTCGAAGGTATTGAAAGGGCAAACCTCAGTCAGCTTCGCTGACAGCTCCTTTGCACCACAGGCACCCCTTCCGCCGAGCCAATCGCGTCGCTCTTGGGGCGTCAGTTGCAAAAGGAGCCTAGGGAACAAAAGAGCTGGCAACCACCCGGCTCTTTTCGCTTGTTCACCCTGTTCACGGTATTTTGATATACTTATAGAAAGGATCCGCACAAATCCAGAGCCACCTTCCCCAGACCTATGCAAGAAAAAACGGAGAATCTCAGGAAAATAAGATCAAATCGGAGAAAAGACGGACAAACAAAGGGGAAACCGGTCGAAAGCGTGAAAAATGCTAACTTTCAAAGTGGAAACAGAAGGGGAGCAGGGAAAGAAAACCGTCCAAAACGGTAAAAAAGGGAACTCTATTCCACTGTTTTTCGGCATAATAGGGACCTATAAAAGGAACATCTCAATGACTTGCCCGAATCGCAATCCTCTGGTACAATAGTGGGAAATCCGAACAAAGAAGGATCTCCGCAAATGCGATATGCTGTAAGTGGGAACATTGAGATTAAAGAGACCCTAGACTTCGATGTAGTCGTAATCGGAGCCGGCCTCGCCGGCCTCTACACGGCCTTGAACATCGAACAATCACGCTCTTGTTGTATTTTGACAAAAGAACGGCTAGACTCATCCTGCTCTTGGCTTGCCCAAGGCGGGATCGCGGCGGCGATGGCGGCAGACGATGCCCCAAGCCTGCATCTAGAGGACACGCTAGTGGCAGGTGCGGGACTCTGTGATGTAGAGGCCGTAAAGGTTCTCGTAGACGAAGGTCCCGCAGATATCAGTGCCTTAGTAGACCTAAACGTCCCCTTCGACCAAGACGCCATGGGTGATCTCCGCATCGCACGAGAGGGCGGACATAGCAGACGCCGCGTCCTCCACGCCGGGGGCGACGCCACAGGGAAAGAGACAGTCAAGGCACTGGAGCGAGTCGTGGCAGAGCGAGACAATGTGACTTTCATGGGGCGCGCCTTTCTAGTGGACGTGCTATTAGATAAAAAAGGCACAGTCTGCGGCGCTCTAATTCACGCCGAGGGAGCGTACCGTATCATCCGCACCCGCCATCTGGTGATCGCCACCGGCGGTGTTGGACAGGTCTATTTAACTACCACCAATCCAGAAGTCGCAACGGGAGACGGCATCGCGGCGGCAGTCCGAGCCGGAGCAAAGCTTGCAGATATGGAGTTTGTCCAGTTCCACCCCACAGGTCTCTGGCGAGCGGGGCAGACCGGACAGACCTTTTTGATTTCAGAAACCCTCAGAGGAGAGGGGGGCATCCTCCGAAACAGCAGAGGAGAGGCCTTCATGGAGGGACAACATGAGCGGAAAGACCTAGCCCCGAGGGACATTGTCGCCCGTGCCATCAATCGAGAGATGGAACAAACAGGCGAGCCCTGCGCCTATCTCGATATGCGGCACCACACAAGGGAATTTTTGCTGAAACGCTTTCCCACCATTTTCGAAAACTGCGAAAAACGCGGCATCGACATGAGCCGCGACCTGATCCCCGTAATTCCCGTCCAGCACTACCTGATCGGCGGGATAGCGACAGACCTCTATGGCAGAACCAATGTGCCGGGACTCTACGTTTGTGGAGAGGCAGCCAGCACAGGCGTCCACGGCGCAAATCGTCTAGCGGCAAATTCCATGCTAGAATGCCTCGTCTTCGGTAGAAGAGCAGCAGAGGCAATCAACACCACTGTAGGGGACGATGCCCACATCGTCCCGTCCCCCATCTGCGTACCAGCCATCCCAATCCGCCCGACCATCCAAATCGATACAGACACCCTACGCCGCCGCGTACAAGCAATCATGAGCGCCCACGGTGCAGTCGTCCGCGAGGAGGCGGGTTTACAAAAAGCGCTAGATGAGATCCGTGCTATCAAAGCCGAGATCGAGGAAGGATTTGACGACAGACGCGTATACATCGAACTCCTAAACATCGTCACCGTAGCAGAAACGATCCTAGAAGGTGCCATAAAGCGAAAAGAGAGCGTCGGCGCACACTATCGGAAGGAGGCCTGAGCCATGAGCCAATTCGAACTAGACACCCTGCTGAAACGCGCCCTCACAGAAGACATCGGCATGGGCGACCTCACAACAGAAAGCTGCGTCCCGGAAGACGCACAGTCTCATGGGAAGTTTGTCGCAAAAGAGGCCGGCATCATCTGCGGATTAGAAGTCCTCACCCACACCTTCGCACTCTTAGACTCAGATGTCCGCGTCACACCATGTGTGACAGATGGTGCCAAGGTAGAGGTTGGGGACGTAATCGCCGAGATCGAAGGCAAGTCCCGCAGTGTGCTGTCCGGCGAACGTGTTGCCCTCAATTTACTCCAGCGTCTATCCGGCATCGCAAGCAGAACAGCGGACGCAGTTGCACAGGTGGCGGATACCAAGACAAAAATCTGCGACACCCGGAAGACCACGCCGGGACTCCGCGCACTGGAAAAATACGCCGTCAAAACAGGTGGCGGCTCCAATCACCGCTTTGGACTCTTTGATGGCGTGATGATCAAAGACAACCACATCGTAGCGGCAGGCGGTATTAGTGCGGCAGTAGAGCGCGCCCGTGGAGCCGTGCCTCACACAGTGAAGATCGAAGTGGAAACCACAAATCTGGCGGAGATAGAAGAAGCGCTAGAGGCAGGTGCGGATATCATCATGCTAGACAACATGGACTGCATCCAAATGAAAAAAGCCGTCCAGCTGATTGCCGGACGGGCAGTGACGGAAGCTTCCGGCAACATGGGAGACCGGAGTCTCGGAGAAGTTGCTGAAACAGGTGTAGATTTTATATCAATCGGCGCCCTAACCCATACAGTGAGAGCGCTAGATATTAGCTTGAGGTTTACAAAATAAGTATGAATGCATTTGAGACAAATCTGAACATCCAAACCCTAATCGGCCTATTCTTCCTCGCCGCCTGCTTCGTGACGGCAATTTTCGGCCTCCTCCTCTGGCGATTCGAATTTCTAGACGGCAAAAGCTTCTACTTCAGCCGCACCCTAGGCCGAATTCTAGTACTCGCCAGCGGGATATTGGCATTGGCGGCTTTAATGATGCTGATCTATGTTCGAGCTACTTTGTAAAACTGGAATAGGTGCAGGAATCAAAGCCTCCTTTTCCAAAGGAGGTGGCAGGCGAAGCCTAAGGTCGGATTTAATCTTGCAGAAAGCTACCAAAGGGCAATCCTCAGTCCGCTTCGCGGACAGCTCCTTTGGGAAAGGAGCCTAGGTGCCTAATAATCATAATATAACAATCGGCAACAACGTCCCGACCACAAGCAGCACCAACCCAATAAGCCGCCGCATCGACAGCCGATCCCCGAAGAATACCCGTGCAAAACCGATGGTGAGCACAATGCTCAGTTTGTCAATCGGTACCACAAAACTGGCGTTTCCAATCTGCAAAGCCCGATAGAACAGGAGCCAAGAGCCGCCTGTTGCAAGGGCAGAAAGCAGAAGAAAAAGCCAGCTTTTTTTATCCACAGACCGCAGTTTCTGCTTCGACCCAGCAAGACCCACCATGAGCACACTCATAGGCAAAACCGGAATCGTCCGGATCGCAACGCCTAGGTTCGGTTCAATGTCTTGGATCCCAATCGCACCGAAGATTGCAGTCATACTGGCAAAAAGAGCCGCCAGAAGTGCGAAGAAAAACCAAGTCCGCGAGCCTGATTCCTCTGATTTTTTCTTCCGGTCTAACATGAGATAGGTACCAAGACTCATAAGCACAATGCCGCAAAACAGTGTAACGGTCAAAGGCTCACCCAAGAGCAAAATTGCAAGAATCACAGTCAAAATCGTGCTGCTCTTTTTGAGGGGCGCCACATTGGAGACAGTCCCTAACTGCAAAGCGCGGAAATAACAAAGCCAAGACCCGCCGGTGGAAAGCCCGGAGAGGGTGAGGAAAATCCAAGTCCGAGAAGAAATTTGTGGGATATCCCGATGAGAGCCGATCCAAAACACAAGCCCCCACACACAGAGGAGCACGACTACAGTCTTAATCACCGTAGCAAGGTGAGAGTCAACTTGTTTGAGCCCGATCTTCGCCAAAATAGTCGTCAGTGCCGCAAAGACCGCAGCACCGATCGCGTAAAGTAACCAGAGTTCCATAGACACCTCACCAAAGCGTTTCGTTTGGCATCAAGTATATCAGAAAGTCCCGCTCGCCTCAAGCCTCCGCCGGACAGGCAAGCCAAGGAGCACAGCAAAGAAGAGCTTAATCAGTTCAGTCGGCAGAAAGGGCACCACGACTGCAAAAAAGGAAACCCGCAAACTATGCCCCGTTACGAGCGAGAACTGGGTCATGCCAAGGAGATAGGTAAAGGTCATTCCAATCAAAAGTCCAAGTAAAAGCAAAGGTAGTTTCTTCCGATCTGCCCCCCATCCAGCAAAAAAAGCATAGAGAGGGAAGCCGAGAATGAACCCTCCTGTGAGACCGAAGACCATCCCAAGGCCTCCAGAGAATCCATGAAACACAGGGAGTCCAATCGCGCCGAGCAAGATATAAACAAGTGCTGCAATAGAGCCCCGCTTTGCGCCTAAGATAATGCCAGCTAAGGGAATAACGAAAGTCTGCAAAGTCATCGGCACGCCAAAGGGCATAGGAATCGGCGGAAGTAAGGAGAGGACAACGATTACTGCGGTAAACATTGCAATGTAACACATATTTCGGACAGATAGTGCGCGCTTTGACATAGATGACCACCTCGCGGTATAGTTTTGCTTGATTATACGCGAGTGAAAATGATTTGTCAACCTGAAATTATAAAAAGGTTTACAATCAAGGTGAAGGGAAATGATTATACGGTGTATCTCTTTCTTGCCCAGAAAACAACTCCAAGGCAAAGGACAAGATACATTAGTACAAAAAAGAAAACTGCATTGATAGAGCCATAGCTGAGGAGAGCCAAAGGATAAGGGGCAAGGGTGAAAGAGAACAGAGCATTATAGATCAGCGACATGGGAATAAAACTCAAAAGCCAAATATTGATCGTCCAAAAGCGCCGTTTTGCTTGGGTAACATTTTGTGAACTATAAGCTAGACCAATACCAAAAACCATACACCCCACCGCCATTAATATGAGACCGGCAACAATTGCCATAGGCGTTTGTTCTTCGTACCATAATCCATTGGACACAATCAAACCGATGAAACTCATAGCAGAAGCGATGATAACAAATATATTTGCGTTCATACCTTCTCCGCCGGCCTGTTTTTTCGTTTCGATCCCTTTCAGGATGTAATCCGTTGTGACATCAAAGAATTCACTCATGATGATTACCTTGTCCAGATCAGGGGTACTTTGTTCGCTTTCCCACTTTGAAACAGATTGACGGGATACTCCAATTTTATCCGCCAGCTCTTCTTGGGAAATCCCCTTTAATTTTCGTAAATGTTGTATTCTGTCTGCGATATTCATATATGACACTCCTTTCTGAATGTGATGTCATTCTAACAAAAATCCCGGTTGCAAAGCTACCAACCACACTTGGTTTTTCAGCAACTCACAGTTGCGAAGGCGCAGAAGCTATAAAAACAAATCATGTCCCGGCAAAAAAGCAGGCAAGGTACAAAACAATTTTACCATACGCAAAGTAAAAAGACTACTTCAGAACAAACGGCCTATCACAGCACGGAGTTGACGCAAAGGGGCGGACATATTACAATGAGACAAAGCAAACACAAGTCTGGAGCCTCTATGAAAGTTATACTAACTGCCCCAAGTGCAAAATTAGTCCATAAAACCCTTGCCCCTTGGTGTCTCAAGGCATATTGTGACGCCCATGAGCTAGATTGCGAAATCATGGTACAAGAGCACACAGTCAACGACCATGTTGCAGATATCGTCACAACCCTCTACCAAAGCGTACCAGATGTGGTGGGCTTTTCCTGCTATATCTGGAATATCGAACACATCAGCAAAGTTGCAAGCATACTCAAAAAGTGTCTGCCCCATTGTATCATCATCTTAGGCGGGCCAGAGGTTTCCTTTGAAACAGATTGCAGCGCCTATCCCTTCGCAGATTACATCATACAGGGAGCTGGGGAAACTCTGCTTTTAGAACTCTTGCGAGAGATCAAAGCCGGGAAGGCCTCTCATGGTGAGATCATAAAGTCCCCAAGCACCCCTGCTCTAAACGAACTGCCCACGCCTTGTACGAAAGCCTACTACGAGTCATTCGGAGAAGGCCGTATGGTGTCGATTGCAAATCAGCTCATCTACTTTGAAAGTTCCCGAGGCTGCCCCTTTTCCTGCGCCTATTGCTTGAGTTCAGCAGAAAGCGGCGTAGAAGAGCTTGCATTGGAGCGGGTATTCTCCGATCTGGATAGACTAGTGGCCCATGGAGCAAAGTGTATCAAATTCGTAGACCGCACCTTCAATGCAAACCGCCGTCGCGCAGGAGAGATTTTGCGGCATATCCTCACCCTGGAGACAGACTGCACCTTCCACTTCGAAGTAGCGGCTGATTTATTTGATGCCGAACAGCTGGCGCTCATCTCTGGGATGCCAGAGAGACGCGTCCAATTTGAAATCGGACTCCAATCTACAAACAGAGAGACTTTGACAGAAATAGACAGAGTGATGAACCTAGACCGTGTCCTACAAAACATCTGCACCTTAGTCGGATTCGGCAACTGCCACATTCACCTAGACCTGATCGCCGGACTACCCTTCGAGACATTGGAAACTTTTGCAAAGGGCCTAGACGCCTGCATAAGTGTGCGCCCCCATATGTTACAGCTAGGATTCCTCAAACTCTTGAAAGGGACAAAGATCAGAGCAAACAGCGAGGCCTATGGCTATGTATATAACGATTTCCCGCCTTATGAGGTGTTTCAAAGTGCCAGCATGAGTTTTGCGGATCTGATCAAACTAAGAGGGATAGAAGCCGTCATAGATAAATTCTATAATAGCGGCGTTTTCAAAAACACAATCACCTACGCCCTCGACCATGTATTCCAGCGTCCTTATGAACTCTTCGAAGCTCTGGCAGATTTCTGTAAAGACGAAAACCCAAAAGTCTCACAAAAACATGCATACACAGTCCTTTACCGCTTCTTATGCGCCCACATGGATCAAGAGACTGCGGCCCATTATATCAAGCTGGACTGCTTCACATTTAACACCAAAAATGTCCTCCCGGATGAAGTTCCACCACAGCGCGATCGTGCGGCAGAGCAGGCTTTTCGGAGAGAGACAGTGCCTTTTTACAGCAATATCCGGATAGAGATTTTCCCTTGCGATAATATAAGCCGGGTGTTCATCTATGACGAGAGAAATGAACTGACAAGGGAATACAAGGTGATAGAACTGCCATAATACAAAGAGCCAGGCAAATTGCCCGGCTCTTTATCAGTATGACCTAGCTTACAGATTGTTTTCGTAAGCTTGAATCATTCTTTTACTCGTGTGTCCCGTACGACCTATGACGGTGAGCAGGACGGATAGGACGGCAAACGCTTACAGCAGAGCGGTTACATACGATGTTTGGGTGGGGATTTAGACAAAGGGCATTTACTCAATGGCAGACGGCAACGTCGACTTAACAAAAAGCAAACCTTGCCCATTATAGGCAAGGTCTATATAGAGCCAAGCTTGTGGGTGCGGAGATGGATTAGCGCAAATTGCGAAAACAAAATCCAGACATCTTCGGAAGCACATAATATAATAGAGCCACATCCCGACTCGATTGGAGCGTGATATATATGTCATATCAATACCTGCCTCGAATTGCAGACAAGGTATTAAGCACGGCGCTTGAAGCTACGGGTGCTGTGTTAATCGAAGGCCCGAAGTGGTGTGGCAAGACGAGGACGGCAGAAGAGCAAGCGAATAGCATTATCTACATGCAAGACCCGGATCACAGGGAGTCTTATCAGAAAACTGCC
>Ga0131853_10024753_pt1 | contig 10823 bp, 9 predicted proteins | sample TergutLab28metaG_FD_92764 | JGI IMG/M metagenome (GOLD analysis project Ga0131853, IMG submission 92764) | Labiotermes labralis P1 segment gut microbial communities from Petit-Saut dam, French Guiana - Lab288 P1 (version 2) (version 2) | ecosystem: Host-associated > Arthropoda: Insects >... | reverse complement strand
CCGGTTAAAGTTTCTGTTGGCGCTTCTATGCCAAGAAGCTCATCATAAACCATATGTTCTTTGCCTTTGCAGCTTAAGCATTTTTCTAAAAGTGCATCTTTGCGTGGGTAGGTTTCGTCGCCATACATAGTTTTTACCAGAAGGTTATCGCCATTTTCGGATATTTCTAAGATTCCTTTAACACCTTTAGACCTGAGTTTTTCTATATCCAACATGCCGTTACAACCTATGCCAACTACGTGGATGTTTTTTCTGTTGACACGGTTCTCCGAAATTAATTGATTTAGGCTGTATGTGTCGCATGGTTTTAGGAATGCGAGTGTCTTTTTATTGCTGTTTTCTACTAAGTACTTGCTTAAGTTGCTGCCGCAAAACCCGTTGTGTACCATATTTTGCAACGAATCCGGTGCTTGAAATAGCATAGGGGCAGCATCGTAAGATAACTCGCCTTTTGCCCAGCCTAGAACGGCGTCAACTGCGCCGGAATTCATAAATTCGCTAGCTTTTTGACACATTTCGTTTTCAAGCATTACAGAATGTGAAGAAACTCCACTTACTTCCGGCGGTTGTTGCACTGCAAGCGTTTTAATAGCAGTGCCGGAATTATTTTTGTTGCGTATTACATCAAGGTTTTTGCACTCACCTAATTCGTATATCTTACCCACAAACTCATTCATTACAGAAGCAAATCTTACACCCTCTGCGGCAGAAACCCATTCCAACCTTGTGCGCTCTTGCTCAATTCCCAAATAGTCAAGCATGCTAAACAACAACGTCATTCTTCTGCGTGTGTAGTAATTTCCGGTGGAGTAATGGCAATCTCCCGGGTGGCAACCGTTTATGATAACCCCATCTGCCCCTCTCTGAAATGCGCGCAACACAAACAAAGGGTCTACCCGGCAGGAACATGGGATTCTTATAATTTTAACTTCGGCAGGGTATTCTAAACGGCTGGAACCTGCTAAATCCGCCCCGGCGTAGCTGCACCAGTTGCAGCAAAACGAAACTATTAACGGCTTGAATTCTTTTGCCGGCATATCGCATCCACCTCCGCCATTATTTGTCTTCTTGTAAACCCTCTAAGCTCCATAGAGCCAGACGGGCAGGCCACTGTACACGCTCCGCAGCCTTGGCAAATTGCTTCATTTACTTGCGCTACCAGGCGAATAGTGCGCTTCCCGTGGTCGTTTATCTCTTTTTCCACATACTCTATTGCGGTATATGGGCAAACCTTTCCACATGTACAGCAACCATTGCAAAGGAATTCATCCGGGTTTGCAATGCAAGGGTTACCAATTAATTTGTTTTTAGACAGTATTCCAAGTGCCTTTACCGCCGCTGCGCCTGCTGCTGCAACAGTTTCTGGTATGTCTTTTGGCCCTTGGCACGCACCGGAAAGGAGAATGCCAGCCGTGGGGCTTTCTACCGGGCGTAGTTTTGGGTGTGCTTCTGTAAAAAAATTATTCTGGTCCATGCTGGCGGTTAGTTTAGTTGCTAATGCACGAACGCCATCAGAAGCTTCTACAGCAGTGGCAAGCACTACCAAATCCGCTTTAATGCTAATTTGTTTATCTTCCAGTAAGTCAGAAGCGGCAACTCTTAGTGCGTTGCCCTCTTCATAAACTTTACCCACCATACCTTTTATATATTTTACGTCGTATTGTTCAACCGCACGGCGGTAAAATTCGTCAAAATTTTTACCTGGAGTGCGTACATCTATATAAAAGACGTATACGTCTATATCCGGGTACTTGTCCTTTATAAGCATTGCGTGTTTTGCCGTGTACATACAACAAATTTTAGAGCAATATGTTTTACCTCTCTTATCATCGGCTCGTGAGCCTACGCATTGAATGAAAACTATTGACTTGGGTTTTTCTCCATTGGAAAGCCGCTTAATTTGCCCGCCTGTTGGCCCTGCGGCGTTCATCATCCGCTCAAATTCCAAGGACGTTAGTACATCTGGCGAAGTGCCGTACATATATTCCCCATATTGCGCAGGTGCAAGAGGCTTGAAGCCCGTTGCAGCAATAATAACGCCGTATTCTTTTGTAATTATTTTGTCCTGCTGCTCGAAATCTATAGCTTTTGTGCCACATATCCTTTTGCACAGGCCGCATTTTCCGTTTTTAAAGTAAGTACATTGCCCCCGGTCTATCACCGGCTTGTTAGGAACTGCTTGGGCAAAGGGGGTGTATATGGCAGGTCTGTTGCACAAACCTTCGTCAAATTCGCTTTTGGCTTTTTTTGCGGGGCATTTTGCAATACAGTCGCCGCAGCCATTGCATAACTCGTGGTTTACATATGCGGCTTTTTGCCGGATTTTAACGGAGAAGTTCCCGATAAAGCCTGCAACTTCTTCCACCTCGCTATATGTGTGCAAGGTAATGTTGTCGTGGCTTGCGGCATCAACCATTTTTGGGGTTAGGATACAGGCAGAGCAGTCTAGGGATGGGAAAGTTTTGTCTAATTGAGCCATTCTGCCACCTATTGTTGGAGATTTTTCGACTATGTCGACTTTATAGCCTGCATCTGCAATGTCAAGAGCGGTTTGTATACCGGCAATTCCACCGCCTATTACAAGGGCACGCTTAATAACGCCACTTTCCCCCGGGAATAGTGGTTTGCTTAAATTCAGTTTAGCAACCGCCGCACGCATAAGAGTTATTGCTTTGTCTGTTGCAGCTTGCTTATCCTTATGTACCCAGGAACAATGCTCTCGGATATTTGCCATTTGTATCATGTATGGGTTTAAACCCGCCGCAGAAGCTGTTTTACGGAAAGTAGCCTCGTGCATACGTGGGGAGCAAGCACAAATAACGACCCCAGTAAGGCTGTGGTCTGCTACGGCTTTGCGAATAGTATTTTGCCCAGCTTCGGAACACATGTATTGGTACTCTGAAGAAAAAACAACGCCCGGCTCGTGGGTTGCTGCTTCCACTATAGTGGAAATATCTACCGTTCCGGCTATGTTACTGCCGCACCAGCATACGAATACGCCTATTTTTTGCAATATGTTCAGCTCCTATTTGCTGTACTTTCTAAATGCACTTACAAGCAATTGTTGGGGGATGTCGTTGTCGTGTTCAATTAATTCCGGGATATCTTCCGGTTTTAAGTAGTTGTTGCCTTGTTCTCTTATTATAGAAAGCCGCACAGCTTCAACTAAACTGGCGGGTTCTACGCCACGGGGGCAGCGCTCTGCGCAGGCTAGACAGGAAAGGCATTTCCATAGAGATTTTGACTGTAATAAAGGCTCTATATTATTTTCTGCTAAGTATTTTACAAACTTATGGGGGGAGATATCCATTTCTGACGGACAAGATGCAAGGCATTTGCCGCACTTCATGCATTTTTTAGGGTTTGTTCCGCTTATGTGAATGGCTTCTTCTGCCAGGTTGTTTTCTAGTATCATAGTGTTTCCTCCCATCTATTAATAAACTTCAAATGTCAAATGGTTACTCTCAGTAACCGTTTGAAGTTTTACTCATTTACTATTACCCCAAGTGACTCCGCTAATAACTCCGTAAAATAATGCACCGGCAAATTATTGCCCGGGGAATTATTCAAATTATACAAACACAACGGACACGCCGTAACCAGCAACTCTGCACCTTTTGCAATACCAGAGTCCATTATTTTTTTACAACAGCCCTGCACCAGCTTCTTATTTTCAAGAGCAACATGGCTGCCGCAGCACTCGTTACGGTACGAAAAAACAACCGGTTCTGCACCAATTGCCGATATAAATTCCTCTATAATAGAAGGGTTCTCCGGGTCATCAAACGCCATTACACTACCGGGGCGAAGGAGCATACAACCATAGTAAGCCCCTATCTTTTTTCCGGTAAGGGGATTTGAAACACGCTTTTTAAGCTCGTCAAACCCAATTCCGTCCCGCAGCATTTCCAAAAAGTGCACAACTTTTGTTTCCCCAGCATATGGCTTGTCAAATTGGGAAAAATTATTTACCTTAAGTCTGATATTTTCATCTGTACACATATCGTGGTTAACACGCTTTATAACGTGGTGGCAAGCAGAGCAAAGCGTGAGTAGGTTTCGCCCCTTACGTACCGCTTCTTCCAATGTACGCACGGCAGAAAGCCTTGTGGCAATTTCGTCTTTAGCCTGTGGGTACACTGCACCACAACATTGCCATTCGTCCATTTCCACAAAATCTATGCCAAGTGCCACCATAGAGCTTTTTGCATACTTGTCAAGTTTTTTTGCCTTCGTTTTTAATGTGCAGCCGGGATAATACATATATGTCATTATCTTCACCTTTGCCTATGTAATGATAATATTCCAGATCAAGCCCGGAATGACGGGGCTGTGCAGTATTGCATAGTTTGCAACCCCATATATTGTAGCTTTAAACGACAAATTACACAAGTATCAGTCCGTAACACATGACAAAAAATACGAAACTATACATCAAAAACATATCTTCCTTCTTACTTCCTGTAGTAATACGCATCACCTTAAGCCGCTTTTTAGTTAAAGGCCAAAACCATGGCACACCTTTAGAGTTAAATGTATCAATAACCATATGGCTAAACCACCCAAGTACAAACCCCATATAAACAGAAACAGCAATGTTTGCCCCAACAAATTGCGCACCTGTTACTACCATAAATATTAAAGGTGCCGCAACAGTAGCAAGCCCAGTAATAGTATGGGTAAAGCCACGGTGTTTAGACTTTTCTATTACAAACAAAATAAAAAGGCTAAATGCTGCCAAAACCAGCGGTATCCCCCTATCTACCCGTGCGCCCATTCCAATTGCGCCATCTAAAAAACCGACACCGGTCTGGGGCACGAAAAACATTATGAACAAAAATAGTGCACTGGCAGCCAAACTTACTCTAAGTACTTTTCGTAAGAACCGCCCTGCCCGGCTATGAGCCATGTCAATATCCGGCGCAAGGCCGCCAATGGCCCCTGCGAATGTTACAACCAACGGATATATCTCGTAATCGTAAAAATTTATGGACATACTCCGGCTGGCAATGCCGGCGGCTAGCACAAGGCCGCCTGTTAGCCCACCAATTGTTATATGAGTCGTACCGTTCATACTGCCCCCTTCCCCCAAACAACATTAGACCTCCTTGGAAACTCGTTCATGCGGGCAAAAATGCTCCCTCGTTCCGCAACATTTTCGTCCGCTACAAACAGTTTCCGAGGAGGTCTATTAAAGCTCCGAAATTTCGGAGCTTTAATGTTGTTTGCGTTATAGTAATCTATAGTACTTTTAAATTTTTGAACACAACTGTCACAGTACCGTCAGTGTTTTTTATTATTTCAACCTCATCTTCTTCTGCGGCAAGCTGTGCTGGGAACTTAATTTCTACACCATTTTCTGCTTTAATTTTATGGGTGGCAAACTGTGCTTTAACAACACGTTCCCCAAGGGGTAGCTCTTCCTTAACTCCAGCCTCCCGCATAGTGTTTACATACTGCACTTTCATTTCCTCTTCGCCTTCAAAAGCAGCGGCAGCAACGTTGTCTATAGAAACAAAACCTTCCTCTGCATGGGCCTCGTCCAACAGAGCCGTTTTAATTTTAGCAGAAACTTTTGGGTTGCTTTCAAAGTATTCGTCCACAAATTCCACAGTAACTTCATCTATTAATTTAGCCTGCTCCTTCCTTGAAGGTGCTGTTTCGCATTCTAAAAATATTTCGGAAAAATACAGGGTTTGCCTGCCATCAATAACTGCCGGCTTTTCTGTTACGCTAATTGGCATAGACGGCCCGTTCATTGCAATAAGAGCCGCATTTTCCACTTTACCTGTATTAAACGGCAGGGCTGTACACATTTTAAGCTGAATGTCTGTGCCTGTAGTTTTATGGGAATATACTTCCTGGTAAGTAAGTTTCAAAATTGCCAAATACTCCCCACTTTTATGCCCTACTCTTGCAATAAGCATGTCGCATGGGGTAACATCTTTGTTATGTTCCATAATTAAATCCATTTTTTTAGCAAATTCCAAACTTACTTCTTTAAAGTGACCTCTGCTGTTTTGATAGTCATTAAGCAAGGTATAAAATGGAGAATCTGCCTTAAAATTTGCTGTGCGTACAGCAGGGTTGTCTATTAATTTTTTTACATGTTTTAGGATGAAAGCTTCACAAACCTCGCTATCAATATCCAACTCCACGTCTGAAAATACAGATGGTCTGCCATCGTTGCACAAAATGTGCAAGATTGCGTTCCTTATTACTAAAGCCACGTCGTTTGTCTCCTCTTCTTAAATTATTCCAAATCTTCGTCTTCAAAATCGCCTATGTCATCCCAGTTTTCGTTATCCCAGTCGTCATCATCGTCATTACATAGCTCTATGTCGTCAAGGTCTGCGTCATCAAAACCATCATCTTCAAACTGTGGCGGCGGGAGTTCTTCATCTAACGGAAATTTCATAGTAAATACCCCCTATACCTTAGCACGTTCGTTTCCTAAAAACGCAACTGCCACTGTACCGGGGCCAGTATGGGTACCAATAACAGGGCCAATTTGAATATAGTCAAAATTTTTGGTATCAAACTTAGCAGAAATCGCTTCTTCAAGCTGTTTTGCTCTGTCAGGCGCATCACTATGTGCAACAAAAACTATGTTGTTATTTGAAAAGTTATGCTCTTTCATACGCTCCAAAACATACTCAAACGCTTTACCCCAGCCCCTTACTTTACCTGCCGGCACAATTTTGCCATCTTCAATTATGGTTAAAACAGGCTTTATGCTAAGCATAGTTCCAACAAAAGCAGACGCACCAGAAACACGGCCGCCACGCTTTAAATGATGCAAATCGTCAGGAATAACCCAATGGTGCAGTTTGGGGATAAGCTCATTAATGTAAGCAGCATTTTCTTCCAAGCTCTTGCCCTCGTCGCGTGCTTTTGCGGCATAGTAGGCCAAAAGCCCCTGCCCCAGCGAAGCTGATTTTGAGTCTATTGTAATAACTTTACGGTCCGGATATTCTTCCAGTGCTTGCTGGGCAGCCATTACACTTTGATCGTAACTTTTGCTAAGCCCGGAAGATAGACACATATACAAAATGTCTTTGCCTTCTTTTAAAATTGGCTCCCAAGCTTCCATATACCTAAACGGTGTAACCTGAGTTGTAGATGCTAATTTACCTGCACGTAATGTGTCATAAAAATCTTTGGACGATAGCTCACGATAATCTAAGTAATTATGGTAATCCTTGCAGTCAAGAGTGAATATATACGGTATAACGGTAAGCCCCCACTCTTCTGCCATCTGTGGCGATAAATCGGTTGTTGAATCTGCTACAATTACGTAATTACATTCCATGATGCATGCTCCTCTCAAGGTTGGAATTAAAGTTGCTATAAGACTATATACAAAATACTGCCAGAAGTAAAGAGTTTGTTTAAAGCAATTTGGTTTTGCGTAGCCTCAAACTTCGCCCGAGAACGCACCTAAAGCCGTGCATTTCGGTCTCGTTTTCGGACAACGCAAAATCAAATTGCTGTAAAAGCGGCCCGAACCTGCATTCCTAACAAATAAAAAATGTCCAAGCTTTAAGCTGGACATGAGTATTTGATTTTTGGTTATGTGGAAAACTAATTTTCAGCGTCCGTCTTCCAAATATCAGGGTACGTTTTACATATGATAATGGCAAATTCATTTTTATTTGAGTTAAACGAAGAAGCACTTGCTGTTATTGCCTCTGGGGGCAGCTGTACTTGTAATGTGTCGCTATACATAATCAAGCAGTAATTATTGTCTTCTCCCCAGTGAACATATGCTTGAATTTCTTTAATGTAACTTAGGTATTCTTCCAACGTCATATCTAGTTTCTTCATTATGGTTGCGTGGGGCGTACCAACATAGCGCAAATGCCATGGTTCATATACAATTTGTGTTATCTCAGTTTTGGAACCAGGGTAGCGGATAATAAAACCATAGTTGTGGCAGTTCTCTTGTAACCATATGCCAGCCTCTGTTTCCCCAAATGCTTGTGTTAATTTGCCGTCTATACTTACATCAAGTGCCAGACCAAGCTGGTGTTCACTTGCGCCCGGGGGTTGTACTGTTTGTGCAGCTGTTGTTTCGGCCTGCTGTTGACAATACCCACTTTTCATGAGCTCCTGTACTTTTTTACTGTAAATGGTGTGCTGGTAGTCATATGTGCGGTATGCACTTTGCAATTTTAGTCCGTAAATTTTATTTGCAACCATTGCTGCTTGCATTTCCATAAAAGCCTTGTGTGCCACATCATGTAGCTTTATACCATTGTAATCCACAAGGTTGGTAGGTGTATAACATGAAGAAAGCCTATTGTCTCTGCTAACAAGCCATAACAAGCCGGAATCTTCGGGTATAGAACTTTCCGCAAAAACTACCTGCGGGCAAGAAAGCGGCTCTGCCGCATTAGGCGCAGTGAGTGAAGCGAACGTTTCCCGCGCCGCTTTTTTTCCGACAGGCTGCAGCGAAATTGCGGAGCAATTTCCTAGCATATAAAAAAACATACCTATGAACAAAGTAATTGTTGATAAATAATATTTGAAAGACATAGCTCACTCCAAACAGGTTTATGGAAGAACTATTGCTCCTCCTTTATAAAGCGCATCTAATGCAAATATCACACCGGTTCTTGAATGCGCAGGCGTTAGCCCCCCTTGAAAATACACAATATAAGGCTCACGCATTGGGGCGTCTGCACTAAGCTCTATAGAAGAGCCTTGTATAAACGTTCCCCCCGCCATTACAACATTATGGCCATAACCCGGCATTGGGGCGGCTTCCGGGGTAACATAGCCGTCTACAGGGGCAGCCTTTTGTATTGCGGCGCAAAAGGACAAAACATTTTCCGGCGTTTTTAGCTTTATTGCCTGCACAATGTCGCTACGAACGTCGTTTATACCGGGGTTAACATCAAAACCTAGGCGGGAAAACGCTGCCGCACCCAAAACAGCCCCTTTAATACTAGCAGACACTGTTTGTGGAGCAAGAAACAAGCCCTGTAAAATACTTCGTGTCATACCAAGAGACGGACCTACTGCGCTGCCTATCCCGGGTGCGGTTAGCCGCTCTGCCGCAGCTTCTACATTTTCTTTTTTTCCGGCTACATACCCACCACCTGCTGCAATACCGCCGCCGGGGTTTTTTATTAATGAGCCAACAATTAAATCCGCTTCCGAGGGTTCTTCTGTTTGCACAAACTCTCCGTAGCAGTTATCTACAAGAATTATTGTGTCCGGAGATTCTATTCGTATGCACGATATCAGCTCTCGCAATTCGTTAATTGTAAAAGAACTGCGCCAAGAATATCCTTTAGACCGCTGAATTGTTACCATTTTTGGTTTGCGTGCCAAGGCGTTGCGAATTTCTTCGTAATCAAATTTTCCGTTTTCCAATAAGTCTACTTGGCGATATGTTACGCCATATTCGGCCAAAGAACCTGATGCCGGGCGTATTCCTATCACACTTTCTAAAGTGTCGTAGGGTTTACCTACAGGGGAGAGAAGAGTATCCCCCGGGCGAAGGTTACCAAAAAGAGCCGTGGCAAGGGCGTGGGTGCCTGAAACTATTTGTGGGCGCACAATTGCTGCTTCTACTTTGAAAGTTTTAGCGAAAATTTCTTCTAATGTTTCCCGACCTTCGTCATTGTAGCCATAGCCGGTAGAATCGTTAAAGTGTGTGTCGCTTAGGCGGCAGCTTTGCATTGCGCTTAGTACTTTTAGCTGGTTTATTGCGGCTATGTTGTCTGCATTTTCGTAAATTGGGGCAATTTCACTTTCTAATTTTGCCACAAAGTCAACCACTTGATAGGAAATATTCATTTGTGTTTTTAGGTACTCATAGAACATATTTTTTCAATAACCTCCTGAGGTGTTAACTCACTAATATCTAACCGGTAAGCATTTTTTGCTTGGTGGCGGAACCATGTTTCTTGGCGTTTTGCATAGTTGCGGGTTGCTTGTTGGATTTGAGAAATAGTGTCTTCTTTTTTTTGTTTGCCACTTAAATATGGGATTGTTTCTTTGTAACCTATCCCTTGCATGGCTGTTAGCCCGGGGTGGTAGCCTTCGGATAGTAACCAATGCACTTCCTCCGGCAGGCCTGCTTCCCACATAGTTGATACCCGTGCATTTATGCGCTTGTACAACAACTCACGTGGCATTGTTAAAATAGTGAAATTTAACTCATACTTAGCTTCTGCCTTTTTTTGGCTTGCATTATAGGCAGAGAATAGCATGCCCGTTGTCTGGCAAAAACTTAATGCCCTTGCAACTTTTTTTACATTGTTTGGGTGGATTGTTTTTGCATATTCCGGGTCTATTTCTTGTAGTTTTTCGTGTAAAAAAACCGGGCCTTTTTCTATTGCTAATTGCGTGTAGGCTACCCGCAGTTCAGTGTCTTTTTTATGTTGGCCTTCTTCTGTTTCATCAAATTCTGTACCGTTAATTATGGCGTTAATGTAAAAGCCCGTGCCCCCAGCTAAAATAGGGGTACGACTGCGATATTGTATGTCCAAAATGGCTTCTGTAGCCAGCTTGCTATAGTCTGCTACCGAAAATTGCTGAGAAGGCTCTGCTACGTCCAGCAGGTGATGCGGTATTTCCGCTATCTCTTCTAAAGAAGGCTTGGCTGTGCCAATGTTCATATATTTGTAAATTTGCATAGAATCAGCCGATATTACTTCGCCATTTATTTTTTTGGCAAGCTCTATTGCAACGGCGGTTTTCCCGCTGGCTGTTGGGCCTGCTATTATGTGCAGTTTAGGTTTTTGCATAATTGTAAAGCCTCCTGCTTGCTCAAACTTCAAACGGTTACTCTCAGTAACCGTTTGGGGTTT
>Ga0131853_10024752_pt1 | contig 10823 bp, 9 predicted proteins | sample TergutLab28metaG_FD_92764 | JGI IMG/M metagenome (GOLD analysis project Ga0131853, IMG submission 92764) | Labiotermes labralis P1 segment gut microbial communities from Petit-Saut dam, French Guiana - Lab288 P1 (version 2) (version 2) | ecosystem: Host-associated > Arthropoda: Insects >... | reverse complement strand
GCTGAGTGGACCCCGTTCCAGACCCACCACTACTCAGAAAATCTGGTAGCGCCGGGGATCGAACCCGGGACCTCTGTATCTGTAGCCAGAAACTCTGACCACTAGACCACAGAGGCGGTCTTGGGAATATCAGATAGATGAATTAATTAATTGGAAAGAGTTTTTAATGACAAGAATACCAGAGACTCATATAGCCACAAATGGATATCAGAAAAAAAAAAAAAAGCGCACGCGCACACACACGCACGCACACAGAGAGAGAGAGAGAGAGCTGATTTAGTACAAGATGAGTCATAAGCAAATGAGATGCCCAATCTGTAACAACCTTTCTCTGTTTTTCAGCACATATCACCACCCTGGATAGACAAATCAAAATTTCAAGGTAGATCTTTATATGAGCAAATGTGTGTGCAGGCACATCAAAAGTTAACAATATAATGCTGCACAGGTACATTAACAGTTTCCAACATTATGCTTTTGAGACGGTAAAGTAATGTCATATCCAATACTTCTTAAATCCTTATAAATATTACTGGCATTATCACAGACGTGGGCATAGCAGATAATCTGTAAAAACACTTCACAACTAAAACAGATAATAATCATTGTGAAATCTTTAAAATTCATGTGCCTCTACATACGTTCATAGCTACGGTTGGGCAAGTGGTGTGGCCACCCTAGACAGCAGAGTCCAAATGGTGTCAACATGAACATACTAAATTAAAAAAATATGATTTTCTGCAGTCAACAGTTTTTAAACTATTGCAACAAATAAAAAGAAAATCAAGAAATAATTGTGATTCTTTTTTAATTTCATAATTTCTGTCAGGGGTGGCCATTGTGACTGCTTGTCCTGAGTATCAACAAACCTAGGTACACCACTGCCTCTACACATGTGCATATGTAAGATGCAGCTTGCTCAACAAGATATGGATGTTAATGTTCACAAGTCTTCATAAACGTGCTTCAAAAAGCCAAGAACTGTTGGCTGACATATCTCTGTCAATCCTCTTGTACCTGCTCTTTGGACTACTCTTTTTTGTCAAACAGTGCAGAAACCGTTTCAACCATCTGGTATCTGCAACACATGTCTGCAAACAAAATCAAGTCACAAATTTTAAAACACAGCACCAAAAGCAGAACAGTAATTTTCTATACCAGATATGTAAATGAACACAAGACAAATGCACATACGTTATCCAGCCAACTCAGTAATATACATAATGCTTTAAAATTCAAAGGTACTTTATACAAGAACAAAAGAATAACATAAGTCTTGGACTCCATGACTGGAAAAAGCTCTTATCACATAAAGCTGAACATTCAAAGAGAACCCACAATCAGCAACAATCTACCAATACCAACCCCAACCACACTAAAGAAGGTAAGTGGCAGCATGCCATTTTCTGATACACCACCTACACTACCTAACACAGACCTACTGTGAAGTGATGCTGGTGTTTCAAAGGAAAACTTGATACAGCATACTTTTCAATGTTATCTTTACACAGAAGGTGGGCTGGGATAGCGCAGTCAGTATAGCGGCTTGCTATGAGCTAGATGGTCCAGGGATTGAATCCGGGCGGCGGTGAGATTTCCTCACCTGTTCAGACCAGCCCTGGGGCCTACCTATCCTTTTAGACAATGACTACTGAGTCTTTCCTGGGGGTAAATTGGCTAGGGCATGGTGTCAACCACACACCCTCAACAAGCACTGTGGCTAAAGAAGAGTATATCAAAATTTTTACTCCTCGCCTGGACCTTCATGGTCTGTTCTAGGGGGAGATTTACCTTACACACCAAACATGCACCCAAATCTGTCAGAAAACTTACAAAATTTAATTCAAAACTTTTTTTTTTGGAACATATAAGCAAAGATTACTTTCTCTTCGAACTTCATGACACATTTTATTGCTGTCCTGCTGGAAGGTACAACTATGAAAGTTTTGAATTCTGAATGTCAAATACGTCCAACTTTACGCAATGTACCACACTTAGTGGTGGCCTGACTGTCAGACAGCTAGTGCTAAGAAAAGACTAAGCAGCATACAAAAATAAAGTGATATTTATTACCATCTAAAAACACAACATATATAATCAATAACATTACAAAACTTTGTAGTTAACTCCTAAGCGACATGTTTCGGCTATAAAATGGCCATCATCGGGCCAAAGTAGAACACAGTTTAGGTACATGGAAAGTGTGCAATGTATGGGATCCCCATATTGTTTACAACGGTATAATTAAAACAGTATATTAATTGTAGTTAAAAACTGTCTAAAATAGGGTATGTTGGAAAAAATTAATACAATATATAGGTGCAGAGTATAGATACATGTTGTTATGTATCTTGTATCTGAACTGGGTTGTTTGTGAGGTTGTGTAGCTGGTAGAGATGTAGTCTAAGTCATTCACACAGAACAAGGTCAGTTGTTGACAACAGATACGTATTGAAAATATGTGTATGTTGATAAAACTATACAGAAATTTTCGTACCAAGTAAGAGACAGACGGTTGTACACAATGCATGTAGTGCACTGGGTAGTACTCTCTACATCGTACGAACGATGTCTGACAGTGTTGACACTGAGCAAATAACTTAAACGGTCTGAGTCGATCGAAGAAAATACCGAGGTCAAGTTCAAGAGTAGACGCATGCTATTAGAAAGATCTCTTACTTGGTATGAAACTTCCTATATAGTTTTATCAACATACACATATTTTCAATACGTATCTGTTGTTAACAACTGACCTTGTTCTATGTGAATGACTTGGACTACATCTCTAACAGCTACTCAACCACACGAACCACCCGGTTCAGACAGAAGGTACATAACAACATGTATCTATACTCTGCACCTATATATTGTATTAATTTTTTACAACATACCCTATTTTAGACAATTTTTAACTATAATTAATATACTGTTTTAATTATACCGTTGTAAACGATATGGGATCCCGTACAATGCACACTTTCCATGTACCTAAACTGTGTTCTACTTTGGCCCGATGATGGCCATTTTATAGCCGAAACATGTCGCTTAGGAGTTAACTACAAAGTTTTGTCATGTTATTGATTATATATGTTGTGTTTTTAGACGGAAATAAATAACACTTTATTATTACAACACAACAGGATGGCTCATATTAAATTTTTAGCATACAAAAACTTGCATGCTTAGGGATAATGGGAGCAATGCGCACTATTCCTACTGGTGATATGGAGGCACTCACTGGCCTCCCTTCACTGGATCTGGTGAATCAAGGTGAGGCGAGGTCAGCAGCGCATCGTCTCTGGAGTCTGGGGTGTTGGTCCTACCTTCACCCCAGTCAAGGACACAGTAGTCTATTGATGTGGCTTCAGAGGTCAGATCCCATATTTAATATGGGAGTTGACATTACGAGACCAGTTTTTAATCTTGAACCCCAATATAAGGATACTACATTGACCAGAAAAGAATGGACCAGAGGACCTGGGACTCCTCCTGTAGTTAACGTGCTTGTCTGGTTAAGAGATTGGTCCAGGTTGATGGGGGGGACTAAGGCTAGACTCTATGGGCAATCATTGGGAAGAAGGCTCAGTAACTCTCTAGAGAAACATGCTACAGTCTCTCAGGCTGAGGTACATGCTATCTTGGAGTGTGTTAATGAAATTCAACTGAACATTAGGCCAGAGAAATATGTTAGTATTTGCTCTGACAGTCAGGCGGCTCTGAAAGCTCTTCAGGCTACCAAAACAACCTCTCCACTGGTACGACAGTGCCAAAATACAGTGAATGATATCTCTAACCGACACACAGTGGGACTGTATTGGGTTCCTGGACATGCTGGGGTACAAGGCAATAAAATCGCCAACAGACTCGCAACGGACGGTTCTGTTCAAAATTTGTCGGACCTGAGCCATCCTTGGGGGTCTCCATGCACACACACACACACACACACACACACACACACACACACAAAAAAAAAAAGCTGGGTGGATAAACAGTATTTGGCAAAGTAACGTGGTCATAGTAGTACTCAGAGACAGGCTCAAAAACTGTTTTCGGGTCCTAGTCCGACTACAAAGACCAGATTATTGTTCTTGAACCGGACACAATCCAGGGATGTTACTGGCCTTCTTACTGGACATAATACCCTGAGAAGACGCCTCCATTTAATGGGGATGATTAATAGCCCCTTATGCAGGAGGTGTGGTACAGAGGAACAAACCTCAGTCCACATTCTGTGTGAATGTGAAGCTTTGGCTTCACTCACACATGCATATGTGGGTTTCTTCTTCTTAGGATATTAAGTCTAACCTGTACGCCATCTGGAACTTTAGTACAAGAACAGGGCTCCCTTGATACAGTATCAGATTATGGGGCACAAAGGGCCTGTTTTAAGGCCATGGTGCATTGGGACTGAAAGGGCTTGAACACAATTTATAATCTAATCTAATCTATCACATTCAGGATCTTCTCTTTCTTGTATTAGTTGCTTCTGATAGTTCCATGAATGTTTGTCAGGTAACAGTTCCCAGATACCAAGTTTTCCCATGTTAGGAGTTGAAACTTCTTAAGTGTGGTCACTCACACACAAATCACACCAGATTTTCCTGAATGTAAAGTTACTGTATAAAAATTTTTCTCACATTAGAAGTTCTTGCCTTCTTTTTTCTTTTCTTTGTCCCTCTTTATACATATACACATCGAAAATTACCAACATAACACTTCCATATGGATTACCAAGTACACTCAAGTGCCATGTACATCATACGCTTCAATACTGCTCCCACCTCATGCTACAGATAGGGGTTCAAATGCCCCTGCACTGAAGGGTTAGTATGCTTCGAAAGCTTGACAACCATTATAAAAAATTGGTACAATGGTTTCAAAATACAGCACAAAGAAGTTGAGAGGCTGTGAATTATGCAGGTAATGGAGATTTTGTTTAGAAGACTTTGTTCTCCCACAAACTGGCACATATCTGCGTTACCCGAGGGCACTTTATGTCACCACTACAAATCTTTGTCACTTTCTTCAGATGTCAAGCTAATTGTTTGAACCAGTATTAGTATAATGTTCTTCTATACCACCTTATGCACACACTATATCAACTAACAGAAATTTGACTCAAGGTCCTGTCATAGTGGCTGCAGTGAATAGCTCTACTGAGAGTAGGGGCATGGAAATGACAAGAAACTAAGTGTGAACAAAGCCACCACTGAGCAATATTGTCATCTATTCATCAACAACACACATAGCTCCTTCACACCTTCTTCTGTGATAGTGGCAAACACACAGCATTACAGGTGGCCGGTAAAAACCAGTCATTGAATTCTATGATATAATTCTAATCATAAATATTAGATCACTTTCACTCACGTAATACGATCTACTGCGTACACTACTGCATTCAAAAAGCATTCCAACATTTTGTGAACGTGATCATAAATGACAACAGCATTTCTGTTGTGTTAGTTCAGAGAAAACCAGTAAACTAATGGAAATGATTTGAAAAGCTACTTACAAAATTAAAAAAGGTCTTCAAAGGGACTGTTTATATAAAGACACTTTTGAAATGTTTTGTCTGTGTTATATATTCATTGAGTTAAATACTCAAATACGTAATGAAAGAGGCTCATCAATAAAAGGAAGTGTGCCTGTTACCTGATGTTAGGCCACTTGGCAAGTCAATTAGGTATTGTTATATTGGCCATTCATTCTACCGTGGTTAAGACCGTATACACTTTTCGATGCACAATGTACATGATGAACACAATGATGCAAAATAGAAAAAAAATGGTGGCATTTTACTGGACTTCCTACTACTGACTAAATACAGTAAAAGGAAAGCTACAAAATCACACTTCTCTAGATATCAGAACATTTTACTTATGTATCTTAGCATACCTATCCATTTAATTGGTCACTTAATATCTTGCTCTGTTTTCCCTGCTACACTTTCTATTCCCTTCTCATGACTACTTCAGTAATATGGTGTGTATACTCTACAATACTAACAAGACACCAATATTTCGATCTTTTAATTACCACATTCACAACATCGAATTGCATATACATTTTGCTGTCACTATCTTAACTGTTGTATGCAAATTTACCCTCTAAATTGTATTCTTTCATCATCTAAAATGATTTAATACAAACTTAAACTTTACTGGTTATCACGAAATATTAAATTTAGCTGTTTCTTTTCTACGCTTCACACAATGCTACTTCCACCACAGATGCCTTGGGATCTCCTACTTCCACTCCATCATCCCCACCTCCGACCACCCAGTTTTCTCACTTCTGCCGTTTTGGATATGATGGCAAATTCATAGGTACTTTACAAGCTGTCTTGAACATTTGACAAAGGACTGCTTGCTTGGAACATTCTTCACATTTGTGCACAAAATTGGAAAAAATAATAAAAAAGAATTACTTCTGGCTGAGTAATATGTCACCAGGCTATGAAATAGCACAAGAACCATCTGCTATACCCACTAACAACCACAACACATGGGCTTGGGTGCTGCTGGTAGACGGAATAGTGAAATACAATGCTACCAAAAAGTCATGCAATCTATGTTTGAATATTTATTAATGGTTATAACTGTATAATTTGAAATGGATCCAGAGAAAAACATTCATAACTGTGATAATACCAGTGCAGAATATGAGCAGGTCATGTGGTGTTGCGACAGACTGACACTAGTCATTCTTGAACAGCAACAGTTTCAATATGCCTTTTATCAAGAGCAATGATTGTTCAATGACAACCTACCCAGCACCTTGTTCTGACCTAACTTGCAAGAGTGAGTTTTGTGAAGCATTTCCCAATTCCCCTGTGCCAAACAAATCGACAGAAACTCAGCTGAAGAAGTATCAGTGTCACAGGAAGCATGAAGAATAGCAAACATTCTGGAAATATTTGGTGTTAATTGATGGTTATGTGGAAAATATCCATCAAATTTTGTTACATTCTCCAAGAAAGTCACTGACAGACCTTTCCATCAGAGCAGATCATCATATGGAAGTGTGCAAAGGCTACATACAGGACATAAAGTAAATTCAGCATTGCTAATGATGCGCAACTGCTGTGGTGATCACATAACTTCTCACAAATAGTGGCCCCTCCATCTCCAGATGTAACACCATGGGATTTCCATTGTTGGGAGTTTTTGAAACAGAATACGTACTAAAATTGGTTACACTCTTTAGAAGAACTGAAAGAAAATACTCATTTGTACATTCAAGTATCACTGAAAAAGCTGTTCACTGGTTGTATCAGACATGAGGAAAAGAGTGAACGCATGCACTCCTGAGCATGCTGTGTATTTCCGAGACTTCACATAACACTAGGTTTGTTTTCTGATTTTATGTACTTTTTTTGATCAATATACCATTTCTCAAGAAATGACTTTTCAATCACCCTACAGAATAAGCCTCTAAATTTCCAGATCATCCAGTGCTGGATATGACAGCTCTTATTATATAACTGTAATTAACCAAAATAAACAACTCCACGGAACACAATAAAACCTGAAAAAAACTGATAGTTGCTCCATTGGCCAAGACATCCTGCTTAATTTATGGAAACAAATGATTAATTAGTGTTTACAGAAATTCACAACTCAATCAGGCAGATGAAAATGGTCGATTCTTTCACATCCTATTTCTCTAAGATTCACTTTGATATACATACACATTTACTATGTAGCCCGAGTTATTGGCTGTGCCATATGGTCAACCACATGCAATAAGAAAAGAACATTCAGGTCTCTCAAGTTCTCTCTCCCCTCCAGGCTTCCCAATGAAACTTTTTTAGGCATTTCCTGTTACACATGTGCTATCTTATTCTCATATACAAGCCACGTTCCTAAGTAAGAGATAAAAGCAGCAATCTCTCTCACCTCTATGAATACAGCAGTTACAAGATGAGCACTTGGTAATGCAAGCAGCAACAGTCTGAAGGTAACATGCTGGCTCTTCTGTGACACAGGCATCACTTCAAAGAACCTGGCTAATGGTTCCACAGGGTACACTAGCAGCACAGCAGTGAATGCAGTAAACAGGACCAGAGTGAACAGCAACAGCACTGATTATGAAAAAGAGATGTATAAAACTGAATAATTTAAACCTTACATGGTGTATTTAACCTTTTGGCGCCAGAATTATTTTTTTAAATTTTAGCACACCCTGTATATAAAATGTGAATACTACAGGAACTAAATATGTTAGAATTATGAAACAAATTGCATTTTGAAGAGAAAAAAACGGAGAGTATATACCGTGTTTAAAATATTCAGTATCTATATTTGTTGAGTAAATATATAAAATGCAACTTTAGAGGTTAGCGGTGCGGTACAACCACTATAGTTGACATTAGGCGTCAAAGGGTTAAGAGACCTGATGGAGTGCCATCATTAATAGCATTAGGTATAGCAAAAGGTAAAGCTGTTTTAGGACTTACAGACCATAGACTAAATGCATAAAGGCACAATGATGAAATCTCAGCTGTGATTAAAGATGGAGATGAATGGTCAGCTGCATGCTGTACCAATTGTGCATTCAGGAGAAGAGACCCCAGCAACCACTGGACAGAAAACCAGGTAGGCCCTCAAGCCATTCTGCTCATGGCAATGATGAGAAAAATATGGACAACTTTGCTGGGATTGGAATACGACTCTTGTAGTTCCTAACCAGTTGCTTTTACTGAGTAAGTGATCGGGGCTCCAAAGATGCGTTTTTAACATGTCAACATATGGTTCATCAGTTATCATCAAGAACCAAAATACTTTACTTATTCAAAATGGTATTTTCATTCTCCTAAAACTTATTCCATTAAGTGCCGCATTTCTTAACCCTTTCACCTCCGAATTCATACACTGATATACCCTCCCACCAAGTTTCATCAATATTTCATGCCCCATTATTTTCCTTGTTAGTTTCTAAATTTTCCAGAAGAAAAGTTTATTACATCTTCAATTCAAACTCAGGCATGAAAATTCAAATGTTCAAAAAACAAAAAGGTGTTAAGAAACAATATGGCAGATTGGATATAAGTATATTTGGCATTCAGCCAGTGGACACACCAGATGGACGAAGGACAAAAGTATATTTGGAGCTGGTCTAGTGGACACACTAGACACAGGTAAGCATATATGGGGTTGGTCCAATGGACATACTAGATAGACATGCAAATATTCACAGCTGGTGCAGTGGACGCACAGAATGGACATAAGTATAGTATGAGTTTGTCCAGTGGACACATCAGACAAAGACAAAGATATATTCAAGACTGGTCCAGTGGACACTAAATAGATGAGTATATTAAGTAAAATAAGAGGATAAAAACCATGAACGCAGCTATATTATCTACAGTATTTATTTTTGCAAGATGTTCCAACCACACAGGGCCATCTGCAGGCTAAAATACTTCAGAAAACATATCTTCACTGTGTTTGAATGTTTTGTTTTGGTTAATAAAACAAGTTTGTATTCATTTTACTTATTTTTTAAATCAAATGGAATCCATTTTGAATATAATGTATAAAACACCAACTGAATTAATCTTATGTGGCGATTTTAACGTAAACTATCTCAATGATAATTCTAGAAAACATCTTTTAGACGCTCTTTTAGCCTCTTTTAGTCTTTTTAGCATTGCAAAGTTTCCTACAGAAATTTTCAATAACTCCTGTACTTTAATAGTCAATATTTATGTTAATACCCATAGACATGACTTCTCTGTGCATCCCCTCATTAATGGTCTATCTGACCATGATGCGCAAATTATTACCTCATCAAATATTTTCATTTATATTCCCAGACACGTATTTTCCGATACTAGGAAAATTGATAGTAACTCAATTAGTAAATTCACATTTCTGTTAAGCTATGAAAATTGGGAAGATGTTTTTCTTGAAAATATGTCAATATAATTTTTAATAATTTCCTAACACTAACCTCGGAATCTTCTATGTAAGTTTTTCATTTACTAAATCACAAAACTCATATAAATCAAAACCATGGTTAACTAATGGTATTAGAATTTCATGTGCCAATAAAAGGGAACTTTATTTAACTTATAGAAACAGTAATGATCGCAATCACAAGGAATATTACAAGAAATATTGTCACATTTTGTCTGCAGTCATCATGGCAGCAAAAAAAAAACTCCACTATAATAAGCTTCTATTGAAATCTAATAATAAACCAAAAACTACTTGGAACATAGTTAAAACTATCACCAATAATAAAAATACTATTAATATCAACAATGAATATTAATGATAAATTATCTAGTAAACCACTAGCCACTGCAAATGCTTTCAACAGCTACTTTTCATCTGCAGCTGAAAATCTCCTTATAAAAAACTTTTCTGGAAATAATACTATTAATAATAATGATCCAATAACTTATTTTTACAGAATCTTAGTCATCTTTCTTCTTCAATAAAACTAAATAATATTACTACGTGTGAAATCGGCAAACTAATTCATTCTTTGAAATGTAAAGATTCCTATGGCCATGATGAAATATCACCAAGAACTTTAAAAATTAGTGCTCCCTATGTCTTATCTCAGCTAACATACATATTTAATAAAATTCTATCAACAGGTACATCTCCTGAGAGATTAAAGTTTTCAGAAGTGAGACCTTTGTTTAAAAAGTGAGATATAACTGAATTTTCTAATTACAGGCCTATTTCTCTTGTTTAAAAATAACCAACACGATGTCACTTGTGGACTATCCTTTATTTTCATGGGTAGTCGTCATTCATTCTCTACATGTTTCGAGCTTTCGGGAAGCTCATCATCAGGAGATCATT
>Ga0131853_10024751_pt1 | contig 10824 bp, 10 predicted proteins | sample TergutLab28metaG_FD_92764 | JGI IMG/M metagenome (GOLD analysis project Ga0131853, IMG submission 92764) | Labiotermes labralis P1 segment gut microbial communities from Petit-Saut dam, French Guiana - Lab288 P1 (version 2) (version 2) | ecosystem: Host-associated > Arthropoda: Insects >... | reverse complement strand
CAACATGTTTCAGACGTTAATACGTCCATCTTCAGGAGCTTGCGACTACTTGTTGCGTTGTGTAGGCTGACTTGAGGCGTGCTGGTGTTATGTAGCGGGATTGTCTGTTGGTGATGTGGTATACCACAGCCGAAGGGTGCCAGCTGGCACGAAGATGTTGTTTTATAAAGTTTTAATTTTTTTTTCTAGATCGTTTGACAAGTTATATTTCAGGCGGAAAAAACGCCATTCTGATGGTTTGAACCTTCCGCATCTCAAATTGTACTGCTAGTTCTCAATCTCACCAGAAAAATGTACTTGCCTGGAACAGAAGTTCGTCTCTCCTACTCAAGGAACCCGACGAACTTCGCCGTGTCTACAGAAGACAATACTACAGTGGGTATCATGAGCTCATCCAGTGTAGTAGACAAATCACTCATTCTATACATTTTTATTTTTCTCCCATCTATGTTCAGGTTTACCATTTGTCCCTTTCATCGAGATTTTCTGATCAGGCTCGTCGTTCCTCATATTTAGTTCAGTTTTAATTACGACGTTTCATTCATATTTATGTTTGTATTATACGCGGAATATGTAAAAATCATGTTTAGCATCTGCATAAATTGTCGCGCAAGAAGAAATGCCGCAAATCTAAGCGGCTCTCTGTAATCCCTGTACGGCTAGCCACACAGAGAACTCACCACCTGCTTGCAGCATGCTGGAAAACATCTACGCCGCCTTGGCAGTCCGACTGGACAGGTGCCAAGCGAATGTTATGAAAGCTCGGCCTTCAGTTGATGAAAACAACACTACATAGAAATAACGGCTGCTTCATCTGACTTTTGTGGCACGCAATAACCCCCAGTATTCATGTACTACGTCCACTCATCTATCTACGCAGTCTTCCATGTCCCTGTCCATACGTAATTGTATCCATATTTCCGTCATTCTTGGTTCTCTCACTCACCCTCCCTAGTTTGTGTATCGGATGGGAAGTTGCGTAGCCCGCGATTAACTGTAACGCGATGGCTTTTGTGCCCTCAGATATGCGAGATTAATCAGCCCAACAACAAAAACAGGGTCCTCGCGTGGCGAGTAGCCAAGCGTTTTCCCTTGTTGCGTCACTGTTTTGTTCGCTGCTAGAATTCTCAGAATTTTCGTGTGCTTAATGGCGAGATGTCGGTAACTGTTTGTTATTGGTCGCTTGGATGACGTGAGTGAAATCTGTACCGTGTGATTGGTTGAGAAGGAAGGTGTGTGCAATGGCGTGTTGGTGGCGCGCAGCAGGTTGAAGTGCTTGTTGGAGTGTGTATGACGTGTGGTCCTTGGCGTTTTAAAGACATGGAACTACGTTGCTTGTGTTAGTTCGGTTTTTACAGCATTCTGTGAGTGGTATTAGGGTCACAAGCACGTTTATTCTTACACGTCTAAAGCATTGTTATTCCATTTAAAGACAACGATTTAATGTTAAGTTGGTTATGTAAATGACCGAGAATGAATGCAGAACATCAGTGAGAGCAACGAAGGCTGACATCGAAATTCGTCACAAAGCTTCAGCTGTAAAGTTCCTGCAGTCCGCTATATCAAAGGTAAGAACATGTATTCATCTATTGTATCCCAGTTGAACCATCATTGATCGGGGTTACCATACGTTGTCTTTCCCGAACATGTCCACTTTTTGAGACGACAAGTTTACGTGCGAGCGGACTTTTTTGAAGGCGAAATTGTAGGGATTTTTGGCCATCGATCTTGCCACTAATAAATCAGTTCACTTAAATTCAATTTGTAGTTACTAACGTGTAGTCTTAGTAGCACAAGTACCAATTACAGAGCCAGCACAAAAGCACAAATACAACACAAAAACAAAACACTACATGGACAAAACAAGTGTATGGCAGCAGTAGGAAAACAGCAATATAAACGAAGTACTTGGGGGGGGGGGGGCGAACCCCTAAACGCTGTACAACATATGTAAGTTGATTAAAAATGCAACAGGTTAGCGCAGAACCTGTTTTAAAGAAGTGATGGGTTTCCTAAAGACATCACCGTCTTTCCACCCACAGTTAGCAGGCGATGTGCATACAGCAGACGGACAGTTTGTACAAGTAGCAGTAAACAGGGAGGCGTTTCTGAAATTACGAGGGAGAGCTCTAATGTAAGTAATATTCAACAGTGACAGGCAACAATTAAACCTGCATAAAAAGAAATGAAAAATTATTTTCCAGGACGGAATCTTCTGTCGTGCAGGTTATGGAGCTTTAGAAACTCGAGAAAATCCTCGTAAGTGACGTGGTCATGAGTAAAGAAAAGATTTGACATTGAGCTACGAATTTTCGCCGAATGTTTTCAAGCTGTTTGGTGTCAGCAGGCGTTATAGAGGTCGTTGATAGTGGAGGCATACTGAAGTGGGGGTCTAACTGGCGTTAAGTACAATATTAGTAAGCTATCAAGGGTGTAATAATAATAATAATAATAGAACCAAACTTGAGTATGTCTCCACTGTTATGATCTCTATAAAGCCTGCTAATAATAATAATAATAATAATTATTATTATTATTATAAAAGAACCAAACTTGAGTATGCCTCCACTGTTATGATCTCTATAAAGCCTGCTAATAATAATAATAATAATAATAATAATAATAAAGTTTATTACGGCTGATTGGCGAAGAAGAGCTATTATTCTCAGGGCTCAGCTAGGCGAAGTGTAACACTCGAATTCGCATGCAAAACGCACTCCAAGGCCAAATGCAATTAATTCTTACCATTTTACTTTTTATTCACAGTTTCCTAATGTCTATCAATGATATTACTAGGGTTTCTCGACTGTCCTTCAGTCATTTCAGCGTTGGTATTACCGTAAGGAGCATGCATACTGAGCAGTTGTACAGCTGAGGCGGATAATACAAAGTGCTTGGGGGAGGAGGAGGAGGAGAAGTGCCCAGAGTTGATCTCTGCAGTTTAATAAATGGCAATGCAAACCGAATTTTACAGGAGCTTTTTGCAAATGGATTTTTAGATAGATCTGAAAATGTTGGTGCTGCCCTCCTGCCCTGCCAGTGTCGCAAAAAGGCCTTTCAACCGGCCTGAGAGGGTCAGTGGGGAAAACAGAGGAACCGGCTGTTAGCTGATCAATACAGGGAAGTTCTAAGACCGTGGCACGTGAATAGTGTCATGTTGTGAAGGAAAGGGATTCAGCTAGAAAATGTCAGGGCATGTATACTTAACACGGCATGCCATGCTTATCACGCGAGAAAAATCCTGTGCTGAGTAAGCACTCTTCTTGTCTATCGGTGGTCATCACCAGAGTCGCCACTTTCACATTCAATTTCCATCTGTATCACTAGATGGCTCTCGTATGCCTACTGTAGGTTTGAATGAAGTAAAAGGCAAAGTAAGTCAAAACACAACTAGTTTTATTGGTGTTAATGAAACGACATGTTTCGGCCTACTCGGAAGCCATCATCAGGTTTGCAAAGTTCTAAGAGATTAAATATTTAAATATTTCATATGTCGTTTCATTAACACCAATAAAACTAGTTGTGCTTTGACTTACTTTGCCTTTTACTTCATTGTTACACACACAACGGGGATGCCTTAACTAAAGATTACTGTAGGTTTCTTTGAAGATTTTATTTCTTCGTTCCAAATAGCTTTTTTTTTACAGCTGGTTTCTTTGACAGGTACGGCTTTCTTCTCTTGGCACTCCCACAACTGCTTGCTCTAAAGAGAAGCTGTTTTTAGCGTTGCACAGCTCGTTCTTGATTGTTTTGCTTGACGTAAGGGAGCAGAACATTGCGCTGTTAGTTGAGGAATGTGCCTTACGGCTTCTGGACACAAATTTCCCAGCAACGGCGATGTGGAAAGAATCGGTTAATGTTCCCAGCTTTGAAACTTTCTGCCAGGAGCATCAACACGTTTACCCTGAGATTCGTCCGTTCTACGTCATACGTATTCATGGCCTAGGGATGTCTGAGGTGAACAGTCCAGTTTTTGTGAGTAAGTTTTCTGGAGAATCTGTTGTTGCTGCTTTGCCGTAAACAGCCCCAAACAACCTACACACTATGAAAGCAAACTGCACGACCAGGACTGCTGCCTAGTCACGTTCAGTCTCTGGTGCTTATACGTTTTGAATGCTGCCGTGAAACCATCAAGTGGTTGGATTTTGTGCGCAGAATGTGGTGGCGGACTGACAGTGACAACACCCTGTTCCGTGGCTGTAACCACCACATCTAAATTTCTGGTGTGCGAATAATGACCACCAACAGTCACAGGATCATCTGCGGAAGGCTTAACGAACGAACCATTTAGTCTGAACCCAACCACTAGGACACCACGCGGAAATTGAGTCCGTCGGTGCTTCATCCACAACCTCCCCTTTCATATTTTTTTTCTGGAACACATTGGTGGAACCAAGTTCCAGTGGCATTCATACAGGTGACAGCAGTAACTGTTTCCTCTTTCTTCTGATGTTATAGACGCAATTTCTTTCTTGCCCCACATGCTGACAACTTCACTGTGCCTGTGTTACACAGCTGCAATCTCTGTTTCATCAACAATGAATGTACTGTAGGCTTGATTAGTTTTAGTTCCGGTTCATTGACGTCAAAAAAAAACCTTGCTACGTTTTCTGATAAACAGCCTTTTACCCGCGCTGCAGAGATGCCTTCATGTTTTCTCATGGACAATACTGGATGCCTTTTTGACAAGGGTGGGCCGGGTAGCTCAGTCGGTATAGCGACTGAGCTACGGGCTGGACGGTCCGGGATCGAATGATTTAAAGACGTAAGTCACTTGTGGGGAACATAAATGTTGTACTGTATATTAAAAACTACACAAGGTTATTGTAATTACATATATGTAAATGTTGTACTTTGAGATATAATTTTTGACTTTCAAGTGTACTCATTTGTGTAAAGAGAAAAAGTAATAAATGAACGCATAAAAGAGATCCCGGTGGGGACGAGATTTTCCGCCCGTCCAGACCGGCCCTGGGGCCTACCCAGCCTCCTGTAAAATGGGTACCGGGTCTTTGCCGGGGGTAAAGTGCGGCCGGGGCGTTCTAGTGCCGCGGTCATGGAAGAGTAGAGCTATACCCCTACCCACCTTCTGGGCTACACCGGGCCTGCCTGTAACGGGATCACTTTACCTTTACCTTTTTAACAAGAATCGAAGTCATTTCTTGCCAGCTGCAGATTTTTCTTGGTTAAATGGATGTTTCAAACCAAAAGGCCATATATCCCGACGTATCAGTCAGTCCATAGTATCTTTGGTCCATGGCTATGCAATTCTGCACAAGTTTATTTACAAGCTTATTAGGCAGAACAGTGCTTCTTCCTAAATGCACGTTTACTAGCTCCTCTGGAGAACGGGACGTATTCTTCACGTTACCTCTTAATTGTTCCTGTCGGCACAGAAAAGTATTTCGAAGCTTTTAAATAACCCATTTCTCCGCTTCTTGCAACTTCTGCGGCACGGCACATTGTCTCCTCATTCCAGGTCTTTCTGTTTGTGCCAGGCCACATCTAAACCAAATGTAAAACAATGCTTTCAAACGAATGCATTGTTGACACTAACAATTCAAAACGTATGACAAAGGGTGCCTAATATGAGATATTGGTAAGCAAACGTGAGATACTTTCTCATATACAAGACACGGTCTCATGATAGGGACTCGCCATCTTGAAATGGACATAATTATTCAGGGGAAAGAACACCTTTTGAAAAAAAAAAAAACAAATAACTAGGGTATACTAAAGCTAACTCCATGCACGTGAATGTGTGCAAATAAATTAAAGCCCTGGATTTACCTTCAGGTACAAAAACTGATGTGTACGAAACTCTACAACAAACTCTAGAAGAAGACTGTTTGTTCTACGCACTCTCTTCCACTAAAACACAGCTAACTGCTACTGATAACGTTCGAGCTGCGAATTCAGTAGTTCACATGGTTACCACGAGATTTCAGCACTTACTTTGGCCACAAATGTGGTGTTCCATATTAGGACGCAATCATTATCGGTTCCTTTAATCACCGTGTTTCTTCCCTTCTGGAATATGGCACCGCGTCACTGGGTGACTGATGCCCGACGTCTGGAGACAACGTAGCAGTCTCATTTTCAGGGGTCAAAATGTACCTGAAAATCCACCCAGTGACGTGGTGCCACATCCCAGAACGGAGGCTTCGTCTGTACCGCTGCGAACGCCTATAAACTCGCACACCACAATTCCGTATATAAGCAGACCGTTACATTTTACACGATAACACGAACTGTGGGCTGTGTTGTTTGAAGGCCGACCATTGAACAAAAACTGGACGAAAGCGATTCTCCATTAATTGGAGCCAATGATATTAGGTACGATCAATTAATATACTTTCTTTGTGGAGCAACAGCCCGCCTCGGGCCTAAACCGTCTCACTGTTGAGGTTTCTGGATCACACATACACCCACACCCACACCCACACCCACACTCACTCACTCACTCACTCACACCCGGTAGAACTCCTGTGAACAAGTGAGCGCGTCGCAGAGGTCGCTACCTACACAACACACAAACACAACAGACGAACAGCCATGCGCTGAGCGGGATTCGAACCTGCGATTCCAACAGTCAGATAGCTTCAGATCTATACCTTAGACCGCACTACCACCGGGATCGGCCAATTGACTTAACAGTACAACAAATAATAGTGAAAGAATGCAAGCAGTTGTACATAGTGCCATTACTTAAATACAGACAATGTACAGTATATGTACCCATAATTATTTAATGAACATGAATTAACTTTATATCTGCTGTAGTAATCATAACTATCCTATGGTAAGAACAGAAGGATCTAGCCTAGAAAAGGGCGTGGGACTCTTCTCCTGTCCGTACGACTGTATTCACTAAACCAGATTTACACAAATCCCGGCTGCTAGGTCGCCATGGCGACTAAATATTGTACGTTGTCGCCTAATATTTGTAGGATCTGTAGTTTGGAACTTGTTTCATGCTATCCTTCTGGCGCCCTGATTTTTGAGGGTTTCTCCTAGATTTCTGGAAAATTTGTGTATCCCTGCACTAAACAGTATTGTAGTTGTGAGACTGGAGGTGTTTAAAATAGAAATGTGATTATTCTGGTTTTAGATGACTTGAATGGACGGACGGACGGACAGTCCTGACCGTACATAAACCACTGTAACGGGCCATTTAATTAGCACACCAACTAATGCACATACGTAACTTTTTTTTTACATTAAAACATTTAAAATCGCTCCAACATGTTTCGATCCTAAGATAATCTTCAAGGGAGCTACACTGTTCCTTGCTAAAGTTATATTTAAAAACACTCACGGATTAACACTCACAAATTAATCAGTGAGTGTTTTTAAAAATGTGACTTTAGCAAGGAATAGTGTAGCTCCCTGAAGATGATCTTAGGATCGAAACATGTTGGAGCGATTTTAAATGTTTTAACGTAAAAATTTTATGTATGTGCATTAGTTGGTGTGCTAATTAAGTGACTGTACGAAATGCACGGTGCAACGATAAGGACACTGTAATGGGCATCTCGCTAATGGATCTACATTAATGAAATGGGCCGGGATTTCTGGGAGATAACAGGAGTTAAGAGACCCGTAACAGTTTCGAAATCCGTCAGCTGTTTTTGGCGAATCTGAACAGACACTCAAGTGTGAATCAGACAGGCCAAGAACAGACCGCGAAAAATGCTGAGTAGTCTTGAGCAGTTGATAGCGTCGTCAAACGAGAAACGCCATGCGAGAGGACTGACTTTCCGGAGTGAAGGGTGGAGAAATGACAATTATTAAGCCTGCATTTTGTACAATGAAAGCAGCAAGCCCCAAGAACAGAAAGTTCTTCTGTTGGCAACACTGCTACGTTGTAACTGTCCACAGGCTTTTACGTAGTACTGAAATACGAAGGAGTGGGGGTGAATATATATTATGATTAATGTTGTACTTCCATGATAATATATTGATTTTCAAAATGCGTAACGGGATTTCGAGGCGTTGGCGAATGGCGGTTGGCGGTTGGCGGGAAGTTGTGTGTGTAAATATATAATCTCGGCCGCATTCACTACTGCAGAGAAGTGTGAGCAGCAAGAGACGACGAAAGGGGAAGACGAAGTGGCGCGCGTGTTCCCTGGAGCGAAAAGTACGTATCGGTACTGAATTGTAAGTTGAAAGTTTCGTAATGCGTGACGTGCTAGAGTATGCGTTGAGATTCAAGTAGCTCGGTATGTTACCCTATGTCCATTGGCAAAATTTACCGACAGTTGGGAGGATTGTCGTGCGTATTCCAAGAAGACCGTAGGCGTAATTTTCACGTGATACTTAATAACAGGGGACCGCGGTAGCACAGTGGTTAAGATGCTGTGCTACAAATCGGAGGGTCGCTGGTTCGATCCCCGCTGGTATCATTGGAATTTTTCATTGACATAATCCTTCCGATCACACTGTGGCACTGGGGTCGACTCAGCCTCTAACAGAAATGAGTACCAGGAACATTTCCTGGAGGTAAAGGAGGCCGGTGAGTAAGGCTGACAACCTAACCACCATCCTGTGCCGTTGTCATGAAATCTGGGAACCTTAACTTCCTGGAATCCTCTGGGCCACTCCAGGCCTGTAACGGGACTGCTTTACCTTTCACTTAATTACGTAATTTGTGGCACTGTCCTTCTTGAGCAGTTAACAGGTTTTCAGGTAGTCAAATTCCCCGCATTTTATAGAACCCGAAGGTTCATTACCGCAGTCGCAAGTGCCCGCCACGTGTCCTAACCCTGAGACAGCTCGATCCAGTCCGTACTCTCACATCCCACTTCCTGAAGATCCATCTTAATATTATCGTCCCATCTACGCCTGGGCCTCACAAGTGGTCTCTTTCCTTCAGGTTTACCCACCAAAACCCTGTGTACGCCTCCCCCCCCATACGCGCTACATGCCCCGCCCATCTCATTCTTCTCGATGTTGTCATCCGAACAGTACTGGGTGAGGAATACAGATCATTAAGCTCCTCATTATGTAGTTTTCTCCACTCCCTGTCACCTCGTCCCTCTTAGGCCCAAATATTCTCAACACCCTATCTTCAAACATCCTCAGCTTACGTTCCTCCCTCAATGTGAGCGACCAAGTTTCACTCCAATACAAAACAAAGGTCTCGAGACATGACCATGTACTTAGTTTTATCTGTATTCACTTCTAGTCCAATCTCCTTACTAGCCACTATCAAAGCTCCTTCGTTTTCCTTTACACTATGTACTCTTCCTTCCAACATATTAACACCATCACCACAAACAAGAAGCCGATGTGTACCATTTAATTTCAAGCCATCCTGGTTTACCGGAACCCTCCTAATTGCGTACTCTAAAGCACAGTTGAACAGCAATGGCGATAGAGCATCTCCTTGTTTAAAATCATTCCTAATAGGAAACATGTCATACAAATTCTAGCCTACCGGGACTTTGCTATACGTTTCAGTCAGACACACTTTTATTAGCCTTACCAGTTTCATGGGGATATCAAACTCAATGAGAGTATTATAAAAGTTAACAAATCACGTGATAACAGGTTTTTTTTGTTTGTTTGTGTATGCCTGAAAATATCCCATTTTTTAAAGGACTTTCATGTTAATTAAAGCAATTAGGGTCAGAAAATGTTGGATCAGTTTGTAGAAGATAACTTGATAGAAATGCACGATTCATGCAACATTGCGAATTTCTCGCGACGTGTCTTGATATTCCAGTTTCTGGGCCTCCCTTTCCTTGTTTGTGTTTTGGTGTACATTTCTTGTTTCCTCTTCCGTGTGTCTATTATTGACCTGGTCAAGGATCATAGAACTGTAAACAAGGAGCGCCCCCCCCCCCCGCCCCGTCACATAAGAAAGCACGTGCCTTCAAAAGTGGAGTAGAAAACTGGTCAGACGTGTACTAACAATAGATATGGGCTGAGCTGCGACCTTACAACAGAACCAGTTCTGCAGTCAACTCGCAAAGAAAAGTTTTTAAAAAACAAACCAATATTAGAATTTTCATGGACCACAATTTTGTAGCAATTGCAATTGCGGTGGAACTCCACTAATCCGGACGCTGGTTATCTGGATCGGCTTGGTCCTTTGGGTAAATTTGTCGAGAATTCTACGAAACTAATTTGCCTTGAAATTACCGTTTATCGGTTCATGTACAGTGCAGTGTTATGGCTTCTAGAATTTCAAATCAGGCATGGTCGAAGGGTTTAGACGCAGGTACCTACTGTAAATACTAACAGCCGAACTTCGAACTGCCATTGTGGCCTATTTTCAAAGAAAAATCCAATTACCCGGATTTTCTGCATATCCGGATGGCACGTCGTCGCAGTTATTCCGCATAAGTGGAGTTCAACTGTATTCTGTGTGTATACCGGATACAGCTAACTGTATTCTACGGCAATTCACGTTGTTGGTGTGATTTCGCTCTGGATAATGATTTTCTTGACTGAAACATGTCGGGTTTAAGTGAAACGATGATATTATGGCATAGAGGACGACTATGTCTTCTAAAAATTGGAAGACTTTGAAGGATTTGAGAGATTGTGTTGAAAGTATTGGAATTAATTAATGAGTAAATGCTGTAATTGGCAGAAAGGAAATAAATAGGGTAACTCATTTGAATAAAGGTTGACTAACTAGATGACACTTGCTTTATTATATATTGCTCAACATGTTTCAGACGTTAATACGTCCAGCCTACACTCGGATACCACATCACCAACAGCCAATCCCGCCACATAACACCAGCACGCCTCAAGTCAGCCTACACAACACAACAAGTACTCGCTAGCTCCTGAAGATGGACGTATTAACGT
>Ga0131853_10024749_pt1 | contig 10824 bp, 10 predicted proteins | sample TergutLab28metaG_FD_92764 | JGI IMG/M metagenome (GOLD analysis project Ga0131853, IMG submission 92764) | Labiotermes labralis P1 segment gut microbial communities from Petit-Saut dam, French Guiana - Lab288 P1 (version 2) (version 2) | ecosystem: Host-associated > Arthropoda: Insects >... | reverse complement strand
TAATCGGTACATACAACGAGGACGGCTCTCCCAACTTTTGCCCCATCACATGGGTAAGCAGCACATGGGACAATGATCATGCATTAATGGTTATCAGCATGAACGGCGCAAAAAAGACCAAGGAAAACATCGCCAGAACAAAATTGCTTTCTGCGAACCTTGTCAGTACTGACATGCTGGAATTGCTAGATTACTTTGGTTCGACAACAGGGCTTGACGCACCCAAAAATTCATTGTCTTACGAATATGAAAACGGTCAGGTTCTGGATGTTCCAACATTGAATATGAGCCGACGGATATTTGAATGCAAGGTTGTGGGCACCTATGAAACCAGCGATACCATAACGTATTTTTGCAAAAGCAGGAATCGCCAGGAAATTGAAGGGCTTACAGGAAAGCATGATGATATAATATTGCTTGACCCTCTTGTGTATACAGGAAGGTACTGCAAGCTAGGCGAATATCTTGGTGAAATGGGAGAATTTTATACTAAGTAGAGAAAAGGAGAAATGAACAATGGCAAACACAGAGTTGACAAAAATCGTAGAAAAATTCGCAGAATCAGGATGGGATGCAATTGATACCCCTGCGAAAAAATGGCTGGCTTCAAACGGCTCAGCCGACACGACAAAGGAATTAATAAAAGCCACCGAGCAAGCCGATAAGGATTGCAGCAACTGTGGTTGCGAGTTTGATCCGTTATATAAAAAAGCATTAGAATTATTGCGGGTAGCGTAAACAAAAAAATGGAGCTGTCTCGCAAAGACAGCTCCATTTTTTTGTCACAGGTTACACCTCAAGCTTCATATCGCCAAACTTAATCCAACCCTTTTTACGCATAAACTCCGATATTAAAATACATACAATCGCAGGCAGCACAAAATGCACAAGTATCACCTGCGCAAACACTCCCCAGGTAAAGCCCATTGCTGCAAAAGCCCCAAATTGACCTACCAAAGCAGAGGTACCCATTCCCGCACCTTCTGGGATATTCTCCATCCTGAAAACTGCCGCCGATACTATACCGGCAATGGCACTTGCGATAATCGGTGGAATCCAGATGCGAGGATTTTTCATAATATTGGGTAGTTGGAGCATCGAAGTACCAAGCCCCTGAGATATGAGCCCGCTTACCTTGTTTTCTCGGTAACTGGAAACGGCAAAACCCACCATGTTTGCGGCACACCCAGCCACAGCTGCACCTGCGGCAATACCGGATAGACCAAGCACTATGCTAAGTGCAGCACTGGAAATCGGCCCGGTAAGTGCCATGCCCATAACCACTGCAATAATGGCTCCCATTACAGCAGGGACAAGCTCCGTCGCCCACATTATGAAGTCACCGATAACGGACATAAGCCATCCGATACCGGGGCCAACTGCCAAAGCAATGCCCATCCCCGACATAAGCGTTACGGCCGGGGTGACAATTATGTCCACTTTTGTTTCCTTGGAAACAAGCTTGCCAAGCTCCGCACCGACAAGGGCAGCAATAAAAGCACCGGCAGGGTTACCCCCACTTAGATAATTGCCAGCAAACCCAGTTGCCGCCGAAGCAAAAATTACAAGAGGCGGTGCTTTAAGCCCAAAAGCCACAGAAACACCAATGGCATAACCGGTAGCACCCCGTGCCCACCATCCCATGTTATACATAAACTCTAAGCCAACTCGTCCGCCTATTTCCGTTAAAATCAGCCCAAGTATCAAGGAAGCAAATAAGCCAAGGGTCATAGCACCCATGGCTTCCACGCCATAGCGTTTTAAAGAAAATACGATATCCTTCTTTGCCAGAAACTCTTTTACCTTCATTTATACCACTCCTATGCAACAATTATTTTTATTTATTGTCCTTAATAGAGAGCAAAACGCGCCCTACCCTTGCCACCATGCCAACCAATATAATATACTCCAACTAAGAAAACTGTAAACACTTGCATAAGGAGGATATATGCACTCAAAATCCAAAAGCGAAATAGGAACAATCGGCATTGCCAACGAAGTTATAGCCCGTCTCGCCGGTAACGCCGCCACGGAATGCTATGGCGTAGTAGGCATGGCAGCACGCAGTATGCGGGACGGCTTGGTAGGTCTGCTAAGAAGAGAAAGCCTCTCCAAAGGGGTACGCCTTCAAACACATGAAAATGGGGAGCTGTGCATAGACCTGCACATAATCGTAGAATACGGTACAAACATCGCAGCCATAGCCCAGACCCTAATGGACAATGTAAAATATGCAGTCGAAGACACCATAGGGCTTAAAGTGCGGGAAGTAAACGTATTAATCGAAGGTGTACGAGTCTAAACCTCAGGAGGATCAATCATGGGATTAATATCCATAGACGGTAATATACTGCGAAAAATGATAATCGGCGGTGCCAATGAGGTCACCCGCAATATGGCAAGCCTCAACGCCCTCAATGTATTCCCAGTGCCCGACGGTGACACCGGCACCAATATGTCACATACGGTTATGGCTGCGGCAAAAGAGGTTTATAAACTAAGCACCCCAAGCGTCACCGATATCGCCAAAGCCGCAAGCTCCGGCGCACTCCGTGGAGCCAGAGGCAACTCCGGTGTAATACTTTCGCAGCTTTTCAGAGGCTTTGCCAAAGGGCTCGAAGGCAAATCAGTGGCAACAGCCGAAGACCTAGCCGAAGCTCTAGCCAAATCCTCGGAAATGGCATATAAAGCAGTAATGAAGCCAAAGGAAGGCACAATGCTAACAATAGCCCGCTCCTTTAGCGAAGCTGCCCACGAAGTAGTCTTTGATGAAGAAGATATCGGAGCTTGTCTTAAATTTGTAATCGAAAAAGGAAACCAAACCCTAGCCAAAACTCCAGACATGCTACCGGTGCTAAAACAAGCCGGGGTAGTAGATTCCGGAGGCATGGGCTTAGTAATGATGCTCCAAGGGGCACTCAAAGCAATGAATGAGCCCGGCGAAATAGAAATCCTAGAAAAACCCTCAGACTCAGCCGAAGGTACAGCACTAGCGACCTTTAACACAGATGACATCCTATTCGCATATTGCACAGAATTCTTGGTTGAGCTTAATAAACAACCAAAGCCCGGTCAAACCGAAAATGCCGAGCAAGTACTACAGGGCTATCTTCCTTCAATAGGTGACTCAGTAGTAGTAATCGAAGATGAGGGCTTAGTAAAAGTCCATGTCCACACCAATAACCCGGGCAAAGCCCTGGAAAAAGCCCTGCGCTTCGGCGGGCTGCTCAATATAAAAATCGACAACATGAAAGCCCAGCACACAGGCATAATAGACTTCTCAGAAAAAAGCTCTGCCCCACCCAAACCACTAGGTATAGTAGCGGTTGTAGCCGGCTCCGGTCTTAAAGAACTCTTCACAGGCTTAGGCGCGGACATAGTAATAGATGGCGGTCAAAGCATGAACCCAAGTACAGAGGACATAGCCAAAGCCATAGAGCGCGTAAACGCCGAGCATGTAATAGTGCTGCCCAATAACAATAATATAATCCTGACAGCTAAACAGGCCGCAGAGCTGGTCACAGACAAAATCGTACATGTACTACCAACAATGTCCATCCCTCAAGGTATAGCCTGCGTAATGTACAACTCCGATACCATTAGCATCGAAGAAAACCTAGAAGCCCTAGCCGAAGCAATGGCAGCAGTCCACTCAGGTCAAATAACCGAAGCGGTACGCGACACCAACCTAGACGGTCACGAAATCAAAACCGGTGACATCCTATGTATATATGACGGCGATATAGCTCTAGTAGAAAAAGACATGCAATCAGCAGCCAAAGCCCTAGCAAGCTACATGCTAAGCTTCGGCGGTGACATAATGACAGTCTACACCGGCGAAGGCGTAACCCTAGAGCAAGGCGAAGCCCTAGCCGAATACGTAAAAATCGCTCATCCCGACTGCGAGGTAGAAGTATACGAAGGTAAGCAGCCGCTTTATGGTTTTATTTTGTCAGTGGAGTGAGGAAAATGATCACAACTGTCGCATGGTATGGATATGAAATACCCAAAAAGCGGAACTTCGAATTAGTCAAGCAAGCCGGCTTCGGTGGAGTGCTAGTGTGGTGGAACGACGAATTTGGAGACATTGATTTCCGAAGTAACCCCAAGCTTGCTCGTGATGCCGGTTTATTTGTGGAAAATATGCATACGCCTTTTGATAAAATCAATGATTTGTGGATTGATAATCTCGATGGAGAGGCTCTCCTTGATTATTTTCTGGAAGTGGTGAGCGATTGCGCCGAGTACGAAATACCGACCATGGTTATGCATCTTTCTAAAGGCGATATTCCTCCACCTGTCAACGAGCTAGGTCTTGACAGGGTTAAAAGAATTATCGAAAAAGCGGAAAAGTGTAATGTAAACGTTGCATTTGAAAATTTGAGATTTATCGAATACTTGGATTTCGTATTGAGTAAGATAGATTCTCCCCGAGCTGGATTTTGTTATGACAGTGGGCATCATAATTGCCGTGCAACCGAAGTGGACTTATTGGCAAAATACGGTTCACGTTTAATGTCATTGCATCTGCATGACAACCATGGGGTTTACGATCATCATCTGTTACCTTTCGACGGCAATATAGACTGGTCTACAACAATGGCAAACATCAAAAAAACCGGCTATACCGGTCCATTAGCAATGGAAGCAGAGCGAAAAGGATATGAAAACCTGTCACCTGATGAGTTTTTGCATCTGCTTTACGTACGCGCTAAAAAATTAGAAGTATTATACAAAGGGGGTACCAAATGAGCAGCGGAATTTTCACAGTACCACAGCCAATCAACGAACCTGTACTAACTTATGCAAAAGGCAATCCGGAACGAGCAAGCTTAGAAGCCGAACTCGTCCGGCAATCAAACCAAGTTTTAGATATCCCTATAATAATCGGCGGAAAAGAAATCCGCACCGCAAGAAAAGGTCAAGTGAGAATGCCTCATGACCACTCACATGTGCTTGCAGAATTCTGTTTTGCCGGAGAAGGGGAGTTAAAAGCCGCTGCAAATACTGCAATGGAAGCAAAATCCGCATGGTACGCTCTCCCTTGGGAACACAGAGCGGCAATTTTCCTCAAAGCCGCGGACCTACTCGCAGGGCCATGGCGTATGCGTCTTAACGCCGCTACCATGCTAGGTCAAAGCAAAACCGCCCATCAGGCAGAAATTGATTCAGCCTGTGAAATGGCGGATTTTTTACGTTTCAATGTAGGTTTTGCTCAAGAAATTTACCGCAACCAGCCCATAAGCTCCCCAGGAATGTGGAATCGTATGGAGTACCGTCCACTGAGCGGTTTTGTTGCGGCGATCAGCCCATTTAACTTTACCGCAATCGGTGGCAACCTGCCTACGGCCCCAGCTATCATGGGTAATACAGTTGTGTGGAAACCGGCTACTACTGCTGTGCTTTCCAATTATTTATTTTACCAACTCATGAAAGAAGCGGGGCTCCCAGATGGGGTAATCAACTTTGTGCCATGCAGTGGCCCTGATATGAGCAAATACATCCTCACAGACCCACGGATGTCTGGCTTCCATTTTACCGGCTCAACGGGAGTATTCAACGGATGTTGGAAGTTGGTAGGCGACAATATCGACAACTACGACGGCTACCCAAGGCTGGTAGGCGAAACGGGAGGCAAGGATTTTATCTTCGCTCATAACACAACCCCGGTTAAGCCTCTGGTCACAGCAATGGTACGCGGGGCATACGAATATCAAGGCCAAAAATGCTCCGCCGCTTCCCGGGCATATATTCCTGAAAGTCTATGGTCTCAAGTAAAAGAAGGGCTGCTTGTAGAAATCGCGAAGCTCAAAGTCGGCGATGTGCGAGATTTTTCCAACTTCATGGGAGCAATTATTGATGAGCGAGCCTACAAATCCATCGTAGAATATATAGACTACGCACATTCCTCCCCAGACGCAGAAGTACTCTGCGGAGAGTACAACCCAGAAAAAGGCTGGTTTATCACCCCAACAGTGATACTCGCAAAGACTCCTGACTTCAAAACAATGGTAGAAGAAATTTTCGGACCGGTGTTGACTGTATATGTATATCCCGACGAGGAGATGGATACAGCACTAGAAAGCTGCTGTACAGCCTCTCCCTACGCACTAACGGGAGCGATTTTCTCACAAGACAGAAATGTACTAGCCTATATGGAAACCAAGCTTGCCGATGCGGCAGGTAATTTCTATATCAACGACAAACCAACAGGCGCGGTAGTAGGTCAGCAACCCTTCGGTGGTAGCCGCGCATCTGGTACTAATGATAAGGCAGGAAGCATTTTGAATCTGCTGCGCTGGACAAGCCCGAGGACTATCAAGGAGACGTTTATCCCGGCGGAGGAAGTTAAGTATCCGTATATGGGATAAAGCATTTTAAAAAAGGCGTTTGAATGGTGGGGTTGATACAACCACATGATATCCAACGCGCTTTTATTTTTTCGGTATTATCCCCTTATGTAGTGAAACACATCTACATCGTCAACATAAAAGCATTGAGCGAAGCGAAGCAATCCAGAGGTATTGATTTGCTAGATTGCTTCTTCTCTTCGCTACTCCAATGACGTGTTGTACTACATCTGGGGATAATTCCGTATTTTTTTGATGCATAATGCACACAGATATGCTACGATTTAGTGAGGCATTGCGAAGAAAATTTATATTTTGAGATGAGGAATTATTATGCTTGAGAAGAGAAGTGAAACAAAAGGCATATTAAGCGACAGAGCAAGATGGGTGCTTACACTTGCACTTGGTATGTTAGTTATACTATGGCGGCTAGTGTTGCCTATAACTGCTTCAGACATCACAGTAGCAACAGTTCTTACAACCGCAGGTTTAGACTTAGTACTTACCGCCGTTTTAATTTTGATTAATCGACATGAATTGAAGGAAGCGTTTATTAGAAAATTTGCATTAAAAGATTTTTTTAAGATAATTGTGTGTTTCATTATATTTTTTATCTTTGTAAACGCAAGTCAGACTTTGCTTGGGTTTACAGGGATACAGCTTATACAATCTCCTGCCGCTTGGGTAGCTGATCAATATTCAGTAGTATTCCCGGTAGGGCTAATAATCTCCGTTCTAGTTGCGGCACCTATATGGGAAGAAATTGCTTTTAGGATGGCTGGGAGAAATTTAATCAAAAACAAGTTTTTGTTTGTTTTGATAACTACTTTTTTATTTGTACTTATTCATACTGGTACTTATCTAATAGCGAATGTGTCTGACGTTGGATTTAGTATACCATTTGCATTTACAAGTGGCATGGCTTATGTGTTTGCCGGAATTGGATATGCCGTTACTTATTTCGTGACTAAAGATATACGAATTGTGATAGGTGTGCATTTTTTACAAAATCTTATGGGTACTATGTTTATGTTATTTGGTTGATGCAATGCCATAGTTAGCATATTATCATCTCATATAGTCCGCACAAAAAAGCATTTTCTTCAAAAACCAGAATCTTAACACGAAACTCATGCAATCGTGTTAAGGTTCTGGTTTTGTGTTCATAGACCGTGCAAAGGATGCAAACGAAAGCGGCATATTTTTTAAGTGTATCGTTTTATTGCGCAAATTCACGTGAAAATAATACCTTTAAAATGCAGATGCCACTAAATGCAGGCAATCAAGGCTTTGGTAATTGTATGAAAGCTGTAGTGAAATCGGGGTTGTATTGCTAAATCTATTCAGTACCCGTCAACTTAAAAGCGTTGAGCGAAGCAAAGGAATCCATAGGTTTTGAATTACTGGATTGCTTTGTTGCTTCGCTCCTCGCAATGACGAGGGTTTGCATAATTATTCATGAAAATGCTTAACGAGACAGTCCCCCCGTTAGCAAAGTAAATCTGTGTGAAAACCAGTTATGGCAAGCTTTAAATTGTCGGCTTTTGGGCAAATCAAAGTGCAGTCCAGAGCTGATTTTGAACCGTAATTACTATAACCTTGCAAAGCTATGGCTTTCTTGCCAAGTATAAATCCATTGTATCTTTTATTTCAATTATACCTCCATACTGGTTTATTACATCTGTCAACTCAGCCTCTAACACCTTGCGAGATTCGCTTTCTCTTGCTCTATGGTCAGAATAGGTGTTTAAAAGTGACATATATTGTTGCGTATTAAAGACTCTCGTACTGCGATATATTTTGTATTCAATATCAGAAAAGCCATAATTTCGTATCGTTTCTACAATATCTAAGCATTTGCCCTCGCTAAATCTATGGACTGTAGATTTGAAACCAATTTGATGTTTGTTGTAAACCTCTTGAATTTTATCATAAAATTCACCCTCTTCCATGTACGGGTGATTCCAAAATAGAGCTAATGTTCCCCCGCTTTTTAATAAATCAAATGCTTTAGGGTATCCAATCTCTTGAGGAATCCAATGGAATGCAGTTGCAGAATAAATCAGATCATAGTCATTATTTATGAGATTTGCTTCACCAAAATCAGCATTGGTTACATAAAAGTTAATATACTTTGCGAACTTGCTTTTTACGTACTCTGCCATATTTTTTCCGAGCTCAATAGCTTCAATAGTGCATCCTGTTTGCAAAAATGGCATTGTAGCCTGTCCTGTCCCGATACCTATTTCAAGGGCAGTCATTTTGCTGTTTAAGTAAGAAAAATGAATGATATCGTCGAATAGTGTTTTTACATAAGTTGGACGCATTTTATCGTAATTAATGACATCTTCATTAAATGTTAGTCTCAAGTCCATTTTTGCCTCCATGACAAAATCTCTTTCGCCTAAAATAAATCACTATGTGTCCCTGTCCGTGTTAAATATAAAATCAATTCCTTTTCAACAATCTCATAAATCAAAAGCCAGTCAGGGGTAATGTGGCACTCACGGCAGCCTTCATATTTGCCTTTTAAGGCATGATCATGGTATTTAGCGTCCAGTTTCTCGCCACGTGCCAACTTTTTGATAATGTCTGTCATCAAAGACATATTGTATCCACATCTTTCGATTCGCTTCAAGTCTCTTGAAAATCTAGAAGTTGGTCTCGCTGTGTACATTACTCTAAAAGCTCCTTCATCATTTCGTCAATATCAGTGTAGCTTTTGCCCAGTGATGGGTCTGCTTTCATGCGCTGCACCTCTTCAATAGCCGCTATTGTTTCAGCATTGGGTATATGCATATGCGGGCGCATATCAAAAGGCAGCTCGCCCTTAATCCGTGATGTATATAGGAACATATTTATTGCGTCCGTTAAACTCATGCCATATTTGGCATAGATGCTTTCCACATCTGACTTTACCTCTGGGTCAATGTGGATATACATACTTGCTGTTTTGGTTGCTGACTTTGCCACGGAATCACCTCATTTATAATGATAACAAAATTATATTGTAACGCTTATGCAAATACAATACACTTGACTATTACGTGCAAAATGCTAGAATAGCCCCGCAAGGAGGATTAAACATGCGTGTTTTAAGTTTTAATAGCTTAGCCAACGGGCTTTGCTCCGTTCAAATGGATAACGATGAGACGTTGTGCGGAGCTTAATCAGGAAGATTTTATGTAATCTTTCCGAGGTTCGTCGGTAATAAGGTGTAAATTGTATAGTTTCTGCTATGCATGTTTTTTGTTGCCTTTTACCGACTCTATGATGATTAAGGTATGGCTGTAGGCGTTTCGTCTACAGCCTTTTTGTTTGCATCGGGATAGCCTAGGAGGATACAATGGGATTAATTAATTTCATAGACATAAAAAAAGCATTCAATAACCAAGAAGTATTAAAAGGCGTTTCTTTTGCCATAGAAAAAGGCGAAAGAGTCGCGCTGGTAGGCCCCAATGGGGCAGGTAAAACCACACTTTTACGTATTGCTCAAGGTCTGGAAACAGCAGACAGCGGAATGGTGACCTTTGCGCGAGGGGTCATACCCGGGGTGTTAACCCAAGATTTGTCCCAACTATCAGGCGAATCAACAGCACTTGAGTGGCGCGAAATTGTTGAAATTGAACGCAAGCTTCGTATGCTTGAAACTCAAATATCCACAGCAACCCCTGATAAAATGAACACGCTGATGAAAGAGTATGATCACTTAACAGCGCGTTATGAAGCCATCGACGGCTATACAGTAGAAGTTCGGCTTAAAAATATGTTGCTGGGGCTGGGGTTAAAGGAAGAAACATTGCTTACACCCTTAAATCTTTTGTCAAGCGGAGAGAAAATGCGTGCTGCTCTGGCACGGGTATTGTTAAAACAACCAGACATACTGCTACTGGACGAACCCACAAATCATCTTGACATTAATGCATTAGAGTGGTTGGAAGATTTTTTGATGCGCTTCGAAGGAGGTGTGCTGTTTATTTCGCATGACCGCTATTTTCTAAACCGTGTATCTACTCGTGTTGTCGAATTGTCTGGCGGCACTGTTTTAGAACATAAGGGTAGCTACGCAAATTTCATGGCACAAAAAGAAATTCGTCGTCAACATGCATTAGACGAAACTGCCAGATTGCGTTATGAAATAAAAAACAAGAAAAAGCATATTACAATGGCCTATAATTTTCGCCGTCACACCGCACTGCATATGTATGAAAAGCAATTAGCTCGCCTCGAAAAAGATAAAGAGGATATAGCCAACAAAAAAACTGAAGGTCATTTGGGCTACGGTAGAAGCGCATCACTCAAATTAGACTATGATATACAAAAAAGCAAACGCATAGCAGAAGCGATAAGTGCGACAAAGAAATTTAAGAGTAGAGTGTTGTTCGAAAATATAGACTTCCTAGTGAGCGGAGGTGACCGTATTGGCATAATAGGTGCAAATGGCTGCGGTAAAACCACACTGCTGCGGATGCTT
>Ga0131853_10024746_pt1 | contig 10826 bp, 8 predicted proteins | sample TergutLab28metaG_FD_92764 | JGI IMG/M metagenome (GOLD analysis project Ga0131853, IMG submission 92764) | Labiotermes labralis P1 segment gut microbial communities from Petit-Saut dam, French Guiana - Lab288 P1 (version 2) (version 2) | ecosystem: Host-associated > Arthropoda: Insects >... | reverse complement strand
GATACCGAAGACGACGACTGGGACTTCTAGCCCGCCGCTAAGGACACGCCGGTTCTACCGTTAGCTCAGCATCTTAAAAGTGCGCTAGACCTCGATCAGCCGCGATGCGCCACGTACACCTGTAGAGCATTGCGAACCAGCTCGGCTCCAGGTTGTCCGCCATAGTTTGCGGCGAAGCGGGGGTCGGCTACATACATCTCGCCGAGGCCAAGCAGATATTCGGAGTCGGGGCGGCCCTGCTCGTGGCCGGGAGTGCCTGGCACGGAGGCCAGCCAGTCCGCATGGGCGGCGGCTAACGTCTGCGCCCGATCCGAGGCGGGAGAAACGCCCTCCGCCGCAGCCTGGGTCCAGGCGGCATTCAGCGTGGCAACTCGCTCTTTCCACTCGGTCTGCGCAGCTACGCCGAGGCTTTGCCACCAATCATCGCTGGCCTGCGCCGCCGGGTGACCCCACCTTTGGGCCACCTCCTTGCGATACTGGTCGTGGTTAAATCCAGCCAGAATGTCCTGGGCCATGAGTTCTGCTCCATTCTCCAGCGCGACAATCGTGCGTCGCACCGATTTGATTTGTTGATTTAGTCGGCGGCGGTCGCCGCGCAACTGTTGGAGGTGTCCGCGCAGGGCCTCGGCGGGGTCACGTTGTTCGTCAAGCAAGTGAGCGATGTCGTTCAGGCTCAATCCGAGTTCCCGCAACAGCAAGATTCGCTGTAGTCGAACAAGCGCCTCAGCGTTGTAATGCCGCATCCCATCGCTGCGGGTGTGTGACGGTGGCAGTAACCCCAGCGAGTCATAGTGCCGCAGGGTGCGACTGCTCACCCCGGCAAGCCGGGAAACTTCAGCGATACTCCACTCCATGTCGTGGACACTACCGGTTGACGCAACGTCAACCACAACCCCAGCTAGCAAATCAAAACACCAGGCTGCGACAGATTGACCACCGTCTCATGCAAGGAGTGTGGCTTGGCTAGACGAGCTGACGCGGGCGAGGGGATTCGGGCTGAACCCGGCGTCTATTTGACTAGCGGGGAAGCGAGCCCCGCTGATTCCCAGTCCAGAGGGCGATCAATCAAGCCTTCTGAGGCAGCTGCATCGAGCAATAGTCGTAACGTCGCGAGTTCATTTTTGGCAGTGGTTTTCTTGCTCTCCGCTAACTCTCGGGATCGACGCATGTACCAGCCGCTAATGACTGTTGTGGTCATATTGGGCAGGCGGTGTTGATTGAAATAAGCAAGCCCATTTCGCAGAGAATCTTCATGAGTGATTCGCGCTAGCAGGGATGTGTCCTCGCCAGAGTCGATGCACAGATTCGCTACCCACTCGCGCGAGTACCTGCCGAAATCTGGTGCCCATAGTATTGGTTTATGCACAAAGCGCCGGTGGGCGTTGCGAGCTTGCGCTCGGCGTTTTAGGCTCGCGGGTACATCAATCAGCCTTTGATTTTCGGAGCCGCGATAGGCTAACGATAAATTTTTCTGTTCGTGCATGAATGGTCCGTCAACCAAAACATCGACTTGCTCTAATAATCGAATCTGGCTCCAAGAGCCAATCTCGAAAAGCTGTTCAAGCGTATAGCCAGTCCATGCCCAAATATCTTTGTTTGGCAGCTCAAGGCGAACGCGTTCAACTAACCGGAGGCAGGTTCGTGGATTTTGGAACGGCTCGCCACCCAGCAAGGACAATCCTTGCACAAACGGTTGTGCTAGGTCGGTCAGGATCCGATTTTCCAGCTCATCACTGTAGGGTTGGCCGTACCGAAAACTCCACGCGACCTCGTTAAAGCACCCTGGGCAAGCAAAAAGACATCCTGAAACATATAGAGAGCAGCGAGTCCCTTCGCCGTCAACCATAGAAAACGGCTTGTAGTCGGCTATGTAGTTTTGTGAAACGTTTTTAGTGAGATCCTCTTGATCCAAGCTGGAGAAATTATCCCAGCCAACCAATTGCGCCCACTTGTCAATGTTTGGTTTGCGTGGTTGCTGTTTGTCGCTTGCCGCCGATTGCGCTACGGCCTCGGTTAGTCGGTCGCGCTCGTTGCGCGGTAAGGTCCGATCCATCGCCATGAGTTTGCGGGCTTAGCCGAGCGGGCCAAAGAGGGCGTCGCCGTCTGGCTCTGGCAGCGGAGCCTCCGGGCCGGGAGAGGCCACGGGAGCGGTCGCAACGATGGTGGGCGCCTCGGCCATAGCCTCGTCGGCGTCGGTCAATCGAGCAGGGTCCTTTACGTGCTGTACGCGGGCCTGGTACTCCAGTGTGCGGCCCTTTACCCACGGGCGCACGGCGGGAGAACCCAGGTAGCCGCAAACGCGCTTGACCACGTCTAGCTGATCGGCGTTCTGCTCGCCGCACTGCGGGCACCTGAACCCGGCGGCGGTGGAGATGCAGTCGCCGGTGAAGCCGCAGGTGTAACACTTATCGATGGGCGTGTTGGTGCCCAGGTAGCCCACGCGGTCATAGGCATAATCCCACACCGCTTCGAGGCCCTTCTGGTTAGAGGTCATTACCGGGTATTCGACGTAGTGGATGAACCCGCCCGACGATCCGGCCAGCGGATAGTCCATCTCGAAGTCGATCTTCTCGTACGGTGTCGGATCCTTGCGGACGTCGTAGTGGAAGGAATTGGTGTAGTAACCCTTGTCGGTGATGTCGGGAATAGACCCGAACTTCTCAAAGTCCATCCGGGCAAACCGGTCCGTCAGCGCCTCCGACGGGGTGGCGTAAACCGATCGCCATACGCCATCGGGCGCGCTTTGAGTCCACATGGTGGCCGCGTTCTTCATGCGACGGATGATGGCGAGGGTGAACTCCTTGGCCTCCGAATTCGACTCCCAGTTAGGGCCGAAGAACACACATGCCACTTCATACAGGCCGATATAGCCCATCGAGACGGTGGCGCGGCCATCGCGGAACAGCTCAAGCACATTCCCGCCGGTCTTCAGGCGGGGACCGAAGCCACCGTTCTGATACAGGATCGGCGCATTTTCTGGGCGGGCCTGAAGGCAGGATTGCACGCGGTAGGCCAGCGCCTCGCGCATCACCACGAGCCGTTCGTCGAGCAGCCGCCAGAAGCTCTCCATGTCACCGCGGGTCTCTAGCGCGATGCGCGGCAGATTCAAGGTGACCACGCCGAGGTTCATCCGGCCAATGGTTTCAGATTCGCCGCGGGCATTAGTCCACCCCTGTAGGAAGGAGCGGCAGCCCATCGGCGTCTTCCACGAGCCGGTGATTTCCACGATCTTGTCGTAGCTCATCACGTCCGGGTACATGCGCTTGGTGGAGCATTCGATGGCGAGCTGTTTGATGTCGTAGTTAGGGTCGCTTGGCTCTAAGTTCACGCCGCGCCGGAGGGTAAACACCAGCTTGGGAAAGATCGGCGTGCGACCCTCGGCGCCCAGGCCACGTAGCTGTACGGCTAGCACGGCCTTTTGCACCTCGCGTTCGAACCAGGACGTACCCAAGCCGAAGCCGAACGTGATGAACGGGGTCTGCCCCTGTGTCGAGCAGGTGGTGTTCAGGTTAAACAGCAGCGATTGCAGGGCGTCGTAGATGTCCTTGGCGGTGTGCGTGCGGGCGAAGCTCTCGCGGCGCTCGGCTGTGGTTTCGAGCGGTTCAACCGCCTGGTTTTCGGGAATCCATCGCGCCGCATCCTTTTGGTGCTTGGCATACGAGCGTTCCGCGTAGGGGGCCAACAGTCGGTCGATGGACTCGACGGTGATGCCGCCGTACTGCGCGGAGGAAACCGCGACGATGATCTGCGCCAACACCGACGAGGCAGTCAGGATCGACTTGGGGGTTTCGATATTGGCCGAACCCATCGTGAACCCGTTACGCAGCATGTCCTCAAAATCGGGCAGGGAACAGTTGGTGAACGGCGTGTACGGGCTGTAATCGAGGTCGTGATAGTGAATTTGCGCCTTGGCGTGCGCATCGGCCACGCGGCCCGGCAGCATCGCCATGCCCTTAGCCTTTGCCACGGAGCCAGCCATCCGGTCGCGCTGCACATGGTAGACGCGGGCATCCTTGTTAGCGTTCTCGTTACGCACCTCGTTCGACGTGAGCCGATCCACATGGTGTTCGACGCTCATCGCCTCGGCCCGCTGGCGCGAGCGTTGCAGACGGTACAGCGCGTACTGCTCGGCTGTGGTGGGGTGTCCCATCTCGGTGAGTGTCTGCTCCACCAGTGACTCGATCTCTCGCACCTCTACCGTGCCGCCGAGGTAGTGCTGCCGGACGCGGGCGTCAATCATGTCGATAGTGGCCGCAAAATCGGCCTCATCCACCACGCCGCCGTTGGCGACGCGCCAGGCAGGGCGCACGGCGTCACGGATGCGGGAGGCCGTGTACTTGGCCGTCCGTCCATCGCGCTTAATGACCGTCGGGGCGGGGGCGTCCGCGTCAATCAGCGAGGCCAACATCTCGTCCGTCAGGGGCGGGGTGTCGAGTAGAGTCATCGGGCGCTCCTTAATCGGTACACGGATGAGATTAGACGTAGCCACCGACAGTCACGGGTGAACTGCCGTAAACCGCTACGCAACTGTGGTGCATCCTGGGACAGAAGTCTAGTCGCCACGCCCAAAGTGTTGTGGAAGATTTTCTAAACAACCACAAGATGTTGTGGTTTAGGCGTTGTCTGCCGAGGCTTGTTTTCCCGCGTCATTCTGCGCGGAGTGACGAAGGAGCGTAGTCGCAGAACCTAGCCTCAGCGGTAATCGTCGACTCTGGGTCCGGCGACTCGCTGGCGCTCGCGCAGGATGACGCAGGTGAGGCGATCAGGCAAGGTAGTCGGCCACCAGTTGGGTGGCCAGGCCGGTGTAGGTGGCGGGGGTTAGCGCTCCCAGGCGGGCGGCCGCGTCGGCGGGCAAGCCAAGGCTTGCGACAAACTCGCGCAGGGCGGTCGCGTCGATTCGGTGGCCGCGGGTGAGGTCTTTTAGGCGCTCGTAGGGGTTGTCCATGCCAGGCACCCCGGCCACGGCCGCCGCGCGCATCGCCGACTGGATTGGCTCGCCCAGCACCTCCCAGTTCTCATTGAGGTCGCGGGCCATCAGCTCGGCGTTGGCGTGCAGCGCTTTGAGGCCGCGGCGCACGTTGTCCACCGCCAGCAGCGAATGGCCGAACGCCACGCCGATGTTGCGCTGGGAGGAGGAGTCGGTGAGGTCGCGCTGCAACCGGCTGGTAACCAGCGTCGCACCCAGCACATCGAACAGTGCCCCGGAAATCTCCAGGTTTGCCTCGGCATTCTCAAACCGGATGGGGTTGACCTTGTGTGGCATCGTCGAGGAACCCGTCGCGCCAGCCACGGGAATTTGTGTGAAGAAGCCCAAGGAGATGTACGTCCACACGTCGGTGGCGAAGTTGTGCAGGATGCGACCAAAGCGGGCCACATCCGCGAACACTTCGGCCTGCCAGTCGTGCGATTCAATCTGCGTGGTCAGCGGGTTCCAGCTCAGGCCCAGGTGCTCGACGAAGGCACGGGAGATGGCGGGCCAGTTCGCCTGCGGCACGGCCACGACATGCGCGCCAAAGGTGCCGGTGGCACCGTTGATCTTGCCCAGATACTCGGCGGTCTCAATGCGGCGCAGCTGGCGGCGCAGGCGGTGAGCGGTGACGGCCAGCTCCTTGCCGAGCGTGGTGGGCGTGGCGGGCTGGCCATGCGTGCGGCTGAGCAGCGGCACGGCGGCTAGCTCGCGGGCCATGTCCGCGATCTGGTCGGCCAGGGCGGTGGCGGCGGGCAGCCACACTTCCCGCACGGCGCCGCGCACCATCAACGCGATGGCCAGGTTGTTTATGTCTTCCGATGTGCAGGCGAAGTGCACCAGCTCGGCAGCGGCAGGCAGCTGTGATGACGGCAGGCCAGCGGTGGTGAGTACCTCGGGGGTCAGGCGCCGTTTGATGAAGTATTCGACGGCCTTCACATCGTGGATGGTGACGCGCTCGATCTCGGCGAGTTCGGCGATCTCGGCCGCACCGAAGGTGGCAGACAGGGAGCGCAGATAGGCGATCTCGTCATCACTGAGTGCAGGCGCGCCGGGCACAACGGAGCCAGGTGCCTCCCCGACGCCGTTACACAGGGCGATCAGCCATTCGACCTCCACCTCGATGCGCGCCCGATTCAGCGCGGCCTCGCTCAGATGATCGACCAGGGGTGCCACCGCCCCCCGATACCGTCCATCCAACGGCCCCAGCGCAATCGGCGGGTCAACCTCGGCTAAACAGACACGGGCGGAAGCGGCAACAGAAAAAGTCACGGCGGCCATTCTCCCACGCCACCTATCGGTTGTTCAGCAACCAATCCCGGATGTTTAGTTGGCGGATGCCGCCGTAGTTCATCGCGCCGAGAAGTCAGGGCTTCACCACAAAGCCGAGAGGTTGTGCTGAGTGACCAACACGATTCTGTGTCGGTGGCCGTTTTACCGGGGGAGAAGGGAACTGCGTTGTCCACAGGCGCCATCTGCGGGAGTTATGCACAGGCGCCCAGAATCGGTCGGGGATGTGGGTTCGAAGGAAGCTAGCGTCGAGGGCACAGGAGGCAGAGATGGCGGTGCGGGTTTCAGCCCAGGACTACGCAGGCTCGCCCGTCGTTGTCGTGAAAGGCGGTGGTACAGATGGCCGGGTACTGGGATGCGAACAGCGCCCAGGCGCTACTTGGACAGGCGAGCGCAGCGGCAGAAGAGGCGCTCGTCGCGCTGGGGGCGGCACACGCGCTGGGTTGGGAATCGGCGGCGGCCAACTCGTTTCGGGGGTGGGTGGCCGATACGGTGGATCGCGCCCGCTCCAGCAGCGAAACCATCGCCGCACTCCAAGGCGACCTGACCCGATTGGGGTACTACCGATGAGTAGCGACCCCCGCGACACCCTGCGCATCGTCGGCGGAAGCAGCCCGACGGAAGTTGACGCGGCCGCCATCTGGGATGCGGCCGGGCGAATGCGATATGCGGGAGATCGGCTGAGCCACGCCGTCTGGCAGCTAAACCGTGCGGCAGACTCGCTGGATCGCAAGGCTTGGACACAGACCCACCCCTCCTTCACTACCGGCACCGGAAGCGCCACCGCAGCAGGCGACACCTCCGCCGTAGCCTGTATCACACCCCCGGCAATGGCCGCCGTAATTACCGCTCGCTCCCTGTACTCCTTGGCCAAGCGCAGCCGTGATGCAGCGATCCCCCTTGGCTCCCAGGCCAATGAGTGCTACCTGTTGCATGACCGCCTGCTACGCGCCGCTGGGCTATATGAGCAGGGTGAATCGTGGGTGCATCGCGTGATCGGTACCGTATTTGCCCCGCAGCTCACCGTCTGCCTGCTGCTGGGCATCGCACTGCCGGGCAAGGCAGGTGACCTCTTAACTCGAACCGTTGCCCCGTGGAGCGACGAGGCCATCAGCCATCTTGGTAGAACGCTCGCGCTAGTCACCTTCCCGCTCAACGGCGGCGATATTTCGGTGAGCGGAACTGCGCGCACGCTCAGTGGCGTGCTGGGCCTGGGCCGAGACTCGAAGACGGCAACCGTGTATCGAGTTCCCCCGCGGAGCGCAGGTTTAGCCTGGGATGATGCTTCGGAGGGCACCATCTTTGAGGCGTTGACTCGCCTGCCGCGACTAACAGGTTCAGGAGTGCCCGCTGGGACGCTGGCCGTGCAAAAAGTGACCCACGCGGATGGAACGGTGGCCTGGGTGGTACTCATTCCCGGCACGCAATCGGTATTAGTTAGCGATCACGTCTTCGACGGCCTCTCCGATGTCAACCTGATCGCCGGGGAATCATCTGCGATCATGATGGCAGTTGATGCGGCCCTCGCAGACTTAGGAGTGCAGCCCGACGAGCCGGTGGTACTGGTTGGGCACAGTCTGGGCGGGATCACGGCGGCGGCTCTGGCGTCGTCGGCGGAGTTCACGACCAAGTATCAGGTGGGCGGCGTGGTGACGGCCGGATCGCCGACGGCCACCTTCGAGATATTGCCCGGCATCCCCGTGCTGCATCTGGAGAATGACGAGGAGCTGGTGTCAAACCTGGATGGCAAGGCCGGGGAGGAAAACCCGCAGACGCCAGATCGGGTGACCGTGACCCGCTCCCTGGCGGCTTCATCAGCGGCGGCAGACTTAGCCGCCGTCGGCAGTATCAGCGCAGCCCACGGCGTTGGCACGCATCTGCGCACGTTGGAGGCCGCGCTCGTCTCGGAGAACGTGCAAGTGGCCGAGGTAACCGGGCGCATCGAGACGCTAATGCAGGGTGAGACCACCGAAACCACGTTTTATGCGACGGAACGCGGGCGGAAGGAGGTAGTAGACGAAGACGAGCAGCCGACAAAGGTCGAACGCTGATCGGAAAACGAGGAGCCTGCCTAACTGGAGGTAACTACCCGCGCGCCAAATCGCAGCGGCGCCAGCAGCGCCTGCAACACGGCAATGAGGAGCGCGACCAAGACGAACCACCAGAAACCGCCGTTAACTTCTAGGCCTCAGTCGGTGCCGGAGAGCCAGCCATCGTGGCCGGTGATCCAGGTGGTGAGCCAAAGCATCAGCGCGTTTACCACCAGGGAGAATAGGCCGAGGGTCAGCAGGTACAGGCAGCCGGTGAGCGTCTTGACTATCGGCTTGATTACCGAGTGAATTGCGTTGAAGATCAACGCGATGAGCAGCACCGCAAGGAGGGTGCCCCAGGCTTCGCCGTTGTCCATGATGTTCACCCGGTTCGGGAGAATTAGGGAGGTGAGCCACAGCACCAGGGCAGTCACGAGCGTGCGCAGGACGAAATTCATGGGCTAATCGTGACATGCTGGGCAGATGGATGTCGCCTCAACTCGCGCCAAGTCTTCAAGCGATCTACCAGAGGAGTCCGCGCCTCTGCTCACCCCGCTGCCTCGCCCGGCAGTTTCCGCGCTCCCGCCCTACGTGCCCGGTGCCCGCCCGGCGCCCGATGAGCGGCTTTGGAAACTCTCATCGAACGAGAATCCATACCCGCCGCTACCTGAAGTGGCCGCGGCCATCTCCGAAGCAGCTGGGGCGGTAAATCGGTATCCGGACATGTACGCAACCGAGGTGGCAGCAGCGATTGCCGAGTTTGTTGAGGTAAACGCCGATCAGGTGGTGGTGGGCAATGGCTCCGTGGCGATCCTGGCACACATCCTCAGCGCCTTTGTCGAGGCCGGACGAGGCGATGAGGTGGTGATGCCCTGGCGCTCATTTGAGGCGTACCCAATTGCGGTGGATATCGCTGGCGGACAAGCGGTGAAGGTGCCCTTAACGATGGCTGAGTCTGCCGAAACCACTGCGACCGGTGTCACCGACTCAACCACCAGCGCTAATTTGCTGCCAAACGCGGGGGGGCGCCTCGACTTGCCAGCGATGGCCGCCGCGGTGACGCCGAATACCCGGGTGATGCTGGTGTGCACGCCGAATAACCCGACCGGCCAGGCCGTGCGGCGCGATGAACTCGATGCTCTGCTGGCCGCCGTGCCGCCGCAGGTGTTGGTGGTCATTGATGAGGCATACCTGGAGTTCATCACCGACCCCGCCGCGGGTGGCGCCCGGGCGCTGGTTGAGCAGGGTGCGCACCGTCAGGTTGTTGAGTCGGGCCGCTCGCGCCTAACGCGAAATGACCGGGGTCGAAACCAAGGTCACATCAACCTGCTGCACCGTCATCCCAACGTCGTGCTGCTGCGCACCTTCTCCAAGGCGTACGGCCTGGCCGGACTGCGGGTTGGTTACGCGGTGGCCGCCGATGCGCAGGTGGCGGCCGCGATTCGCGCGGTGGCCACACCCTTCGGGGTCTCGGGCGTGGCGCAAGAGGCGGCATTGGCCTCACTGCGCCCCGAAGCTCAGGCCGAGATGGTTGCCCGCGTTGATGCGCTAATCGCCGAGCGCAACCGCGTGATGACAACACTGCGCGCCCAGGGCTGGGAACTGCCGGACTCTCAGGCCAACTTCCTTTGGTTCCCCTTCGGCGCCGACACCGCCGCCCGCGCCGCCGAGGCCCGCGCCGCCGGAATCCTGGCGCGACCCTTCACTGGGGAGGGCCTGCGCGTCACCATCGGTGAACCCGCAGCCAACAACACCCTCCTAGCCCTAGCCGCCACCTGGCGGTGACTCTCCCCGCAACCTCGGCTTCAGAGCCAAATCAGCCAGTTCGACGGCCCTTTGTGTTTCAGTTGATGGGTGAACCGTGGCGGTTGGTGAATTGCCAGCCGTTGTTCCACCGCATTGCTATACCAGTGCCATCAACATGATCGTGGTGGTGCCAGCAGAGCAGGGCGGCATTATCGACAGATGTCTCCCCATCATGTTTGGCCCAGTGTTTAATGGCGTGGTGGACTTCGCAGCGGGATGGTGGTTCGTAGCATCCGGGGTAGGTACAGTGTTGGTCGCGGGCGATTACTGCTTTGCGGAGGTGGCCTTTGATGGTTCGTGCCCGGCGGCCGATGTTTAGTACCTGGGAGTCTGGGCCAAAGACGATGCGGTCGATCTCGGTATCGCAGGCGATTCGGCGGAGCAGGGTATCGGGTAGGACACCGGTGGAGTTTTCAAACGATGCTGGGGTTCGTTTTAGGGCTAGGAGCCGTTGGGCTTGATCGAAGAGTTCTGGTTCGGTTTGCGGGTCGAGGTTAGCAGAAGCGATTTGTTGCTGAAGTTCGCTCCAGGAGATGGTAACCGTCAGGTGCGGGCGCACGCTTGCTCCTGTGCCTACCTGCCCGTTATCTAGCACGATTCTTCCCAGATCAGCCAGGGCTTGGGCGCGGCGTTGGGTTGGTAGCCGGTCATCGCCTGTGGCGGGGGCACCCATGATGGATTTGATAGCGGTATCGAGTACGAGGGCGTGTTCTTCGGTAAGGAACCCGGTGACT
>Ga0131853_10024745_pt1 | contig 10826 bp, 7 predicted proteins | sample TergutLab28metaG_FD_92764 | JGI IMG/M metagenome (GOLD analysis project Ga0131853, IMG submission 92764) | Labiotermes labralis P1 segment gut microbial communities from Petit-Saut dam, French Guiana - Lab288 P1 (version 2) (version 2) | ecosystem: Host-associated > Arthropoda: Insects >... | reverse complement strand
GGGGGGGGGGGGGTGGGGGGGGTGGTGGTGGGGGGGGGGGGGGGGGGGGGGGGGGTTCAACAAATTCAGTTGAGGACAGAGGACAGAGGACAGAGAGAACGGGGACCTGGGTGCGGTAGCCTCCTACCCCCTAGTCAAGGTTTCTGGAGGCAGCTGTAATTTGGTACAAGAAATTCATTTCATATAGTAACAGTTTCTTAATTTTTGTTACTTTAAGACTACTTATGATGACAATCAATTTATTTGTCATTGCTAATGTAAAACAAATGCGAACCTAGATAGTTTTAGAATTTTACTGCCTTTTTTCTGAACATCTTGGATTGCTGGCGTCCTAAATTCAGCAATTTTTAAAAGTCTTTACAATCGGGTTTATTTTGCCACGATTTTGGAGGGCCTTCGGAATTTAGGGGGGGGGGTTTGAACCCCCCCCCCCCCAACCCACGCCCTCGGTACGCCACTGACGGAAACATGTCCGGAGAGTTTGTGCTGATGATTCGAGATCCGCTGCAAGTACGGCAAATACTCTATGGGGGGCTAAAAAAAGGGATATTAGAATGCGCTAAAGTTTACATACATTCATACATACATACATGCACATATATACAAACATTGCATGCATCTATAAGTGTGTCACAAAGGCAGTAGGATTTGGAACATGTCATAAACACACACATATACACAATTTTTACAGTGTAAAATACTATAAACATGAAAAAAAACAGGTTTGTTTGCGAAATAATGACCTACGGAACGCATTTTTTAAGACAAATGTTTTTAAAAAAAACTTGTAATTCGGCATTGATGGTAATTTCCGTTTTTTAAAGTTCATTTCTTATCAAAAATATTTTAGCAAAATGGCTAGCTTTGAACATTGATAGTGCTGCCTCTACCGGAAGGTATGGAGAGTACATGAAAAATTTTAGTTTCGTTTGACCTCCGGTAGTGGCAGCACATGATTGAGGCTTGAACGAGTGCTGGGAAGTATCGAAAGTCATTGGCTCTAGAAAAAACCATCTTTATACCCAGAATTAACTTATGCCCATCAGATTCAACCATTCCCTTCAAACTGTGCGGAAGATGATTTCTGATCAAATCGCCTTTGCTATGCCAGTTGATAAGGATTAAGGGTCGACGCTTAAACATGCTGAAATATATCTAGCATGGCCTGCTATTTACATAGCCAGCTCTATTTTATATTTTCCAGATCTTCTTCGTTTGACTATCGTCCCTTTTGCAGTTACTGAAGGGCGTCCAGAACGTACAAAAATGATTGATTGATGTCAAACATTTGCTATTGATAAGTGCTTGAAAGTTTGAAACACACACACACACACACACACACACACATATATATATATATATATATATATATATATATATATATCGTTGTTGTTTAAACATTTTATTGTTTGAGGACTGCGCTCTCCTGGGTTATTACGCAGTGAGTAGTGATAATTCCTTACCGATGTTTCGGGACAGCCTGTCGGTCCCATCTTCATGAATAAAAAATTCGTGGATTTTTAAGACTTAACCCCTGAAGATGGCACCGATAGGTTGTCCCGAAACGTCGGTAAGAAATTACCACGACTCGCTGCATAATAACCCAGAAGAGCACAGTTCTCATCTGCTTCGCGACGAAATCGTGTATTTTGTTGACTGTTCGTGTGAATTATTCGCAGGGTTGCAACTGGTCTTTCATATACATATATATATATATATATATATATATGTGTGTGTGTGTGTGTGTGTGTTGCTACACATTTCTTTGGTGCTTTCAGAACTTTATGTTGATTTGCAGGACAGGTAGCCTGCTCCCTGTAAAGCCGGAACATAAATAGATTGATGTAGGGCCGTGACAGTCTGCTTGTTTTTCTTATGCCAGTCTGCATGCACATCGTGAATGAATTCTATGGGACAACGCTGAAGGCTGATTAAATAAACGTACTTGGTCATGTAAAGGTAAAAAGATTAAAGCAGTCCCTTTACAGGCCTGGACAAGCCCGGCGTGTTCTTAGGAAGTCAAGGTTCCCAGATTTCGTGACAACGGCACAGATGGTGGTGGGTTGTCAGCCTTACGCACCGGCTGTCTTTTTATGTCTATGAAAAATCCACTGACACCGGCTGGAATCGAGCCAGCGACCTTCCGATTTGTAGCACAGCGCCTTAACCACTGTGCTACCACGGTTCCCGTACTGGTCATATACAAAACACAAGTCATGAAGAGAGGGATAGTTTGGGGGAATATTTATTGTAAGATGCATTCAATTGGAATGCAGAAGTAGATCACAGGAGGGAAACGGGACAGCTTAATGGTGTAGTGGGTAGGTTGTGGATTTTAATATCCAGGGTCCGAGTGTCGGTTGGGGAAGAAAATTATCTCTTTTAATAGATTAACCGGTTTTAAATATGTTGTCATTTACAGTGGACAGTTTATTTACAAGCCTTATGGCGCAGGTAAATACGTTGCCAGTTTAGGGAATTTGTATTTGAGGGAAGGGAAATTCCACAATGGCCATTTACATGGGACGTTCTGTTTCTGAACTTGTGCGTGAATGGATGCTAATGGCGTAGTATTGGTAAGTCTGAATTATACTACTGGCAGTTGTTATAATTGTAACTAACTTGGAATTTCAGAATTACGCATTAATTGGTCGCTGCCGAACTATGTGTTTAAGTTGTTGTTTTTGTGCAGGTTAGGAACGCATTTGGTTCCAGGAAAGAAACGGTAACGGCCACGTCCATAAAATGGAAGGTGACAGATTGTTGTCTAAAGAGCCACATGCATGTACATTCGGCTCGTTTAGGGTAGAAGATGGAGCAGTTTCCGCTCATAGCATCCATCACGATGCACAAGACTTGGACAACGAAGGAGTTGCCAGCCCACACGGTAGTCTGGCAAAAAATGAAAGTGGAGAGTCACATAAAGAAAGGACATCAGTGTCCCATTCGTCGAGCAAAAAGCAAATACATGTAAGAAGAATCATCGTGGCATACTCTTATGGTCCATCCACGTTATTTTATACTTGTCGTAATTTTAAGACCAAGTGAAGCTGCCCCCTTTTTTCATTAAAAGTTGATAGGTAAAGTTTTCCCCATCCAGGCCCTGAAGGCATATAATGGAGAGGAAGTATAGCCTTAATCATATAAATCTTATTTTAGCACCGTGTATTTTTTGTAGAATCACTTCAATTTATTAACCAATGAATGCTCAGCATACAAAGCACACAGAGCCACTGCTCCACAACACATTCCTACACAACATGGTATGCTGCCACAACACCTCGTTTGCAAATACAAATTGAATTGTGAATACTGTAACATGACTTTAGCAAGGAACAAAGCTCTCTGATGATGATCTGATGAGATTGAAACATGTCGGAGTGTTTTAAAATGTTTCAAAAATGTTTATGTGAAATTATATGTGCATTCGTTGGTTGATAAATTGAAGTGGTAGCCTTAATCGGTTTTTAGCCACCATACTAGATGGAGGTGAGTGGTCAAAATACTCTGGCTGCTTTACTTTTGGTGAAAGAACCGCTTTGGGATGCTAGGTGTGCCTCATCCAGTTTGGATTTATTTGTAAAGAGAAATTGAAATTTTTTTTTTTTTGCTACCAAGAGCTACATGGTAAGTATTTATACCTTGAATTGTTTGTGTATGAAATTTGTTTGTGGTCAACAAGTTTCTCATCATTGTCATAAGATATTACCGACTGATAACTCTCAAGCGTACCCTCAGTAGTTTCATCAAGTATCAGAAGTTTGAAATGGATTATTGTGCTGATCTTCATTATTTAATATTTGTTATATATGGTAAATAATTATCTAATAAAGTACCAAATTTTAGTGGTGAGGTGCTGGCTTTATCATAATTGTGGTTAGTGGTGAGGTGCTGGCTATATCATAATTGTGGTAACTTACATTGGTTTCTCTTTACAAAATTGGCAGGGATGTTGCCAGTGCAGCTGTTAATATGGTTTGCATATCTTATGTACTTTAATGAACATTTTCATTGCAGTCAAAGCATTCTAGTTGTTCATCTCTTTACTTCCGTGATGGGCTTCGCAGTGTAGACTTTGTGTTGGTTTGGGATGACCTTGTAAAACATTCAAATTCAGAAGCATCAGAAAAAAAAAGGAAAGCTTTTGAGAAGAACCTGCAGCGTGAAGGTTAGCAATGGACAAGGTTTGAACTGTCATTTTCCTATTCGTGTTCTTCAAGGAGGAGTTTGGTTTGTAGAGAGGTAGAGTTGTTTGGAGGAAACTACTGTCTCCTATCTAATGGCATAGAAGTTGAGTCCAGTTGATTGTGTTTAAATTTCAAGTCTGTGTGCATCAGACTGAAGTTGGATTGGAATTTTCCCAAGTAACAATGAATTCAACAGGTGTTCTGCACTAATCACACAAGAAAGTTGTAGTGGTAGCAGACCAGTTACTTAGTCTCATGTTTGTACAGTATATCAGGAGAAACCATCTAGACATTAACATGATTACTTCAGAGTGAAACATGTTCTTGCCAATTGTGATGAATTACATGTAACGTGACATAACAAGCATATGCCTTAAGACTTGCCTAATTTTTCTGTTCGTGTTATCCCCACTTATACTTTTACTGTTTCCATATACCATCTTGTATGGCAGTAAGAGAATTTTGTGGTAGGTTTGTTTCCCGGACTGTCACTGTTGTATGCAAGTTTGAGAGTGTGGGGCGAACCAGACCCATACAGCACTCATTCTCAGATATGATATTTATTTGTAATTTTTACGTTGTGCGTAAAAGGAATTCATTTGAGGTAGATTATGACTGTGTTCTGTTGTGTGTTTGAACTGGGCAGCTGCAGTGAAGATTTTGATGAGTGTCGTATGAATCTCGTCCCTCTGGATGCCGCCCCAAGCCGCTGGTATCTTTTATTTCTTTTATGATCAGCAGTAAGAACATTGTGGATGCATGAAGTTGTGTGTTTTCCTCCATTGCTAGTCCCATTTTTAAAATTAACTCACTGTATAACCTGCAGTAATGCTAGAAACCGTGGAGCCTGTAGTAACCTAATTGTAGAGTTGTACTTGGTATTGTTCTGGCTTTGTCAGAGTAATTCAGAATTCTGAGGTGCACAAAACTCATGGAGGAACTGTACAAAGTAAAACATACCAGTCTTATTTGATAAGGAGAGAAATTTTGAACCAGTTTTCAGGTTGTCATGAATGTGTATGAGCATCATGAAACATTTTTACATTTTAATTTCGGTCCATAATAGCAACATAAGAGCCACGTGAACTTGTGGGTTGAGTGTAACTCTAGCTGTATTTTATGCAAGGTCTGTAAATTTATGTAGTAGGCTTTAAAAGAGATAGTTCTCCAAAATTGACCTTGAGCTGCCTCTTTAATATACAGATTTTAAGACACGTAGTTTTTCATGTCAGCATGTACATGTCAAGATGAAACACGAGTTCTTAAGCTTCAGAATTTCTTAGGTGTTATACATGGTAAGTCTTGTTGTTTTATAATGAAAAAGTAATGTTTGAATTACTTTCTGATAGGGCTGGAGTTGGAATATGAGGAACGAGAGCCAAACGGGTTAAATTTCATAAAGCTTCATGCTACATTGGAGGTCCTGCGCTGCTACAGTGAAATACTTAAACTACGAATGCCAATGAAAGAGGTAACCAGTTTGTTTTTCAGAAGTTGTGCATCGTTTTTTCAAAGACGGCCTCTTTTTCAAAGCACAGGGGTGTCCTGTGAGAATGTACATAAATTTATGGAGATTGTTGGTGAAATTATGCATGATGCTTGTTATATTCACATTTGCTCTATTTTGGATGGTTACAGAATGACAAAATTATGGGGGCTTGAATTGCAGGAGGGGAAGGTGTCTTGTTTTGTAACTGTCACAGGTGTTTGTGTGGCAGTCAGCTAAGTGTTAAACTGTTATATCCATAACAGCACACTGCATGGCATCTTGTGTAAGCTAATTCAGATGAAACTGTGGAAGAAGAGTGCTACTTTTTCAGATATCTGTGAATTTCTATGGGAGTTTATTTATTAAGACTCCAGGGCACACTCAGCTGGGGGGTGGGAAGCTACTGAGCTGCAACCACCACCAAATCAAAATCTAAAATACACAGATTTTGTAGACAAGGTGATATCAGATGTTTTACAGTATTTACCCCTTAGCTGAAATAAGCTACTGAAATCAGCTGATGACTAGTACACTCAGTCGAACAAAAATCCATCGGCCTGATATTTCGTACATCCCGCTCAGGCAGTGACATGCGGTACAGTTGCCATCATAATTCAAGTCGTTTTACTTTCCCCATATTTGCACATTCGTGGCATTTCTCTGTCTTCCATTCATTACAATCAATCACACCGCGTATATATTAACCGAAGACAATAATATATTTGCTTAATTTGAAATTGAAACATTAATTAAACTATATTAACTTTCCCAGGCTAGCTAGGTGTGCTGCTAAGGATGGATGAGTTGATCGGACCGTTCTGTTCCTACTGTCGGCAGGCGTAGTCCAGGCAGTTGAACACGTGCCAGCAGTAGCTTTCAGAAACAAACTATGTTGGTTCGAATCCCACTATCGGCATATTTCATTATGTAGCCCAGGCAGTTGAACTAATGCTAGCAATGGCCTTCGGAAACAAACTATGTTGGTTTGAATCCCACTATCGGCATATTTCATTATGTAGCCCAGGCAGTTGAACGCATGCTAGCAATGGCCTTCGGAAACAAACTATGTTGGTTCGAATCCCACTATTGGCATATTTCATTATGTAGCCCAGGCAGTTGAACGCATGCTAGCAATGGCCTTCGGAAACAAACTATGTTGGTTCGAATCCCACTTTTGGCATATTTCTTTATGTAGCCCAGGCAGTTGAAAGCGTGCTAGCAGTAGCCTTTGGAAACAGACAATGTTGGTTCGAGTCCCACTCTCAGCATAATTCTTTATGTAGCCCAGTCAATTGAACACATGCTAGCAGTAGCCTTCGGAAACAAACTATGTTGGTTCGAGTCCCACTCTCAGCATATTTCTTTATGTAGCCCAGGCAGTTGAACGCATGCTAGCAGTAGCCTTCGGAAACAAACTATGTTGGTTTGAGTCCCACTCTCAGCATATTTCTTTATGTAGCCCAGGCAGTTGAACGCATGTTAGCAGTAGCCTTTGGAAACAAACTATGTTGGTTTGAATCCCACTATCGGCATATTTCTTTCTGTAGCCCAGGCAGTTGAATGCGTGCTAGCAGTAGCCTTCATAAACATACTATGTTGGTTTGAGTCCCACTCTCAGCATATTTCTTTATGTAGCCCAGGCAGTTGAACGCGTGCTAGCAGTAGCCTTCGGAAACAAACTATGTTGGTTCGAGTCCCACCTTCGGCATATTTCTTTATGTATCCGTACGATTGAAAACATTTACTGATGGTAATTGTTGAACGTGCGAGTATGATGGGTGTGCTTGTGACCCATGGTGGTTTTGCTCTCGCCTTGTTTCAGGGGTGTCGTGGGGGACTAAAATATTGTTGGAAAATGTGTCACTGTAATTGCAGCTTTCAGAACAAGTTCATCATTTTTCTTTTGTGTGGTCTTTTAGTAGACATTTTAAGAACTGTGCGTATTTAAAAGTCTGTCTACAGATGATGGTGGTTATGAAAACCGAAATGTTTATGTTTTACTAATAATAAAATCGAGGACAATGAAGAACTGCAATCATTAAATTAAGTCAAGTTTCTTTCAATTTTGTGCCAAATGAAGGGAATGTATTCTGCAACTGCATTATGGTAATTTACAATTTTAGAGCCGTGGATGAAACAGGATATCTGCTGCTGGTCATGGTAGGTAAAAGAGGGTAGGGTATTACCAAAAGCTGAATACTGACATGTCTGTCACAATACAGGTATTAACCTTGAGTTCAGTGTAAGCCGCATCCCTCTGCAAGATGAATATAGTCATAAAACTGAAAGTGAAAGCAAATGAGGTGCCAGATTTAGTTTACAGACCTCAGGGAGAGCGTTACAACCCGCAATATACCTGCAAACGCAGTTGTCGCAGTTGTCGTGTGTCTGTCCACTGTTGGGACTGGATCTCCCACGAAGAGGCTGGAGTTTTCCATTGTATCGTATAGAGGGTCACCAGGACGGCCTGCATTATCAGCACATTTTGCAGAATTTAATGGTGCCTTCTGTATGGATACTTTATCCCGATGGTATAATCCATTTACAGCAAGACCAATCCTCCATTCATGATTGTCGTGGTTCAAGAATGGCTATTGCTATTCGAACCAAAACAAACTGTGTGTTGGTTCGAGTTCTACTATCGGCATATTTCTTTATGTAGCCCGGGCAGTTGAACGCGTGTTAGCAGTAGCCTTCAGAAACAAACTATGTTGGTTCGAGTCCCACTCTCAGCATAATTCTTTATGTAGCCAAGTCAATTGAACGTGTGTTAGCAGTAGCCTTCGGAAACAAACTATGTTGGTTCGAGTCCCACTATCGGCATATTTCTTTATGTAGTCCAGGCATTTGAATGCGTGCTAGCAGTAGCCTTCGGAACACACACCGCTCACAAAGGGCAGACATCCATGCCCCCCTGGGATTCGAACCCACAATCTCAGCAGGCGAGGGGCCATAGACCGCCTGGCCTCTGGGACTGCCGAATTATCGAACCTACGCATAGAAAATGAAAATTAATACTTTAGCCCTTAAAAGGGCTTTTTGCAGAAATTGACCCCTTTAATAAATATTCCAGAACCCTTCTGCCTCGACCTCTGATTTCATTTGTTATCCCATGGATCGAATGTAATGCGTAGACACAGCATCTTCATCCCATAGCTCATCGCTGTTTCTGGGAGGGAGGACAGGTCAGGTTTCCTGCATTGTCCTTTTCACCTCACTCCACATTTTCTCGATGGGGTTCATATCAGGCACTCCCGGTGGCCAGTCAAGGAGTTCGACGTCCGTGATAGCCATTCTTGAACCACATGACAATCAAGAATGGAGGATTGTTCTTGCTGTAAATGGATTATACCTTCGGGATAAAGCATCCGTACAGAGAGCACCATTACGTTCTGCAAAATGTGCTGATACTGCAGGCCGTCCAGGTGACCCTATATATGATGGAGAATTCCACCACCTTCATGGGAGATTCAGCCCCAACAGTGGACAGACACACGACCACTGTGTTTGCAGGTAGACGTATACTGCGGGTTGTAACGCTGTCCCTGATGTCTGTAAACTAAAACCGGCCTATCATTTGCTGAGGTAAATGTAGATTCATCAGTGAAAAGGACTCTATCCCACTTGCGATCTACATTGCTCTCAGCAGACGCTAAACGGTATAGTTTATGTTCATCAGTGAGGAGCTTCTTGACCGCAGCATGCCGTGCCCTGTAACCTGCTGCCCTGAGTCTTGAAATAATCGTGTCCTTTTGCCCAGGAAAGCCAGTAGCAGCTTTAAGATCGCTCACAGTGAAGAAAGGGTTTCTCTCAGCTTCGGCTACTAATGCAGCATCGTGAGCTGGGCTGGAAACACGCCATAACCCAGTTCCCTTATGCCTTCCAGCTTGCTGATCCCTCCAGTATTTCCGTAGCCATTCCCTTTCAGTAGACATGGGAACTCTGTAGAGTTCCCCGGCAGTGCTGGCAGGCAACCCTCCCTTCTCAGCAACAGCGATGACATGTTCGCGAATACACCTGTCATGGTGAGCCATCGTGATGAGAATGAAGAACGTGCAGCTTTAACCACTGCTGACATACAGCGAATAACGGCACCTGCACTTTTATGACAGTATTTGTTTTGTGGAAGGTTGTTGGCCTCCACTCATCTTAGGGTTGATGACTTATTATCACAGCCTGGTCAGTTTTCAGCTGAATACAGATGGAACTGGCTTCTTCACTTGCAAACATTGCCACAAAAGCGAATCCCTTTGAAATCATACCACTACAGACCACAAGGAAGGATGACAATTGGAAGACCGAAGAAGCATTGGTGTTAGCAGCTGTAACTCCGTAGATGCAACGGGTCAAAGGGTCCAATCCTTGATGTTTATGATGATGATGATTGTGGTAATTCCCTAACCTCCTTTATCAGCCATGAAGAGCAGCATATATCCTGTTCCGTCCATGGTTATAAAATTGTGAATTAGCATAATGCAGTTGTGGAAGACATTCCCTTCATTTGGCAGAAAATTGGAAGAGACCTGACTTAATTTAATGAGTGCAGCTCTTCATTGCCTTTGATTTTATTATTAGTAAAACATACACATTTTGGTTTTCATAACTGCCATCATCTGTAGCCAGTTAGATTTCAAATACACACATAAAGAAATATGCCGATAGTGGGACTCGAAGCAACATAGTTTGTTTCCGAAGGCTACTGCTAGCACGTGTTCAACTGCCTGGGCTACATAAAGAAATATGCCGATAGTGGGACTCAGACCAACACAGTTTGTTTCCGAAGACTGGTGCTAACACGCCTTTAACTGTCTGGGCTACATAAAGAAATATGTCGATAATGGGACTCAAACCAACGTACTTTGTTTCCGAAGGCTACTCCTAGCATGCCTTCAACTGCCTGGGCTACATAAAGAAATATGCCGATAGTGGGACTTGAACCAACATACTTTGTTTCTGAAGGCTACTGCTAGCATGTGTTCAACTGCCTCGGCTACATAGAGTAATATGCCGATAGTGGGACTCGAACCAACATAGTTTGTTTCCGAAGGCTACTGCTAGCACGCGTTCAACTGCCTGGGCTACATAAAGAAATATGCCGATAGTGGGATTCGAACCAACATAGTTTGTTTCCGAAGGTTACTGCTAGCACG
>Ga0131853_10024743_pt1 | contig 10827 bp, 10 predicted proteins | sample TergutLab28metaG_FD_92764 | JGI IMG/M metagenome (GOLD analysis project Ga0131853, IMG submission 92764) | Labiotermes labralis P1 segment gut microbial communities from Petit-Saut dam, French Guiana - Lab288 P1 (version 2) (version 2) | ecosystem: Host-associated > Arthropoda: Insects >... | reverse complement strand
GCGGCTACAAAACCAGCCCTATTACCGCCGGTGATTGTTACAGAATTGCTTGCATTGTCCCAACCCACTGTAAAACCGACACTCTCTAATGGCAGCCGAATAGGCACCATAACGCTGCCGTCAATATTTTGGGCGGGTACATCTAAAGTGTATACCTTGCCATTGGTTGTAAACCTCTGACTGCCCAAGGTTATATGAATTATTTCGCCGGGGCGTGATATTACGGCACTTTGTGCGTCACCGTTCCAACGTACTTCAAACCCCAAAGCTTCAAAAACGGCGCGAACAGGCACTAAAGTGCGTCCGTCAATGTTTGTAGGGCCTGCGCCGCTAAAAACGACAGGAACGCCGTTGATAGTAACGCCTATTTCGCTGGCGTGTAGGTTAAAGGGGGCAAAACCTACCACGAGAATAAACACCAAGGCGGCGGCTATAATTTTTTTAATAAGCCTCATATTTTTTTCCTCCTGAATTTAGTTATCCGTTTTAATTTTTATTAAAGCATAAACGGCTTCTGTATCCATTTCATTTTTCACATCAACAAAAAACGACTTGCCCTCAACATAGGGAATGGCAGAGGCAATTGATTTTTTGATATACGCGGGTAAAGATGATTGTTCTGCTGTTTTTTCAGCCTTTTCACCAAAAACAAATGCAATCATAAAATATCCTTTGCACGGAACAAAATAAAACAACGTCCTTTTATTTTGCTTGAAAATCAAGCTCCATCCGGCTTTTTTGCTGTAAAATTTCCAATCCTGTATGGTGCCTTTATAGTTATCAGCAACATGTGATTTTAATTTATCCCAAAGTCCGTTTGTATCAGCAAGAACTGCGCTAACCATTTCATCGTCAGGGATTATTGCCTTTTCACCAAAAATGCTTGTAGCCATCTTTACTCCTCCTAAAACTCCAGCCGCATGAAACTGGTAGAATCAGTGAAGCCAATTTTTTTGTAAACAATGCGGCCTTCGTCTGATGCTTGCAGGCGCACGATGCAGCAGTTATTTGTTTTTGCAGTATCTATCAGCAAGTTTAAAATATTGCGAGCAATGCCGCGTTTGCGGTGCCGGGGCGAGGTATACATGCTGAAAATAAACGCGGTTTTGCCGTTGCCAAGCTCCCAGCAAGGGGCAAAAGGAAAAAACTGCACGCCGCCTGTGGCGATGTTTTCGTTATTTTCTACAGCAATATATTGCACCAAACTGCCGTCCGTCAAGCCTTGGCTGAAATACGTGCGCAAATGGCTGTCGATGTCAAAATCCGGCGTTTGCCCCTCGTCAACTAATTGTTTTTTGCGAAAATCTATCAAAATGTCAATGTCGGAAACGTCCGCTTTTCTGTATTCCACGTTGTACCTCCGCTTACTTTTTCACAATGGCTTGCGTTGGGCAAACTTGGGCGCAAACATTGCAGCCAACACACGAGTTATCAATAAACGAAACACGGCCAAGCTTGTTGGCTTCGGGTGCTTCTTTCATTGAAATTGAAGGGCAGCCGCATTTCATACAAGCCTTGCAACCCACGCATTTTGTTTCGTCTGTGATAAGTTTTGTTTTAAATACATCATGACCAAATTCGGCAAAATCTTTTTCGCCCATAGGTTTTAGCACGCATGGCCAGCGGGTGATGATGATGCTTGGCTCGTCGATGGCGTATGCATCGTCAAGGGCTTTGCGCACTTCGTCAAGTTTATTGGGATTAACAACCGTTACGTTCTTCGCGCCAAGCGCACGGCATACAGCCTCGATGTCCATTTCGTGCGCAGGGTCTCCGTATATGTTACTGCCTGTGCCGGGATGCTCTTGGCCGCCCGTCATGCCTGTGATGCGGTTGTCGAGAATAACGCAAATGGTTTTACTGCCGTTGTACAATACCTCTATCAGGCCGTTTATGCCCATGTGGAAAAATGTGCTGTCGCCCAAAACACCAACAACGCGGGTGGCCTTGCCTGCTTTTTCAAAGGCTATTTGACTGCCGTGCCCGGCCGCAAATGCGCTGGACATACATACAACATAATCTATAGCGTTATATGGCTCTATATATGCAAGCGTATAACAGCCGATATCTCCCGCAACAACGGTATCTTTGCGTTTTGCCAGTTCATAGAAAAATCCGCGGTGCGGGCAACCCGAGCAAAATACAGGCGGCCGCGGTGCTATTTTTTCGGGGTCGGTATCGAGGGTGGAAAGGGTTTCGCCAAAAATGGCGGCGCGCAACACATCGGGCGTCATTTCGCCGTATGGCGGGATGGTAGGCTTGCCTATGCATTTATAGCCGTTGCGCTGTACCCAATGCTCGATATAGGGGTCGTTTTCTTCGATGACATATACTTTATCGGCATCAACTCTGCTGTAAAATTCTGTTAAAATTTTATCAGGCAAGGGGTATGTAAAGCCCAGTTTTAGATATGTCGCGCTGTCTCCGAATACTTCTTTTGCAAAATTTACACATTTGCCCGAGGCTATTACGCCTGTTTTGCCGCCCTCTTCGATGTAGTTAAGAGGCGTAGTTTCGGCGTATTCTTTTAATTTATTTGTGCGTTGCTCTACTATTCTGCGCAATCCCGTTGCAACTGCGGGTGTAGGCAAATATTTGTTTACATTTTTTTTGTACTCTTTTATAGGAATCTCTACGCGGTCTTTTAGCTCTACAATGCTTTTAGAATGGGCGATGCGCGTCGTAATTCTAATTAAAACGGGCGTGTCAAATTCTTCGCTGATTTCAAACGCCAGTTTCATCATGTCGATACATTCTTGGCTGTCAGATGGCTCTAACATAGGGATTTTGGATGACTGGGCATAATATCGGTTGTCTTGCTCGTTTTGCGAGCTGTGCATACCCGGCTCGTCTGCTGTGATAATGACACAGCCGCCATTAACGCCTGTGTAAGCAAAAGTAAACAAAGGGTCTGCCGCCACATTAACGCCAACGTGTTTCATAGAGGCCATGCTGCGCATTCCGGCAATGCTTGCGCCGGCCGCCGCCTCGATAGACACCTTTTCATTTGGTGCCCATTCGGCAAAAACCTCTTTGTATTGCGTCATGTTTTGCAAAATTTCTGTGCTGGGTGTGCCTGGGTATGCCGAAGCAAAATGGCACCCAGCCTCAAAAGCGCCGCGGGCGATGGCCTCATCGCCTGTCATTAACATTCTCATAAAAGTCTCTCCTTCATAATTAATATATATAAATCAATTAAATGACAAATTTGGTATCAATCGGTCAACTCTACTTCGATAGATGATATTAGTTGGCAATGGTGCATAACCCGTTTGTCATCCCGGACTTGATCCGGGATCCACGAGTTTGTGAGATTGCGGGTCGAGCCCGCAATGACAATTTGGGGTTATGCACCATTGCCAGTTACTTGTAGCATCAAAAAGGATTCTTATTGAACCAACCCAGTTCTTGCCAATGCCTTATATCTGCCACAGCTGATTCATCGCTTTGTAAGGCCAAATCTTTTTTTAACATGGCACGGCGAATATAAAACATAAGCCTTGTAAGTAAGTAAGGCGGATGCTTTTTGCCAGAGGCGATTTCTCTAAAAAAACGTCGCGCAGACTTCTTGAGTTTGCTTTCAAATTTTTCTTTGCGTTTTGGATTAACTGTCTCCCAATCAATCGCTCGCATAGCGAATCCGGATGAATAAACTCTGTTAATGCCCCAGAATTTCAAATTTGTGATAATAGTTTTCATGGCTGCTTTTGTACCTGCGCCTGCCGTGGTTGATAGAACAAAAGCCTTTTTCCTAAACATTTCCGGGCGTGCCCTATGTACAATAAACATCCATGAGTAATGGTCGAAAAATGCCTTAACTGCACCCGTGGTTTGCAGCACATAAACAGGTGTAGTAAAAATCAAAGCATCGGCATCAAGCAAATTTTCTAAAATAGGCAAAGTGTGCCTGGAGTGAGGGCATAGTTGTTCGCTTTCACTAAGGCACAAAAAACAGCCTTTACAAAACTCGGGTAAATCATTCGGTAAAAAATACTCGATGAATTTTATCTCTCCACACGCCATCATTTCATTCTTGAAAATTTGTGTTGCGGCATATGTATTTCCTTTCCGCGGACTTCCGTTAAAAACGACAACTTTCATCAACATACCCCACATATGTGAATTTTTGCATGACCATACAGCCTTGCGGAAAACCTACGGCCAACTATTCCGCGCCAAACCGTTTATCAAGGATTTTAAAGAGTATTGATGTTTGCGCTTTGAAAAATAAGCTTTGAAATCCTGATATTTGATGTTTAAGCTGTAAGCCTTAAACTTTGAGCTTTTATTAAAATATGTAAGCTCTCCATATGAGTATCTTGCGTAACGCCGCAAGGGGCGGGAATAGGTTTAAGATTTTCGTATGGCCATGCATTTTGGTATTGGCAATGGTGCATACTCGATTTGTCATCCCGGACTTGATCCGGGATCCACGAGTTTGTGAGATTGCGGGTCGAGCCCGCAACGACAATTTGGGATTATGCACCATTGCCTGTTAATCAGTCAATTCTACCTCGATAAAGGTTGTTGCATTGCTTTCTGAAAGAATGTAATCTACCTCGGTTTTAAAATTTTCGATGTTTTTTCAATTTGTTCTATTTGTTTTGCAATGTCGGCCGGGTCTATTAACACGTATTTGTTGCGGTCTTCAAACGCCTTAGTGTGCATTTCAATGTCTGCTGGTGTGCGTTTATCTTTATCTCCTAAAATAGCCTGCAAATAACTTTCCAGCTTGTCTTGCAAAAGGTCGTTTTCGCGCTCTACAATATCATTTTGCGCGTTAAACTGACGCCTTAAAGCAAGTAAAAAATCCTCGAAATGGTGCAGCTTTGCTTTGCGCTCTATGGCCTCTGCCACGGTGTAATCCACCCCGGCAATTTTTACCATAGTGGCGGCGTTAGAAAGAACAACAGCGGCCTTTATGCGCCGTTGGTTTTCAGTAAGCGCGTAAAACGAAGCAAATCCGCCCTTTATTTTACGCTCTACTTCATCAATGGTTTTGCCTTTTATTTTGTCATTGCTTTTTTTGTTAGCAATAACAAAATCTTGCAGCCTGACGCGCATTATTCTGTCGTCATAAGTTTTAAGCTCGGCCAAAGCGCGATGTATAGACATTTTTTGGACAGCCATAGCATTGCCCTCCTGGTGTTTGAATTTTGAGCTATATTTTGCATATATTAGTTAATCAACTAAATAACAAATTTATTCTTTGACAATCAAAATCTGCCACCCATTCGGAAGGTGCGATGTTGATAGAATTTACGATTGATATAAAAATGAACGTAACGATAACTGCAGAAATAGCTATCAAAGTTAGTTTTTTAAGCCTGTTCATCAAGTATCAACCCCCCATAACCGGCAAATTCTATAAATATAAACCGCTTTTCAAAATCTATGTCATTTCTCATAAATTAGCAAGCCGCCATCGTCAGCATAATTGACAGCATTTTTTCTTCGCTGCTTGCCCCGCGTGATACTAAAACGATTGGTGCCTGTGCACCCAGCACACAACCTGCCATTTTTGCGCCGCCAAGGTATATTAATGCCTTTGACATAATGTTTGCAGTGGCAATGTCGGGCGCAAGAAAAATGTCTGTTTCGCCTGATATTTGTGAATCTACCCCTTTAATTTTAGCAGGTTCGGCACTGATGGCCAGGTCAAAAGATAATGGCCCCTCTATGATGCAGTTTTTAATTTCGCCGCTGTGGTTAAGGTTAGCAAGATGGCCTGCGTCTACTGTTTCAGGCATTTTTTCGTTAATATTTTCTACAGCCGCAAGTGCGGCAACCTTCGGCATTTCGTATCCTAATTGACGCAAAAAATCTACAGCGTTTTCTAAAATATCGCGCTTTTGCGTCATGTCGGGCCCGACCACCATACCACCGTCTGTTGTGAAAATTAGCTTATGGTAATTTGGGCTTTCTAACACGGCCAGATGCGACATTAGGCCGCCACGGCGTATGCCGTTGTCTTTGTCAACCACGGCTTTTAGCAGGGTACCCGTCTGCAACTTTCCTTTCATTAATATGTCGGCCTTACCTTCGCGCACGAGGCTTACGGCAATTTTTGCGGCCTCCTCGTGGCTGTTTGCCTGTATTATTTGGCTCTCGTCCACGGCAAAACCTACTTCGGCTGTTATATGTAAAATTTTGTCTTTATCGCCAACAAGGACATATTTCAGGCCAAGCTGTTTTTCTGCTAATGCTATGGCCGAAAGAGATGCCGCATCCTCGGCGGCGGCCAGAGCGATGGTTTTTTGTGTCTCTGAAGACAACACTTTTTGTTTTAAGGCCTCGAAGTTTTTTAGCATAAATATACCTCCATCTGAAAATATTATCCTTATTCAATAATATAGTCAAATATTTAACGGATGTCAATAGCCAATATGTGCATAAATACGTTTAAACCACAAAATTAATTGTAGACTTTGACATAAAATTGGTTTATAATAGAGTGGTATATATGGCAAAATTGTTAGTATTTAACCTCAAGGAGGATATTTATGAGTATAAACACAAAATTTGCAGACAGAGTTGTCAGTTTAGAGGCTGCTGCTGTGTATGAAATTTTAAAGCACACGGCCAGCGGCAAGGTAATTGCCTTTGCGGCAGGAAACCCATCACCCGATGCTTTTCCTCACGAGCAGGTAGCAGAGCTTGCTTTTCAAGTTTTAAAAAATCACCCGATAACGGCCCTGCAATACGGAATTACGCAAGGATACGAGCCGTTGCGTACCCTGCTTGCGCCATACCTTTTACAGCAGGGTGTGGGCAGTGAAAATGATGCACTTCTTATCACATCAGGTGCCACCCAGGCTATCGAGCTTGTAACGAAGGTTTTTTGCAACGAGGGCGACACCATCATAACAGAAAACCCAAGTTTTATAGGCTCTCTTAATGCTTTTCGCTCTTATAATGCAAATGTTGTTGGCGTTGATATGGAGTTTGACGGCATGAACATGGAAAAGCTGGAACAGGCTCTTGAAGCTAATAAAAATGTTCGGTTTATCTATGTTATCCCTAATTTTCAAAACCCAAGCGGTTGGACGATGTCTCTTGAAAAGCGTAAAAAGCTGTACGAGCTTGCTGTAAAGTATAACACCCTTATTTTGGAAGATAACCCCTACGGCGATTTAAGATATTTTGGAGAAGATATTCCGTCAATAAAATCTTTTGACACCGAAGGCATTGTGCTTTACGCCGGTAGTTTTTCTAAAATAATTTCGCCGGGTTTACGTGTTGGCTTTTTGCTGGCACCAACGCCGTTTTTTGACAAGCTGTGCTCTGCAAAGCAGGCTTCTGACGTGCATTCGCCTGTCTTAAACCAAATGATAGTTTACGAATTTATGAAACAACACGGCCTAGAGGGGCATATAAAAAACGTGCAAAACATTTACCGCCGCAAATTGCAAATATGTCTTGATGGGATAGAAAAACACCTTGGCGGCAAAATATCTTATGAAAAACCCGAGGGCGGACTGTATGTTTTCTGCCGTTTGCCTGATGATATTGACATGATGAAATTTTGCAAAAACGCTCTGGATGCAGGTGTTGCTGTGGTGTGGGGCAGTGCTTTTTTGGTGGATGAAAGCGCGCCGTCGCAGTATTTCCGCATAAATTTCTCTAGCCCAACAGACGAACAACTGGCAAAGGGCCTTGAAATATTAGGGCAAGTTTATGACAAGATGAAGAATGGTTGATTTTTGGCTCGAATTATGATATAATGATTGTGCGGCATAGGTGCAAGCAAAATGCGCCAGGTCCGGTGGGCTTTTCTTGCTCGCTTTTTCTCCTTAGAATCTGGAGAGGAGGTGAGGCTGTGTCATTATTTGAAGCTTTATACATAATGCATATGCAAATCATGATAGTGATTTCATATCTGCAATATAAAGATACAAATGACCGGAACAAGAAAAAATAACTGCCCCCATTTGACCGTGGCTTGGCAGTTATTTTTTCTCTTCAGATTAAAAAATAATTTAAGATGAAAAAGTGACACAAGATTAGCCTATCGGCCACATCAAACGTGTTACAAAATGTAACCGCAGTTACATTATAATTATATCACCATTTAACCGTCATGTCAATTGATAATTTTAAAGCGTATGGCGTAAAATAATATGTATAGATTAACGAGGAGACGATGCCTATGACATTTTTAGCTGCTTTTTCAGACGAGGGTTTTGTTTCTGCTCTTACCAACAACCTCATTGTGGGCATTGTACCCGTTATTGCCTTGATAATTTTCTTTGTGCTGGTGGTGCGTTTGGCCAACAGAAAACGCACAGGTGATACACGCCAAAAAACCGCCGACATGCTGGAAGCCGACAATGCCGCCAATTTGTCGCGCAACAAAGAAATTGGCGAGCAATTTTTTTACACGCCTAATATTGATAAATTGCCCATTGCAGTATATACTGACAAAGAAATGGCAGAGCCTGCGGCGACATACATGTGGCAAGAAAGAGTAGCAAAGGCCGCTGAAAAAAAGATGCTGCACTTTGACAAACAATATTCTAATGTCGAGCTAAAACAGATGTTTGGCGCGTCAAACCTTGAGGCAGTAGCCCGATATGAAGAAAATTTTACTAATTTTATACATTCTATGCGCAATTGGGCCGAGGCTTTAATAGCCGCAGAAAAAACCGAAAATGCACGTGTTGTTTTAGAAGAGTCTGTAGAAGCGGGCTCTGAGCTTAGCCAAACATACACAATTTTGGCTGACATATATTCAAAAAATAACGATACACCAAGCCTTATCAGGCTGAAAACCAACCTAGAAACCAGCCCAATGCCCGGCAAAAACATAGCGATAAAGCACATCAACAAGCTGATGGAGGGCACCGCAAAATGAATATCGGCCTTTTTACCGACACATTTTTTCCTCAAATTAATGGTGTTGCCACCTCTGTGCAAATTCTAGAAAAAGAGCTTTCTGCCCTTGGGCACAATGTATATATTTTTACCACAACAGACCCAAAGGCCGCGCCACGGGCAAATGTTTTCCGTATGCCGTCTTTGCGGCTTGCTTTTTTGCCCACACATCGCGTGGGTTTGTTATATCCACCAAAGGTTTTGTTTAAAATCCGCAAATTAAATCTGGATATAGTGCATACTCATTCCGAATTTCCGCTAGGCATTTTTGGCAAAGTTGTGTCAGAATTTTTAAAGATACCATTAATACACACATACCATACCATGTGGGAAGATTATGTGCATTATGTTGCCCGCGGCCACCTCATTACCCCAAAGATGGCCCGCGGTTTTTCGCGCCTTTTTTGCAATAGGGCGCGTGTTGTTGTTGCGCCAACAGAAAAAGCGCGCCAATGCCTGATAAGCTATGGGGTAGAGCGCGCCATCCGTATAATTCCTACAGGCATTGATTTTGCACCTTTTAGCCCTTCTGTATATACGCCAAAAGATATCAATGATTTGCGCAAAAGTTTAGGCATTTTGCAAAACGATAAAGTAATACTTTCTCTTGGGCGTGTTGCTAAAGAAAAGAGCATGGATGTTATTATAAAGCAGTTGCCTGATATACAAAAAAAAATACCAAATGTTAAAATTATTATTGTTGGCGATGGCCCGGCACGTGAAGAGCTAGAGAGGCTGGCACAAGACCTTGGTGTGGCTAATAGTGTGATTTTTGCCGGAGCCAAGCCGTGGTCTGAAGTAGGAAAATATTATCAAATAGGCGACGTTTTTGTTTCATCCTCTACAACTGAAACCCAAGGTCTAACCTATTGCGAAGCCATTGCGGCACATCTGCCTATTGCTGCAAAATATGACAGCAGCATTGCTGACCTAATCCGCCACAACGAGACGGGTTATACTTTCCATGATAATGACGATTTGGCCGGGCTTATTGTTGAAATGCTTAACAATCCTGATAAAACTAAGGCAGTAGTTGCTAATGCGTTGGCTTCAATTGCACATATGTCCAGCCAAAGATTTGGTGAAAACATTGCAAAACTTTACGAGGAAGTGGTATCGGCATATCCAAAGCCCGCCGCTCCGCGGAAAATTCGTCTAAGGTTGCGCCGGTAGGGCTAAATGGATACGCGTCATTCTGAGCGCAAGCGAAGAATCTTGTCTTTTTACGGTACGAAAGATTCTTCGCTTGCGCTCAGAATGACATGATAAGGGGCGACCTTGCTCAACTGTACGCAAGCCGATAAGGAGGAGCTTATGTTTTTCTTTTGGAATGAACTGCCAAAATATGACGAACTTATGAAACCTGTAGTAGTGGCCTTACAACAGCTGGGTGGCACTGCCGGTGTGCTTGAAATTGATGCTGCTGTTTTTGAAATGCTGCAAGTTCCACCCGAAATTATAGAAAAAGACTATAACGGCAAAACAGGGCGCACTGCCATTTCTTACCGCCTTTCGTGGGCACGTACATATTTGAAAAAAGGCGGCATAATAAAAAGCCCTTCGCGTGGAGTATGGTCTCTTACGGAAAAGGCTCCGCAAAACGCCGATGACATTGATGTAGAGCTTATAAAACGCATTGCCAAGCAACCCCCTGCAAAAGGCAGTCAGGCGTCGGCCGCCTTTGAAAAGCTGGTACTTTCTGTGGCAAATGATATTAACAAATTAGAAAAAGGCAATTACTACGAATTAGTTACTATCAACGAGATTAAAATTATTACTTTGCCTGCTTTTGATAATTACAAAGGTCCGGTGGTGCTTGCCGTAAAATATTTCGAAGCTCAAAATCCAAGGCCCGACTTTTTCATTGCGCCTATCGACGAGGCAGCAAGTTACATCAATCGGGGCACTGTTATATTGGCAACAAATTTTATTGTAGACCGTTCGCAGAGACAG
>Ga0131853_10024741_pt1 | contig 10827 bp, 4 predicted proteins | sample TergutLab28metaG_FD_92764 | JGI IMG/M metagenome (GOLD analysis project Ga0131853, IMG submission 92764) | Labiotermes labralis P1 segment gut microbial communities from Petit-Saut dam, French Guiana - Lab288 P1 (version 2) (version 2) | ecosystem: Host-associated > Arthropoda: Insects >... | reverse complement strand
GCGTTCTGTCATCCGTTTTTTAAGTAGTGAAGGGGTGAAACCCATCGAAATTCATCGACGAATGAAAGTTCAGTATGGTGATGCATGTCTGTCACTACAGCAAGTGTACGAGTGGACTAGGAAATTCATGAACGACATTAGTTTTGTAACAGATTCTCCTCGACCTGATCAGGCACACCAAGTAGTGAAATCAGAGGCCATTGCAGCAGTTAAAGCCATCGTGAAGGAAAATCGCCACGTAACAGTGAATGAAATAGCCGCACATCCGGATATGAGTCATGCATCAGCACACCATATCGTCCATGAAAAAAATGAAAAATATTTAAGGTTTTCAATTGACTCACCCTCGTACGTACAGTATACCACAGTACAGGGAATATCGCCTTGTGAAAAGGGCTTATTTGCTCGAGTGCTCCCTTGTTCTGAAATACTATTTATTCACCCTTCCTAAATTTCTTCTTTATTTATAAGATTCACGTTATGGGCAGGAGTTTGTTTTGGAATATTCTATCTGTAGCTTTCAGAATTACCAAACAATGGACAACACAAAGGATTTTAAAAGCGCTTCCTATCGTGCTAATTCGTAGTTGAGATAAGAATATTCTAATTCATTTTTCGTACAAAAGAGTAGAAGTTGTAAGGGATATAGGCTTTCACTTTACAATAAACACAAACCAGAGAATCTACGGCAAAAAGCTTCTTTGCAATATTATGTGAATGCATAACCTCTTTGTAGAACAGAATGTAAAAATAACCCCAAAGTTTTCCACCCCCTCATCCATCAGCGTTAGACTCACCTCCTGTCTTGCAAACCCACTCCCCCCCTCCCGCTACCCCAAGTCAATGTTGATTATTGCTTCTGCCAGAGGGCAGTCGGCAGAATCTTCTCAATGCATTTTCATGACTTATTATGATTACCACTGGGCCCCATTTTTGCTTCATTTCCACAACAGTTGCACCAGACTGAGGAACCTCCCACCCCCACTGTTCATTTTATTTTTGTCTCTTGGGAATTCAGTAGTTCCCTAAACAGTTACAATTAAACCATGACACTCTGAAAATAATGTGGACTTTCCTTAATTCATTATATTTCCGCAATTAACAACCTGCCCTCATTAATTTTTCCTCAGTAGGTTTCACAGTGCCTTACAGAGCAAGTACTAAAACCTACTTTGGGTGCCTCCGAAGCTCTTTTCCCCAAACCATATCATATACGCCACATTGAATTAGGTCTACTTCCTTACAACAGATACGCCTTGCCCTAATATCAACAACGTCGCATTATCCGTTTCTAAATTTTCTCTTCTAATACTTTAGGTCTAGACTGTAACATTTTCATTGCTTGCGTATTACAGGATTTTGGTGTTTGACAAACACACTAAAACAAATTTCATTACTATTTTTATTATTTGGTTATGTGTAGCAATTATATTATTTTGTTTAAATCGGTTTAGGACCTTACTTTTTTGCTGCTTATATGTACAAGAAACCTACTTCTGTCCGAAGAATTCTCACAAGAAGAGGAAGGTCAGGAGGAAGAACAATGTTGCTGTAATGATAGCTGCTCCAAAAGTTTCGTCCTCCTCATGAATTAGGCCCTTCACTTCTTCCAGTTACATGAACTAAAACTCTCCTTTTTTTAAATCTTATGATGAAAATTCAAGATGTGCAAATTAAGGTGGAATAATTTTATAAAATCTGAAAACCAACTAATATACGCAGTCTATATTAATAACCTTTATTACATAAAACGACTTAAGTTCTGTTGAAGCAGCTGCTAGCAATTACTTTCTGCGACTTTCAGACATTCTTCACGCCCGTTACACAAATTGTCAAAAAAATGTTTTGAAGTTATTGTATCTGGAAACTGAACATAATTCGTGCACATTTGGTTTTTTAAATGTTTTTTATGTGTGGAAAGTTTTTATACGCGCCCTCTTTCAAACCTCCTCGCAGCAAATAGTTACGTGGTGTCAGGTTCAGTGCACGAGGCAACTAATAATTCATTCTAAAAATGTTTCGTAAGCCCGTCATCGTATTACTGGTTCAGCATGCGGTCGTACCATCTTGTAGAACACCGTATTCCCTTTTCTCCTCAGCCATACTTTCAGAAACGGCAAGAGGATTGTCCACTGTTTCTGACTTCATCGATTACGAGAAGGAGATGGGCCTGATATTTCTTATCTCAATAACAAGATAATACATCCTAACTTTAAATGTCCTTTAACGTCTACTCGTATTAGTAGTGGGATTAAATATGGACCAATGTCAGTTATTGTATTTATCTGGTTATTTAAGTAAGATTATTCCTCATCCGTGCAATAAATTAGCAATGGATCGACGTGTGACCACCACACACACACACTGCGTCACAGAACGAATTACAAAATGTTGCTTCGGAAGAACATTCTGTTTCATAAAATGTTTGCACAAATGTAAATTCCTATGGCTTCTCGATGCTTGTACACAGCTTGTACAGACACAGATCTCCTAGAATAACCGTCTTAAAATTGTCGTGCAGGTTTATGTAATCTCGCTCCAATAATATTCAATGTTTCTTCTGAAAAACACGCGGATTTCGGTATCCCTTCTTTTTCATTAAGAAACCTGTTTTTCAAATTAAACGCTTTATTATCCAACTAATGCACAATATATAATATGTAGATACAATTAAAATTATAAAATATTTTAAAATGCTCCAACAGTCAGAATATGCTGCCAGAACACCGAACTTGTTCATGTCAAGGGACAAGATAGAATCACACGTGTAAGTTTTAGCCACGCACTGTACAAGGCTCCCTGATGATGGATCCTCTGTGATCCGAAACATGTTGAAGCATTTTTAAATATTTTATAATTTTAAATGTATCTACATATTATATATTGTGCATTAGTTGGATAATAAAGTGTTTAATTATCATTGATGCACGGTGCAAACATGAAGAGTGTTTTTCGAAACTTGTTCAGCAACCGATAATTTGTTAATTTGTTATTAACTGGAACACTAGCAAACAAAATTTTAAATGTTCTACTACATTTTTTATAGAATTTACTACTTACAGACGTTTCCACAATAAACGTCCTCTATATTAAAATGAATTACAGATTCTTGACAAGCAAAAAAAAATTACCTTATATGAAATGTTTCCTTGTACTTTACACTCACAGAAAACAAAAGTCAGTTTACAGCCGTTACACCCAGCAAGTGAAACTGAACTAAGGACATGAAACTTCAGTTGAATGATTGTAACCCAAAGCGCCATGACCAAACTGCCAGCAATGAGCCACACACAGTCCGATAACAGAGCCGTCAGCACCGGTTCCACATTCTGCATAACACTCAACATATTTGGTGCACTTAGTGATTTTATTTGGACAACTGACAAAATTTCACGACATTGTACGAATAAAATTAAGCGTAAATTTGATTGACTACCGATAAGTTATAGTTAGTATCATCACCCTACATGACAGCCTGTCATTACCGATTCGTCAGTTCGGAAAAATTGCCATTGTGCATAAAATCTATGTTCTGAAAAATGAGATAAATTTATGCCATTTAAAAAACTGAAGTAATCAAGAATCCTTCTAAGAATCTGAAAAACCGTAACAACCATTCACTACTATTGACAACGAGAGGTAAATTCATTCATAAATAAAGTAGAGGACCAACTAGATGCAACAATAACAATTTATTGATCTTCAGATTAGCTCAACATATTTCGGGCAATTCTTTGCCCATCTTCAGGAGCGCAAGACTGATTTGCAGCATGTTGTATAATACCTCCATATTGTTGTCGGTCCGAAGCCTGGATTGCAGCGGCACGGACTATGTGTTCGGTGTGAAGGATGTTCATGTCGATGATGCACGGTCAAACACACACCAAATTCAATCAAGTCTGCATCAGTCAACTTCTAGAATCTTAAATCCCTTTCCGCACAGTTATTGGGAATATTAGCAAGAGGTAACAAATCTGCATTAAGGAAATGAAGCGACCTAGAAGAGAACGTTCTTATCCTTGTTAGAACAGAGACTTACAAAAGTAACAGACCATAAAATTAGTTTAAAATGGCACGAATAACTAGAAGAGTTAACCCTTAATTGCGCAGTTGTAGTTATACGCTCCGTCTACTTTTAAAGTTAAATACTTCCACGTTTTACGTAGTGAGTTTTGATTGGTTTCAGAAAAGAGCGATAATTTCTCACGTCTTCACTAGGCAGATTTTCTTATATATTCTTGGGGTGTTTCTGCGGGATAACTTTTATGTGCTAATTGGATAAGGTTCGCCCTTTAAACGGATGACTTTAAAATATGATTTAATTTTTCCTGCAAATTACTGCACACAAATCTCGTGAACCGACTCTTTGTTTAGTACGATAAAATGCCTGAAGAGCAGCTATACCAGTTTTTCATTTTTAGGTACACTACCAAAACCTAAGATTTAGAATTATGTTTTTACTCTCTCCACATATCATGTTTACAGTCACTATAGGTATGACAAGTGGGAGTGATTCCATAAAATAATGTATCCTAAGAAAGCAGTCGAGAAATAACTGCGCTTCAGAGATTATTGCGCCCTCAAACCCGCCCTCCGCCTGTACACATTTGTTTCTAGACAGAAGCACAGGTTTCAACAAATTCTCTCACTAGAACTTTTCAAGTCAATGTCATGCATAGTCAGGTAAAATGTACATTTATAACGTCCTTCACGGGCTAAAATGAAACACAGAGAATCAGTAGAAGCGCTGTCTACCGACGTCACAACAACAAATAGGAATTATCAAATATCCCGGTTAAATTTTAAAGAAATTTGTAACAGCAGTGCATAATTTACTATTTTCTTTAACGTCAATAGAGAAAAAAATTATTTGCACGTCATTTTTATGTGCATTCATCAAATTTAATTTCGGTTTACCAAAATTTCAACAACGCAATTCGCTTTAAGGCCATAATGTTTATTACGTCCCTCATGAATTCACTGGCACTATTTCAGGGCTTACAATGCACTACCAGCTGGTGTTACGTACTACTGATATGAGTAATAGTCATTTCACAGGAAGATAGACGAGCTTAGCACACACACACACCAATAATAAACGAAAGGGACAGAAATAAAAAATAAAAAATTGATCTTCTTAGAGGTATGAGATTGGGTTTGTGGTAAAAGCTCCATACTGATGCGACAGAATGAACGAAGAAATGTGGTGAACATGTCAAACGGCATTGCAAATCGACAAAATGATACAACGGAAGACAAAAAAGCGAATTGCAGAAAACTTTTTTTTTTTTTACTCCTTCAGTGGCGGGATTCATTCGGCACTGCAGTGAATTATCGGGTTTGAAAAATGCTGGGGATTCTCCACTAACTTTAGAGGAAGACTCTCCTGAATAGGACTCTTGTGAGTATAATCAAACTGTGGTACAAGCATTAAAGCCTGACGGCATAGATTAAGTTTGACTTGATAACGTATTGGGTTGCGTAACTAGATAAAATGAAGCTGCCATGTTGTGATGAGAATTGTAACTATCTCGAGTGAATGAGACGAAAACTCCAGTTGGTAGGAGATAAGCACCCTCTCTTCCAATCGTAAGGTAATAAAATTACGTCACATGCAGGTCCTGAATGATGAAGTGTGAAAAAACTTCTATGAAGATGTCCTTTGTTTTATTTCACTGTTTACTGGAATATTCTTTAATTACCTTAATCTATCACTTGGTTGGAGGGACTGAGGAGAACCACGGAAGTGATCGGTCAGTATATACCCTCTCCAGGCTGACATCCGAAACAGTGAGTTCCAGAAAACAAACATAAGTGCCAACCTCAACGACAAGACATTCAACACTGGTACTGGTATAATTGATTAGGCAGCAGTAGCCACCAGCGGTTAATTCATGGAAATTACATTCATTTTTTACTAATGTGGATTCTTGCAACTTTAAACTTTCGCCGGAAACCAAAATTCCTTAGCTTTGATGTCGTGTAAAGCACATATTGATGCTTGAAATTAGACCTCAAAAATATTCAACTCACTCTATTTACTACCAAGTACATTGCACATCCTTCTAAACATAAAATTTTAGCCAGACATTAACATCGCTTTCACTTCACCTAACTCAGGTGAAATTAAATTCTATTCAGCACCGAAGGGATTGACGTCCTTCCTGCATCATCATAGAGATCACACCCAAAATAAAATATATCCACTACTCGCTAAATTCGTCACCTTGGAGCAAGTACAACAGACCACGTGGCCTAAAGTTTTACTGCTCCTGCACCGATTGAACATATGACTTTTCAGTTCTAATCCCAAATAGTGCATGCAAGTGTTCCTATGTTCGCGACTTTGCCCTGTTTTTACGTACATATTGTCGTGTGTATCTAACAGACCTTTCCCACAAAGAGTCATGCCTAAAGTCTAACAGTTTCAAAATTTCAGAATGTACTGTGACAAAAAAAAATCCGTGAAGGTAGCAAAAAATCGCATAAATCGAAAGCGGTTAGTCGCCGATTCTTAGTGCACAGGCCCGGGCTTCATCCTGTGAAAGTTAATGTCGTGAAATAAGTGGCAATGGGACTCATTTTCTTCTCCAAACATTTCGATTTTCCTTGTCAGTATCACCCCACCAGTGTCCGATGTTCGTTCGTCTATAATCTGGGGGATGGGCAATAGGCCCATGGACAGCAGTCACACAAAGTAGTAGTCTCAGCCCATCCGAAGAACAGTACTGAAGAAGAAAAAAAGCCTGAAGCTACAATCTCACAGAACACTCTCTGATTCTCCAATGCAAATGACCAATCAATTAAAGCTACTGCGAGAAACAGTAACTATCTCTTTCAAGAATCATTCAACATAAAACTTACATATACTGTGGTCATAATTCAGAATGTTTATATGTTAAAGCAGGTGGTACATGCGGTTACCACATTGCATAAAGTGTTAAAGAACATCCTGTTGCATCCTTCCATTATTTCTCAAGCATCCTATTTCTCAGTTTTTTTTTACTTCGTCTACGAGCAATTTTTCCCTCCCGCACGGCCAATTTAATATGCAATGTGATCTTGTGCAAAGCTCGATAAGTTAGCGAGGCAACAAGACGCAGGAGGGGAGGAGTCGCAAGTGCTGACTGACATGGGGAGGACATGATAATAAAAAGGAAGATCTCATATGGGAGGGCCCGCTCGGCAGATATGAACAGAAGTGGGGGAACACAAGATATCATATCGCGGTGAGCAAGCAGAAAATGGCGAGCGATTTATTCCTTTTTATGAAGGATATTGGCTTCCGCAGTGTGAAGCACTTGAATTTGTAAAGATTACAAGCGGTTAGGGGAGCTTTGTGCCTTCATCTGCAGGAGGCAAATGCAGGTAGCAGGTTCTCTGAAATGTTGGTAAATGTATAAAAGAGACTATTCAGCCCATATCCACGTATGTGATAGATCAAATGTAAAAGGGATTTCAAAAAAAAATTCTTTATATGTAACGTAAAACAGTTTTTTTTTCTCGAATTCAGGTTTGTCCTGCCTTACAAAAAGGGCCTTGCACTGCAAAACATTTTAGTGCTCGGAACGTCACAGCCCCCACAAAAAGCTCAATAGAAAGGAAATTAACAGGGCAAAAGGAAACATAATTAGATCTGTAACTAAGACGCTTCGTCGCCGTTGCTTTTAAACTTTGCTTTAGAGTATGCAATCAAGAGAGTTCAAGTGTGTGAGGATGGTTCGAAATTGAACGGTACACGTCAGCTTCTAGTTTGTGCTGATGTTGCTAATTCAATGGGTGAAAACATACATATTTCAGAGAAAAATAGAGAAAAGCTTTCATGTTCGCTCTCAGCAGATAGGTCTAGAAGGAAATTCTGATAAAACTGAATGTATGTCCATGCATCAGGAACAGATGCATAATGACGTCACAGCATAAAAATTGGTGGTAGGTTCCTTGAGATTTTTGTAAACTCAGATATTGGAAACAACATCAACCAATCAAACTGCATTCATGAGGAAAATGACAAAAGACTAAGCTCGGCGAATTCCTGTTATATTTCGCCCAAGAAACGTTCGTCTTCTCGTTTATTTCGCAAAAAAAAAAATGGCATATTTAGAAACAATTTTTTCCTGTTGTATACAGGTGTCAAATTTGATCTCTCACACTAAGGGAGGAATATAGGCTGAAGGGTTTTCGACAAAAAATGCTGAAGAAGACATTTGCGTCGAAGAGGTATGAGGTGACAAGAAACCGAAACTGCACGATGAGAAGGTTCATGATTTGTGCTCCTCGCCAAATATTATCCGGGCTATTAAAACAAGAAGAATAAGATGGGCGGGAAATGTGTCAAGAACGGTGCCGGGAGAAGGTGTGTATAGGGCTTTGGTGGGAAAACTTGAGGGAAAGAAGGCACATGGAATTTGGGAGTCTACTATTAGCATATATTTTCAAGAAATCAATTTGGAGGTAGTGGACAGAACTGATCTGGCTCAAGATACGGCAAGTGGCGGGTTTGCGTGAAGACGATGGTTAACCTGTAGATTCCTTAAATAGCGGGGAATTTCTTGACTTTCCGGGAAAGTATTAGCTTCTCAAGAAGGGCGCTGGTCCACATCGTTAGCTTTAGTTAGTTGGCTAGCCAATTAAACCGTTGGTTAGTAAGAAAACTTCGCTGTGACTTTTATTAGATATGAGATTCAAACTTTTTCCTTATGAACAGTTTTCGTAATGCGCAAGGCTGTAATGCAATAGGTATACACAATTAAAATGCATAATATGATTAGGCAGACTGCAAAAAACTATTATATATTTTTGTGGTTTGAGAATATTTCGTTACTTTTGTCCAATTTTTCAAAAGGAAATGAGTGTCTTTGCAGAGACTTCCGCTCGAAACAGGGAGGGGGCAAACTGAACTGATAGCTTCTTACATAATAGACACAAAGATGGGCACCTTCTTTATTAAACAAATCATAGGACTTATCAGCTCTAAGACGTGTCTCTCTTTGTAGCCTTTTAAATATATTAACGTATAATAATTTAGAGAGTATAGTGATGTTCTTGTCGCTCTGTACAGCCTTCACAACAGACGGAAAAGTAAAATTGCTAAAAAGAGTTACGGTGCTGCAGGTTGCATTGCTTCGAACATTTGTGTATCCTTTCAAGAGGTCTGCATAACCTAATTTCATGCAAGTTGCCTATACAAATGTGCAAGATATGAAGTATTCACACCCGTGTCAATAATGCTGCTTGCTTTCTAGCATGTTAAACCGCGCCTATTAGGAAGCAGATACCGACGTTTCGGAGAAGCGTGTTACCTCTCTCCCTAAAGTCAAGATTCTTTGACTGTTAGACCATGAAATGGAGACAATGCGCTCTTCCGAAACATCTGTAGCTCTCTGCCAATTTTCACAACTCGACATTTCAGAACACTTGAACATCATTTTTGTAAAACATGTTGTCTATGTATTCAGCATAGTTAATCTATATTCAGATTAAAACGTGTTCTAGTAAGCGAGATTTGAGGTACTCGTAGCTTTGTTTCTGAAGATTCAGGTTTTCTGGGATATGAGGATGTGTCGTTGGTTGAGAGGTTTCTGAATCTCGAAGCGACGTAATGTCTTCATCTTCATAGTTCAAGGTACAAAAAGAACTCTCGTCCGTGGGTGAATTAGGAGATGGTACAGCTACGGTGTTACCGGCTAATGTCTTCCTTCCAAACGCCAGAAACAATTTACCCATCGACGCAGCATCATGTCATAGAAGGCATGAATTTACGTGTTTCATTAAATTAATTTATCCTGCCCTTTATTCACGTCATTGTAAAACAAAGTCGTACGTTGTTATGGAATTGAGGGATCACAGAAACTTGCGGGTGTTGGAAATACAGCGAAGACAGATATGACTGAGGGTCCAGCAAGAAAATGGAATAAAATGCGTCATATAGCCACTGCGCGGCTAACGTCACCCCCTTTCGTGAAATAATGAGTGGGAATGATGAAGCAGCAAGACGCATGGAAATTACTCGACGTCGGGATTTGTTGATTCAGAAAGAAAGAAAGAAAGATAAAAACGTCATTGCAACATTGCAGCTAAACTGGGAGAATGTAGTGCTTAGGGGAAAAAATAATGAGAATGGTAAATATTTAAAACATGGGAAATTATTTCTGGAAAATTGTGCATTTATAATAGGGAGTAGAGGATGGACATCAGTCACCACACAGTGGCCAGCAACAGAATGAGGCGACTGACGTCATATACTAAGGATTCCGCACGAGCACAGCGAGCCTGTCTCACATATGTACGAGTAAGACAAATCACGATAATACATAGGATTATCGTGGAAGGTGATGATGTATAAGAGAATAAAAGAAGCAACAGAAAAGTCTGTTGTATTGAGTTATATTGATATTCAGGACAAATAATTCAAAATAATGCGCTCCTAGTTCGATCCTGTGGCATATAAGGCTACGCCGATATCGAAATGAACTATGTGAATATATTTATTAATCGTAAAGTATTATATTTTAAACTATCATGAACAGTACTACATTCCACCACGTGTCCCCATCCGAGTTTATTTCACAAGATCCTGCATTAGCAAAAGGGTTCACAATAAGGGTGACACTGACAAGTGGATAATATTTCATTATTAAAGTCTGCAGCAACTGGCCCATGGTCCATACACATGGTCAGTTTGCAACATGGTGACAAACACTGAAGGATTACGTAGATATCAAAGGGAGGACTATATCAGCCTTCCCGAATTATTGTACTACTTCTTAAAAATTACCATGAAAAGACGAAGAAAATTATGTTAGGCTAACAATCTTTTGAAGATAACGT
>Ga0131853_10024740_pt1 | contig 10827 bp, 4 predicted proteins | sample TergutLab28metaG_FD_92764 | JGI IMG/M metagenome (GOLD analysis project Ga0131853, IMG submission 92764) | Labiotermes labralis P1 segment gut microbial communities from Petit-Saut dam, French Guiana - Lab288 P1 (version 2) (version 2) | ecosystem: Host-associated > Arthropoda: Insects >... | reverse complement strand
GCACATGTGCTCGAAACATGTAGAGGCATGAAATAAAACTTATTGTGAAACAAATTTTGTGCATCAAGTTGGTTAAATACTGAGATAAATATACTGAGATGCACGGTCAGCAAAACGTAAAAATATTTGTGATAAGTTAAATACTTAATTTTTATGTGTTTTTACATTAATTGAATGGCGTAACTATGGCTAATGCATATGTTAACAGTTAAGATTACAGTTTACATAATGAAACTGTTGATCGATTTTTTTCCTACGTAGATCACTTTCTTATTTGAGTAAAGACCACTGAATTTCTGCAGTTTTAACCAACAAATGCACACAATTGCCATGTGGTTTAAAATAATGTTTAAAAAAAAATTAAACTCCTTCATGTTTAGGATTTTATTGGTCCACCATCAGGTCCGAAACACGTAAGAGTTTAATGTTTTTAAAAATACTGTTGTAAATTAAATGACAGTTGTGTTTATTTGTTGGTGAAATTTCTAGACATTGAATTATAACGCACGGAACGGAAAATAGAAACACCATTTCGAATGCTTGGGGATAAAGTTTTGACTTCTGGAGATAATTACATTATACAGCATGGGAAAAAGACAGCTAATTAGTATGTCTATTACAAATATCGTCCTACGAGCAATCTTCGAGAAAAGAATTAAGCTCGTCAAGCGAAGTTGCTTCATATTCGAAAATTCTAAATGCCTCTAAAATGTACTGTCTTAAGAAAGATAGAAGCGTTGCATAACCATCACATCCTTGTAATCTGTGGCTTTTGTTGATACAGTTTACAGTAGAGATTACGTGTAATCAAACAAGAGACAGATAATAATTGAGAAGTGCCTGTAGTGAACTGTTTCTACTGCGTATTATCTGTGTATAGTGTAAGAAATTATACAGTTTTTAGTGTTTTCTATTTGCGAAAGTTCGTTTTGTAACTCTGTCCGGAGACGGGATACACTGATTTAGGTTTCCGTGGAAACAAGCAGATATTTTCATCCTTATACTGCAATATTAACCATAGTAGGCCACCTGTAATCATAATTCATAATTGCCGCAAACATTAGACCCTATCTAACTCATGCAATTAAGAATAAATTTTTGACTAACTCATAAGGACATACATGCAAACTGAAACAAAAAATGAGCAAATGTTTGGTACATGCTATTTCCAAACTTACGTTCAAATTATCGTTTTCTTGAAATCAAGAATCTTATTCTTGACAATCCTTTTTCGATATTCGACCCAGAAGTGGCTGACGCTAGTCAGATTGTGGCTTGTCTCTGTTTCATCAAATAAATGTTTGGATCCATTCTTTGTTATCATTCTAAATTTACTAGTTACACTACACACTCATTCGGCACTATATAATCCATATTCCGATAAAGAATCGTTAAACAAACGAAAAAGATTTTAGAATCTACAGTGGATCACAAGTCACTGAGTTTTCTTAATATTTTCCAGCGAATTTAGACCAAACCGTCGGAGACTGCAAGATAACTTGTGGTGAAGGGAGAGTTCTAAAATGGCGAACGACAGAGAACACTTTATATCAGTAAATGCAAAGCTGATAAGCAGCAGCATCGAGGATGGATTGAATGAATGTCTACCCGAAGTCCTGGAGTGCCCTGTGTGCTACGAATGTATGGAACCACCCATCCGTCTGTGTAGAAACGGTCACAGTATTTGTTCGAAATGCAGACCACGTCTGAATAACTGTCCTATATGCAGACGAACAATACTATTAACGCGAAACTTTGCCCTAGAAGCTGTAGCGGAACAGTGCCTGGAGAAGTGCGGGAATAGTGATGTCGGCTGTACTGTCAAGAAGACAAGCGTCCAGGATATTACAAATCACATGGAAATCTGCCCCTACAGGTGGGTCCATTATATCTGCAATCTGAGGCCAAAAAAGACAAACATTCTGGATACACGCACGTAGTTCTGCTCAAACAGGTGGGGTCTCTCATATATATTCCTGGGCTTCAAGAATGACGCGTGCGTCATGTCAAACATTACATGGAGGACTGCTGGTACAGGTGGAACTAACATGCTTATATAGATTGGTCAGGAAGACAAGCAACCAAGGTATTATAAAACACACCCAGTTTTCTACCCATGCAGTTAGCACTACCGTATGTGGATTGCGACGTGTGAAAAGCGAGCATCTGCAATACCATCAGCTGCATGGTGCCTGCTCCTACAGGTAGGTCTCTGTGCGATGTCGAAACTGTGAACATTCAAGATGCCTTACATCCGCAATATCATCAGCTGCATGGTGCCTGCTCCTACAGGTATGTCTCTGTGCGATGTCAAAACTGTGAACATCCAAGATGCCTTACATCCACAATATCATCAGCTGCATGGTGCCTGCTCCTACAGGTAGGTCTCTGTGCGATGTCAAAACTGTGAACATTCAAGATGCCTTACATCCGCAATATCATCAGCTGCATGGTGCCTGCTCCTACAGGTAGGTCTCTGTGCGATGTCGAAACTGTGAACATTCAAGATGCCTTACATCCGCAATATCATCAGCTGCATGGTGCCTGCTCCTACAGGTAGGTCTCTGTGTGATGTCGAATCTGTGAACATCCAAGATGCCTTACATCCGCAATATCATCAGCTGCATGGTGCCTGCTCCTACAGGTAGGTCTCTGTGCGATGTCGAAACTGTGAACATTCAAGATGCCTTACAATACATGGATATTTTCCTAAAGCTGAGTGAATGTACTTAGACTGTGAAGTTCCGAACAAGAGCATCCAGTCCACAAGAGTATTGCTCCTACAGGTAAGTCTAGCGTACCCATACTGTAACGTCATGACACTGCATAGTGGTTCTTATCAACATATGTGTCTAGTATATCTGCCGCCTCGATGTGGCACAATGTCCTTCAACTATGTTCTCACTATTTTAGCCGGACACTATTATATACTCTCAACTTTGTTTAATTCTTGGCGCTAAATCTCACAACTGCGTTTCGCTCACTTAATAATTAAACCGTTTCCCTTTCTTTTGCTGAGAGTAAACAGTTTGCAGTTCTGGCAGTTGAGTGTTGCTCACCTGAGACCGAAGGTCAGCTTTCTTCCGGAAGTTGTAAGCTTCCTCCTTATGGAAGCTGATGAAATACAACATGTGTTTCATAGATGTCAAATGAACTGGAACACAGTCAAAGACACCTACAGATTTTTTGGGGAACAATATTTTGCTTGCAACACGCTGCACTTTTCGCATCGAATGGACCATTAAAAAGTTTCACATATATATGAAAATATACAAAGAATGCAAATAGATTTCAAGCTGGAGCTTTTCCTATATGTGAGATCTCGCCATTTACATTAGCAATTTTAGAACTGTCTTAAAGTTTACCATTTGTAGCTTATAGTTTATTACTGGTTGGCGTTTTAGGTCAATTTGCCTCAGACCCCAGCTACTGATTTATAAATTCAAATTCGAGTCTTAACTATAAAAAACAAAACTTACAAATGAAAAATGTATAAATAGCGAATATTCTGTGAGACTTTTCTAAGCCATTGTTGTTTTATCCTTTGTTTTATTCCTTAATTTACAAGTTACTCTCCAGGTTAACATTCTAGTTTTCAGTTGGTCTCTTTATTATTTTGCTGCATAAAGGATCTGTTAACTTTATGATCACGATACAGTGGCACTCTAAATTTTTTATTCCTCTAGTCATTTATTCTTCTGGTTGCTTTTGTTTTCCAGGAGTTGGCAGTGTTGCCTTTTGCCTCATTTTTATTCTCGAGTGATTAAATTTTACTGAATTTGAGAAGAAAGATAAACAAATGCGGGAGGAAGGCAGGTAGAAGAAAGAATTCCATCACTTTACAGTAAAACTGGGTCACTCGAGAATACAAATGAGGCAGAATAAAACACTGCCAAAGTTATTAAAACAAATCAAAGAGAAGAATAGAAGAATTAACAAATACATAGTATCATTACATCATTACAATAAAATTGCCATACCACCTACGACTCAAAATCACACATTACCACCTGGCGACTAGAAACGAAGACCAATAGAAACTAAAGGAAAACTGGAAACTATTACTGTGGAATGTAGAAATGAACGAAATAATCCAATGGAAGCACCGACAACTTAGAAAAATGTCACGGAATTTTACCAGTTTATACCTTTTACTTTTCCAAATTTTATATTTTATAGTAAAGACTAACACAAATTTATAAATATATAGAACAAAATGTAACTGGCATAAAAGTCAATACTAAGGATAACACAAGCAATAGTAAATCATAAGCTACAAAAGGCAAAGTTTTATACATTTAATAATTTTAAAATTGCTAATGAAAATGGTGAAAGCTCGCATATGTGAAGAGATCCATCAAAGCACCTATTTACATTCACTTTATATATTTATGTTTATTTGATGCCTCATGATGTCCCTCTCACCCGAAACCTGTAGCCTGTTGTAAAAAACACATTTCTTCAATAAAATTGTAGGTGTGTTTGACCGTGTCCAGTTTCAGATGACTTATTGTTTACAATCAGTTTAAATAAACTGTGTTATAGGAGATACAGTGCTGAAGTAATATTTACCTTCAGATTAATTTAGAAGTCTTGTTTAAATTTTGTTTCTGTAACTTTAACGATGAACGGACAAACTTACATCAAATTAACTTCAGCGCGTTGTGGTGATGCGTAAGCTTAATAAACTGCAAAGCAGGAAATGATTAACAGAAAGATATGCTGCTTTATGTATTTAAAGCCCATTAAATAAGCTACAACTAGGTGCAAAATGTAGAAAATTTTCTTATATTTTTCAGGCTGTACAGTTGTGAACCTGGCAGATCGGTGGGTTGTACTTGGTTGGGGAGACGCTGGCAAATCTTGGATCACGTGCATGAAGCACATGGAACAACTCTTGTATTGAAGGAGAATAACATTTGCAAGATCAAGGAGTTTCTGTTCCATGACCATAGCCTCACGACACAAATGATCTCAGCACACGGTGAGCTTTTCTGGTTCCATCATGAAAAAGATAGTTCCAAATCGAAATTTTTCCTAGCCGTACGGTATATCGGACCAGAAAAAGATGCAGAAAATTATAAGTATGAATGTAAATTTACTTCGACAAATTCTAGTGGCATGGAAGTTAAGTTCATTAGAAACACACATAAGGACACTGAGATTATTGAAGACGTGTTCAGCTCCGAAGATTGTCTGTGTGTTTCAATTCGTGTCACAAAAAATTTTGTGGCGGAAGATGAGACTCTACGCTTCTCTCTTAAAGTACTGATGAAGGAGTAAATACAGCCAGTTAATTTAGTGAAAATGGAAACACCTTGCCCCATAACAGAACTCTTAGCTGCAGGGCAGAATGTTTATAATATTTGACTACTTGTAGTGTTACATACGTCAGACACTACGGTACTAGTAATTCTTCTGGTACCTGCGACACTCGACGCGTTCAAAGATGAAAAATTAAAACTTGGAAAACATCATCATCACCATAAACATCAAGGATTGGACCCTTTGATCCGTTCCGTCTCCAGAATTACAGCTGCTCGCGCCAACGCTTCTTTGGTCTTCCAATTGTTCTCCTTCCCTGTGGTCTGTAGTGGTATGATTTCAAAGGGATTCGATTTTGTGGCATTCTTTGCAAGTGTGAACTAACTTGTCTAGTATGCCTGTAATCTTTAGTTCGCGGCGTATGTAGTCATTTGTTTTGTGGTCATAAAGGGCGTAGCCTGACAGAGGTCTCAGTAACTTCATTTCTGCCGCTTCAATTCTTCGTCTTTGTAAGGATGTTAGAGTCCACGCGACGCGTTCAAAGATGAAAAATTATACTTTTGAAAGCAGAAATGATAAAAATCTACAGAGAGTATGTGATTGTTTTCAGTTTTTATTTTGATGCTAATGATTAATTTTTTCAGTGCTGAGACATCGGTCCATAATACGCAATGCTTGTCTGTTAACAGAGACGATACAATCTTAAATTACTCTATTTGAACAGTTGGACTCCTATACAGGGAAAAGAAGAGAATATATTTTATACAGGCCTACTGCAGGTTACACTGAAACTTCGATGTAAAACAGGAATTGTGAAGTTTGAAATCGTGGCCTATTACGCATTCTTGTTTGATACATATTCAGGGAAACAGAATTTTATGGTAAAAGAAGTACGGAAACTGTGCAATACCTGACAGAAGTGACAATCTTCATTTCTGTAAACGGAATAAACTTCGTGGGTTAATACGTAGTGTTAAGGATGGAGACGAAGACTGTAGCGGCGATGATGATACAAACTCTGAATTGGTCGTGACCTTTCCTTCAGACCGTATCCTATCAAAAACTAGTAGAATTCAGAGCGGACATTTAGGTCTGCCTTCCCTTTCCCGTCAGAGAAGTAGCTATCTCATTCGTATGAAGCGTAACTCTTGACAATAAGGTTTGTAGGGAAGGAGTAGAGGTGATAAAACCCTCAGTTTATTCGTCTGCAGTTTTGATAACTGAATACGGAATCTGCCAGATAAGAAGAAGAGAGTCTAACGTCGGCACTGGACGTTGAAGAGATAACATTCATATCAGTGCTTGGTTCTTGGTCAAAACAATTTGAATTGATTCTTTTAAATCCGATATTTCAAGTGTGTATTTTGTGAAAATTCAATTCAAGGTCAGCCAGTTTAATATAAATCTAATCTGTCATATGTATCGCAGATAGAGAATTACAGAATTTGTGAAAAAAACACTAAATGTTATTACACATTATCGCTTATAAGCTTAACTACTTGACTTCTGTTACTTTCTATTGAACCATTTGAATAGATGGTGAATACAAATTGGGAAAAAATAGATATGCAATTTAGAATTACCCTACACAAATAAAAACACTTCAGGCTGCTTGCAGTGTAATAAGCAGACCCGTTACCGGCCTGCAGTGGCCCAGAGGGTTCCAGAAAGTTAAGGTTCCCAGATTTCATGACAACGGCACAGGATGGTGGTAAAGTTGTCAGCATTACGCACCGACCGCCTTTACCCCCAGTAAATGTTCCTGGTACACATTTCTGTTAGAAGCTGAGTCGACCCCAGGGCCATAGTGCGATCGGAAGTTTTTTATGTCAATGAAAAATTCCAGTGACAGGAGCTGGGATCGAGCCAGCGACCTTCCGATTTGTAGCACATATCTAAATTGAACCTTATAAAGCCTACTGGTTACGTGATGCACCAACAAATTTGACATCAACAACTGCACCCTCTGAACACACTGTATTTATTTGTTTTGTATTTATCTCAGAAAAAACAGGGACTTGTGCCACTTACAGCATAAACTGATTGGTTTTGTAACGGAGATGGAAAGTGTTTACTGCGCGGTACGGGCTGGGTTTTTAAATAAAGCAGTCTGCGCTTCGTCTTTAAATGGTTAACTTCAAGATCCTGTTTCATGTTCGGCCCAGAACCGACAATCTAACAGCCTTTCTTGAGTTCCTCAAATTCATCACTTCTCCCGTGCCGCAACATGAGGGACATTACCTTAAACTAAGACTGAACTATTCCTTTCCACATTCCTTGAAATACAGTAAACACACTACGAAATATGAGCTACTTAAAACACGTTACCAAAATAAAAAAAAAAATAACTCTACATTTCTATTAGGTAGCTTTCACACTGTACATTATTATAACACATCCAAATTTCGTATCTACAACAAATTAACCCAGTATAATAAATAAGACATATAAGTCCATATAAGTAATCAACAGAAGAAAAGCAGAAGCAATTTGACATAAGGGATTTTACGTGACACATGATAAAAAACGCAAGTAATGCCAAAGGTAAACAAATATGCAAGGGTATTAGTCTTAACACAACTATATTGTCAGATACATATATCTCAATTACATGTTTCGGCCCTTATTGCCATCGTCAGGTTGGATACAGTATCAGAGGAAAAAACAACATAATATATAACATGGTACGTTACAAATATTAGTTTGGTGTAAGTGGGGGACGAGATTTCGTTTACGAAGATACGGACGGCGTGTGTGCTGAAGATGTTGTTTTTAAATATGACATCGTATAGATCTACCAATGATGATGAGCACATGGTGCTCGAAACATGTAGAGGCATAACATAAATTTATTGTAAAACAAAAATTTGGTGCATCAAGTTGGTTAGTTACTAAGATAAATATACTGAAATGCACGGTCAGCAAAACATAAAAAAATACTAAACGGTTTCAGAAATTGAGAATGAGTACCACGGTGAAAAATTTTCTCTCTAAACCTAGTAGTGAAGATATTATTTCTTATTTGGTTAGACCCTCCAGTTAAGAAATATATATGTCCCTATTATCGTTACCATGAAGGGGGTAGCTTTACTGCACAGAAATCCTACATCCAACGGGAAGTGTAGTGACAGCTTCCTTGCTTAGAGACAAGACAAAAATACATCCGCTAAGTATAAACAATATTAAAAGCAAAAAACCTGGGGGAAAGGGAAATACACTCTACAAAGTAAAAGTAATAACTTTCAGATTTGGGGAATTGTTCATTCAGGTGCTCAATTCTGAATATTCTGGAAATACAGCCTGAGCAAAAGTCTCTGCTCACGTCTCGGAAGTATGATATTGGTTAGAATGAAGTCACAGTGAATACTCAGTTCTAAGGTGCATTACGTATGAGAGTGATCCATAAGGGCGTGTGACACAGGTCGCATATGATACAGTTTCGAGAGGAAGTCACAGTGAGTGTATCGTACTTACGGTAACAGTTCGTGCTGGAAGGGCCCCAACTGGTACGTGACAGACGTCCGTGCAAGGAACTTAGCACTTACAGTGCAGCACGCCTGCTTCACAAGAGCATAGGACTTCGTAGATTCGCAGTTTCGTGAAAGGACACAATGGAACTCAATAGACGGGGCCTTCCAGCACACATAAGCACACATCAGTCACAAAAGCAGGTATTCAGTGTAAATGACAAAGTTCTACGTTATTATCTTTCATTCTGACGTGTGCCCTGATAAAGTACTAGATACGATGCTGCGCGTCTCTAATTCAATACCTCTCTTAACTCCCATGGTCACCTGATTACGGTCTGGTGCAATTCTTGTGTAAGTACTGCTTCAATACGGTCAATAATGTACGGTGGAGACTCGTGCGTCAAATACGAGCAGAGAATATTACGTGTTGAAATTCGTTACGTGATCATCGATTACCTTATATAGTACGATATTATACTCGTATCGAGAAAAAATCATCTGCCATCATAGGTCTAATGAAGGTAAGTCTGAGAAAGTTGTAGAAAATAAATATATGTACGTTAAAGGTTGTCCTTAAAAAAGTGATATGTGTGTATGTAATAGGAAAATTAAAATAGTACGTACCAACGTCATTGTACAGAGTGTTATTTTATCGTAGCCATGAGCACGGAGACTATCATAGGAAATGTATTGTATTGCAAGCTTACATTCACTTGAAACTTGGTCATGTTTCCCCGTCGGTTCAAATTATTTCACAGAGGAATCTTAAAGTTTTGTAAATTCCGTGCGTAAGTAGGGGTTGTATGGGCTTAAGGTCCCGTGATCAGAGACATAATAAAATGGACACTTCGAATTTGCACTTACACTTGCTGTAACAGTAATCATAGAAACTGCATTCCTACGTGTGAAAAAAATTTCGCTTTTTTCTCCTTCGTTTGTGATGTCATGTCAAAGTCGCATGATAAAATTCCATACAACATTTCACGTGCATGAACGGCCACCTACAGGCGTGATGATTACAGATGCTGTATAATACAATTTTGACCTCCTGATGATGAACACATAGTGCTCGAAACATGTACAGGCATTTAATAAACTTATTATAAAACATGATTTTGTGCACCAAGTGCGTTAATTACTAAGGTTATACTGAGATGCACATTCAGCAAAACATAAAAAAGTAGAAATTTCTATTACACTGGCTGGATAAAATTTTCTAAAGTTCGTAAAAATAAGATTATTCTCAAGACTATTTCTGCTCTGAAGATTCAAGCTTTCTGTATTATAACAGACTATCGGCTAGTAACTTCGAGTGTTTATCGATCTTACAGACAGATCTGTCGACAGTGGCTAACATCCAGAAGAAGTGACAGTGAAGTACAGATCTCATATCATTGCTGTGTTCGCTAAGAGCAACTGCGCCTTTTATTGGGGCAGCTTGTCACATAATCAGTCGAACATAATCCAATTATTTTAAAGCTTTTTATTTCCTTGTTTTATTTCACCGATGAGTAATATGAATCGTTAGACAAGTAGAGATATTCTGTGACGATTTTTTGTGGACAGCTGCTTCGAAACAAAAATAACTAGCTCTGATCCTCTGTAAATAAATGAAAATCAAAATATGAGTTTTAAGCAAGAAACTAACAAAAAAAAGAATTTGTGTCAGTCTTGAAATAGGCCTGTATTTTTCGTAATGTAACTGACGGCACTTGGGATTAAGAATTTATTTCTTCATGGATCAAAATTTTAGTTCTTCTGGCTTGTGTTTTCTTTGTTTTGTGTTACGTGTAGTTAAAGCACCGTGTTTTTACCATTTGCGAGGTAAAGACTGTCTGCAACACATAATTTATTAAAACACAGAGTGTCAGTGCAGCTGCGAATATTCTTCTTTTCCTAGATATTGAAATCTAAAATAACAAATTCACCTCTATTCATTTTCTCCATCGAAATTCTCTCTTCTTGGATTTTACATCGGTATGTTGTACAGAAGTTGATGATCCAAATAAAACAAATTAATAATTGATTTTGGACTGTGAATACAATTGCTGAAGCTACAGGTATTTCAGGTGTGTGTGTGTGTGTGTGTGTG
>Ga0131853_10024739_pt1 | contig 10827 bp, 5 predicted proteins | sample TergutLab28metaG_FD_92764 | JGI IMG/M metagenome (GOLD analysis project Ga0131853, IMG submission 92764) | Labiotermes labralis P1 segment gut microbial communities from Petit-Saut dam, French Guiana - Lab288 P1 (version 2) (version 2) | ecosystem: Host-associated > Arthropoda: Insects >... | reverse complement strand
GTGATGATACCAGAGGCTGTGTAATGCAATTTTGACCTCCTGATGATGAGCACATGTGCTCGAAACATGTAGAGGCATGAAATAAAACTTATTGTGAAACAAATTTTGTGCATTAATTTGGTTGAATACTGAGATAAATATACTGAGATGCACGGTCAACGAAACGTCAAAATAAAGATATGTTGGTGGTCAGATATTTTTCAGCGAATCCTCGGACTGTGATAATTGAAGGTACAAATTTATGTTTTGGAAATCAAACTTTATTCTTACGTGCACGAGCTGGGGAGGGGTTCATTGTTTCCAGAACAACCAAACAGCAGAGTTTTATTATGCTTACTGATGTTAAGTAGCAGACATCGGTGTTCCTTTTGTTAATGATGGATTGAAGATAGGCCCTCTATTTGGGAGGAGGATTAGCTTCTATCCTTTCTAACGACAGCGTGCACGAGACACAATATCAAACTATTTATAACTTAGAGCAGAATTTTGATTTTGATTTAGCGATGTGCGCCATAAATCTTGTTTTATTGATTTTGGATATTTTGATGTAACACTTTGTTTCTCCCACCATTAGTACACTTGTTTAGATTTGGAAGACATCGGTATACATCATGCTCGTATATCGTACTGTTTTACTGCTGGTGTTTATAGATAGCCTAATGCTTAAAAGGCAAGGAAGCCCTACAGAAGTGTACGCCAGACCACGTGGTCTAGTGCAGACGATTTAGTCATCTATCTGGAAGACGGTGTTTATATGTTCAGTCGGACACAAATTTTGTAATATAATGATTAATTGTAGACATTAAAGCATACTTTACCGGCGTACATGTGTTGGTTCACTACGTAAATGTAAATATTCTTTAATTCAAGTATACGGAACATGTGAAATTCATTAATAGCCAAAAGGCAAAAACAGTTAATCTATATAAGAAGATGAAAGGAAATTGCTAACAACTAGTGCCGCCATCTGGTTCAACAGAATGCATAGGAGGTTTAATATTATACTATATTATAGCGTATTGTATATACTTGTGTGCATGTGCTGGTTTACTGCTTAAGTGTGAAAAAGGTAAATCAGTCCCGTTACAGGCCTGGACAGGTCCAGAGAGTTCCAGGAAGTTAAGGTTCCCAGATTTCATGACAGCGGCACAGGATGGTGGTAGGTTGTCAGTCTTACGCACCGGCCGCCTTTATCCCCAGAAAATACTCCTGGTACTCATTTCTGTTAGAGGCTGAGTCGCCCCAGGGCCATAGTGCGATTGGAAGGATTTTATGTCAATGAAAAATCCACTGACACCAGCTGGGATCGAACCAGCGACCTTCCGATTTGTAGCACATCACCTTAACCACTGTCCCCTCTGCTTAAGTGTAAATATTCCTTTAATGAAATAATATGGAACTTATTATCTTACGTATGATCATTTAATGCCTATATATATATATATAGTGTACATGTTTCGGTATTTTGATTTTGTACTGACCGTGCGTCTCAGTATAATCTTAGTAACTGACCAACTTAGAGCACAAATTCTTGTTTTATAATAAGTTTATTATATGCCTCTACATGTTTCGAGCACTATGTGCTCACCACCAGGTGGTCAAATTTGTATTACCCAGCATCTGTTATTATCTCACAATTTAGGTGGCCGTCCAGTGCACCGGACGGCCACCTGCAGAGTGTGACGATACCAGATGCTGTATAATACAATTTTGAATTATGGTACAGGTATATAATAAACTTATTATAAAACAAGAACTTGTGCTCTAAGTTGGTCGGTTAATAAGATGTTTCGATATGTCAATACAAAGTTTTACATAACGCAGATATTTAAGGTGTAAATAGACCCCTTTTTTAGAAATGCCGTCATGTGTTGGATGTAACAGAGGACACCATGACAGCACACGACATAGTATATCCAACACAAGACTTTTATCGAATTTGGACAGCCGGAATCATGTATTTTAACCTTTAGACGTCTAACGTCAACTATAGTTGACGTACCGCACCGCTAACCTCCAAAGTTGCATTTTATGTATTTATTCAACAAATATAGGTACCGAATATTTTAAACGTGGTATATACTGTCTGTTTTTTTCTCTTCAAAATGCTGTTTGTTTCATAATTCTGACATATTTGTTTCCTGTATTATTCACATTTTATATACAGTTTGTGCTGAAATTAAAAAAAAATAATTCCAGCGCCAAAAGGTTAGTACACAATTTTGACATTTTACTTATACTAATTTTATTGCTACATGAACCTTTGTACGTATTGTCACACGTGATGACATTTGTAAAAAGGTACCTCCATACACGTTAATTACCTTCGTTATGTAAAACTTCGTATTGACATAACTGAAGATGTTCTTAACAAAGAATGAGATATTTATTTATATGTGTAAGGGCATTCAACGATTATACAGAAATTAAGCTGTGTCGAACGTAATATGTAAATACTCTCACTAATTACACCCAGCCTCCTGTAAAATGGATACCGGGTCTTTCCCGGGATAAAGTGCGGCCGGAGCGTGCTGCTGACCACTCACTCCCTTCTAGTGCTGCGGTCATGGAAGAGTAGAGCTATACCTCTACTCACCCTCTGGGCCACTCTACCTCTTTTTGCTGTCATTATTTAGCAAAGCGGAGTGGAATCCATAAAGATATCAGGAAGAGTTTTTGTATTGTATTTATCTTACCGTTACGCTCCGAGAATTTAATTTCAGAAGAGTTGTTGGAATGCTTATAATCGACTGTTTTGTTTTGTGTGTTTCAGGGATGAGACCGAAGCGTGCAGCATTTTCTGTGAGTACAGACTAAATCAGCTACACCATATGAAATAAGACTTTAGGGGGAAGGGATTGAAAATTCATTTCGCACAGATTTTTCCAGATGAAAAAAAAAAAACTAGATAATAATGGAATACAGAAGGGAGATTAATCGAAAGCCAATTACGATTGCTTTTCTTCAGATCGTCATCTTGACTGTAGTTCCGTCGTGTTAGCTTTATTGGGTTCTATAGGCCACCCTTTTGCAGTACAAAAATGGCGGTATAAGGGAAATTAATATTAACCTTTTGACGCCTAATGTCAACTATAGTTGACGTACCGCACCGCTAACCTCCAAAGTTGCATTTTATATATTTATTCAACAAATATCGGTACTGAATATTTTAAACACGGTGTATATTCTCCGTTTTTTTTTCTCTTCAAAATGCAGTCTGCTTCATAATTCTAATGTATTTGGTTCCTGTATTATTCACAATTTATATACAGGATGTACTAAAATTTAAAAAATAATTCCGGCGTCAAAAGTTTAATATGACTGTAAGTCATGGGGGAATACAGAACTTTATGAAGATCGAGGGGTGAGTAATCCCGGTTTTCTGGAATAAGACGCCTTTTGATATAACAAATTCTCCCAACATTTTACTCGTCTTCGACTATTTGAAGATGGACACATCAAGCTCCTCCGGAAGATCGGTAATAAATTACCAATCAGCACGACGTCATAACCCTGATGACTGTAAAATCTTCAATTTTTACGTTTGCTGATCGTGCATCTCAGTATATTTATCTCAGTATTTGACCAACTTGATGCACAAAATTTGTTTCACAGTAAGTTTTATTTCATGCCTCTACATGTTTCGAGCATATGTGCTCATCATCAGGAGGTCAGAATTGTATTATACAGCCTCTGGTATCATCACACCTATAGGTCAAAATTGGTATCATCACACCTATAGGTGTGATGATACCAGCGGCTTTTTAATGCAATTTTGACCTCCTGATGATCAGCACATGTGCTCGAAACATGTAGAGGCATGAAATAAAACTTAGTGTGAAACAAATTTTGTGCATCAAGTTGGTTAAATACTGAGATAAATGTATAATCTTAGTCTATTCGTGCCACAGTCAGGACACGCTTTAGCACGGAATTTTGTGCAGAGTGGTTTGTGCGTCGCTGTAGTGCATGATTAGTCGATAAAATGAGAGTAATAGACGCATAAAAGACGTGACGCAGTAATTAAGCACCTTATTTCTAAACGAATGTCTGTGCTTTCTCTAGGTTTAAAGGATCCAAATTGTAAGGAAAGGCAGCTCAATATTAAGACACCATTCTTCATACCATATACTGAGTAGTGGAATATAAATTTCAACTTTTTTGAAGACCGTAAATTTCAGCCAGAAATTTGAATCTGTGAAGGACGTGAGCTTATGAAAAGGACTATTGAAACACATTGATTATTGCTTGATTTCGTTCTGCATCATTAGAGATAGGGAATGAGGGATTTTGTATTAATTTTTAATTTGCCCATGTAACTTATTGTGCTGTATATTTGTCAAAGTGTGAGACATTTTTGTATGTTTGTGTTTAAAGCGATTATTCTTTAACATCAATGTGTTTCAATATATTGCTCGAACCTAAATTACTATAATAAAACCAGCTAGATGCACTAAGTTCTCAGATTTATTTTTGGAATGAAATTCTACATATTTCGGACAGTTCCTCTGTCCATCATCAGGAGCTTTTCACTCTACACACAGCAATGGTATATGTCATACAGGTCTGCTGACAGCTTGCGAGCAGGCTCTTGCTTGCAAGCTGTCAGCAAACCTGTATGACATATACTATTGCTGTGTGTACAGGAAAAAAAAATCCTGATGATGTGCAGAGGAACTGTCCGAAACATGTAGAGTTTTATTCCAAAAATAAATTTGGGAAATTAGCACAAGTAGTTGGTTTTATTATAAGAATTTATGACGATGCGCCGCCACCTGAAATTCAAATTGCTCAAACCTAATATATGCTATTACCATGGACAATGCAGGTTTTATAAAGTGATGCCTCGTGGGCATAACTCATGTTTTTACGCCGGATTTCATTATATTTGTGTAAATGAAGGAGTAAAGTATTCGATTTCCGCCATTTTTCTTTTCACAGACGAACATTTTGCGTTACTGACTGTAAGACAAAGTGAATTCCGTAGAAACTGGTATTGTCTACATGAAGTATCTTCTGTTGCATGACTCTTATGGAGGCTCTTAAGGGAATTCTAGTAATTCAGCTGAATTTATTTTCGTTTGTGTAATATTCTGTTTCCATTAAGGATAAGGACGTTCGTCATTACAGTCAAGCCATCTGCACAAAATTTCCGTTCTGACTTTATCACATTATATGAGAGAACTGAGAAATAAATTAAATTTTTTAATTAAAAGTTCTACCGCATCATTAAGAGAATATTGTTGAGGCCGCTGTCGCAATCTTTAGCTTAAAATGTGTTTCAGAAAGCCGTGAAATTTTTTTTTTTGCGGCAGATTCATACCTGGTTTTGAAGAAGGTTGTGTTGACAACAGTCCCACCACTATTCTGTGAATAGACTAACCCAGCTGTTAATACGGTACAGCTGGGTTATTTCTTCGTTAAGTAGTTTGAATACTTAAACAAAGGCGAAGGAGAATGGACAAAATAAATAAAGCGTTTTTTATTTTCTTCGCTAAGATTCAACTGTATTTATGCGACTTCAGTCAGTAGTGGAATATATTATGTTTTTACAGGTTTTTGTTTTATTATCCCAATATTTAAAGTCTTATGTTTTTGCAGTAAAATAATAATACACATTAGTAGAGGATTGATTGGGTTGAAAGAACAAAATAACGTCAAAGAGTTTTTGTTCTCAACCACCTCCCCACTATTTTAAATTTAGGTTCTTGCTGTACAGAAGTGTGCGTGTGGTTAGTTATAATCTTGAAATATACGAGGGTTATAAAGAGGCTGCATAATTCTTAGATGTCCGAAAACAAATTCCTTCCAAGTAAACTTTCGAAATGTTGTTTAAATCCATAGTGTAAAGTTTGGGGCATAGTGGCGATGTACGCATGTACTCTGTGGTGTAATAATTTTGAATTTAAAAACAGAAATACCATTTCTGATTCTTGTATAATCACGATGAATCCAGACATGTTTCGTCACTATTTAATGTTCGTATTTATAAAAACGGGCCGGGTAGCTCAGTCAGTATAGCGACTGACCTACAGGCTGGACGGTCCGGGATCGAATTCAGGTGGGAACGAGATATTCCGCCCCGTCCAGACCGTCCTTGGGGCCCACCTAGCCTCCTGTAAAATGGGTACCCGGTCTTTCCCGGGGGTAAAGTGCAGCCGGGGCGTCCTGCTGACCATTCACCCCCTTCTAGTGCCGCAGTCATGGAACAGTAGAGCTATACCTCTACCCACCCTCTGGGCCACACCCGGCCTGTAACGGGATCACTTTAACTTTTTACCTTTAATTATAAAAGTGTCTCTTCGTAAAACCGAGGAAACAATAGACATTCTGTCTCTCACAATTTCGCGTACCCAAAAGTACCGCTTATAAGGTAAAGTGCACCGCTGTACAGGCACCGAGTCTCTGTACAGGCCGTACGGCCCATAAGGAGAGTGGAGGTATAGCTCTACTCTTTCTTGCCCACGGCAATAGAAGGGGGTGAGGGGTCAGTGTCACGCCCCCGCTGCTCTTTACCCCCGGGAAAGACCCGGTATCCATTATACAGGAGGCTGGGTGGACACCAGGGCCGGTCTGGACAGGCGGAAAATCTCGTTCCTGAACGGGATTCGATCCTCGGATCGTCCAGCCCGTAGCTAGTCGCTATACCGACAACGCTACCCTGCCCACAAAAAAGTACCGCCTATAGTTACACATAAATCGTATCTGTAGGTCAGTAGGTACAGACACCGATGGCTTTGTTTGCCCCGAGTTTGTTTTACCAATTCTATTATAGTCTCTAAACGTATGACGTCTGTTGGCAGCTTGATCGGTTTAGAGTGAATAATAAACACCGCAAAGAACGTGGTCTTGAGCGTAATTTAAGGCCAGCATTCCAACGGACGGAATTACGATCAGAAATAGAAGTCAGACACTGAAAATACAAGTTTCAAATAATAGACATCGATTTTAATAAAACAAGGTCGCGTGCTTGGAGAAATTAAAAGCAGACACAATTCATGGAATGTTTGCTATCGATCGTCCCAGAATTTTCTGTTTACTGGTTTTCACCCAAGAACACAAAGACGAAAATATAAAAACTACTTTTTGGACGAAGTCATCCCGTTGTGTATTGATTCTATATATTCACTTCATTAATATATATTCCAGTCAACACAACTATATAATAAAAGCGTAAGTTAAAGCGACATGTTTGGACTTAAAAAGTCATCGTCAGGCTAGGCTCAGAACCATGAAGTTCTTTACAATGTGTCTGCGCGCATTTGGGATCCCAGATGGCTCACAATTTGTGCTGCGATTCGTACATAGTACGGATCCCGAATGCGCGCAGCCACACTGTAAAGAACTTCATAGTTCTTCGCTTAGCCTGACGATGAATTTTTAAGTCGAAACACGTAACATGTACGAATCGCAGCACAAAATTGTGAGCCATCTGGGATCCCAAACGCGCACAGCCACATTGTAAAGAACTTCATGGTTCTTAGCTTAGCCTGACGATGACTTTTTAAGTCGAAACATGTCGCTGTAACTTATGCTTTTATTATGTAGTTGTGTTGACTGGAATATATATTAACCTTTTGACGCCTAATGACAACTATAGTGGTCGTACCGCACCGCTAACCTCTAAAGTTGCATTTCATATATTTATTCAACAAATATAGGTACTGAATGTTTTAAACATAGTGTATAATCTCCGTTTTTTCTCTTTAAAATGCAGTTTGTTTCATAATTCTAACGTATTTGGTTCCTGTATTGTTCACATTTTATATACAGAATGTGCTGAAATAAAAAAAAATAATTCCGACGCCAAAAGGTTAATAAAGTGAATATATAAAACTACTGTTTTGGTTGTTATTTGTTACAGACATGTGAAGATTATTCTGTAACATTAAGGGGAGAAGTAGGCTGAGGGTGTGAAAAGATATGCTGCTGAGAGCGGCAGTTCAGAATAAGAGGTTTGAAAATACTACGAAGAGGCTGTGTGGAATTGAACCGCGAATGGCTTCATGATTATTACGACTTACCAGATATCGTGAAATACAAATTTGATGCAATAAGGTAATTTTATTGATGTATTCTTAACTCGACATGTTTCGGGTACATACGCCCATCATCAGGAGCATTAGATGTTGAGTTGCAGCGTGTGGTTTGTTGCACCGAGTTTTTGGATGGGTGGTGGTCTTGAGAGCAGCTGCATAGACCGTGTGTACGGTGCGGATGGTGCCGTGCACGGCACGACCTACGCAGCGGCTCTCAAGACCACCACCCATCCAAAAACCCGGTGCAGAAAACCATATGCTGCAACTCAACATCTAATGCTCCTGATGATGGGCGTATGTACCCGAAACATGTCGAGTTAAGAATACATCAATAAAATTATCTAGTTGCATCAAGTTGGCATTTCACTTTATTTCATGAGGAAGACGCATGGTCAAACAACACTCAAGTTAGAAATATCGTTATTAAAGTGGTTCGCTTGGGGGAGAAAAGAAATGCACAGGTATGGGGTTTTAGTGGGAAAACCTGGAAAAGGGGCCACTTGGAAGGCCTAGACGTAGATGGCAAATTGCAATGAAAATGATCTAAAAAAAACAGTATTTGATGGTACTGACGGAAAAGTGCCGGGCTTTTGTGAAGTCGGTAAGGAACCTTCGAGTGCCATATAATGCAGGAAAGTTCTTGATTACCCGTATGACCTACCAGCTTCTCAAAAGGACTCCACTCCTATCGTAAAGTAATCGTCAGTAGCGGTGACTGGTGTTTCGGCTGAGATTCGGAAAGGACACACACCGGAAGACAAAATTAAGATTCCAAAACAGCACACCCTGCAACACAACATTCGGACTCTGAAAGCGCACACACCGCAGAAGACGAACATTCTGATTCCAATAGGCGCACCCCACAATACTACATTCTGATTCCAATAGGCGCACCCCACAATACTACATTCTGATTTCAAATGACACACCCCACAATACTACATTCTGATTCCAAATGGCACACCCCACAATACTACATTCTGATTTCAATGACACACCCCAAAATACTACATTCTGATTCCAAATTACACATTCCATAATAATACATTCTGATTCCAAATGGCACACCCCACAATACTACATTCTGATTTCAAATGACACACCCCACAATACTACATTCTGATTTCAAATTACACACCCCACAATACTACATTCTGATTCCAAATGGCACACCCCACAATACTACATTCTGATTTCAAACGGCACACCCCACAATACTACATTCTGCTTCCAAATGACACACCCCACAATGCTGCATTCTGATTTCAAATGACACACCCCACAATACTAACTGATTTCAAATTACACACCCCATAATACTACATTCTGATTCCAAATTACCCCCGCCCCCCGCAATACTACATTCTGATTCGAAATTACACACCCCACAATACTACATTCTGGTTCCAAATGACACACCCCACAATACTACATTCTGATTTCAAATGACACACCCCACAATACTAACTGATTTCAAATGACACACCCCACAATACTACATTCTGATTCCAAATTACACATCCCACAATACTACATTCTGATTCCAAATTACACACTCCACAATACTACATTCTGATTCCAAATGACACACCCCACAATACTACATTCTGATTTCAAATGACAAACCCCACAATACTACATTCTGATTCCAAATTACACACCCCACAATACTACATTCTGATTTCAAATTACACTTCCCACAATACTATATTCTGATTCCAAACGGCACATCCCACAATACTACATTCTGGTTCCAATAGGCGCACCCCACAATACTACATTCTGGTTCCAAATGGCACATCCCACAATACTACATTCTGATTCCAAATGGCACACCACAGAAGACAACATTCTGATTCAAAAATGCATATGCCAGAAGAAAACATTCTGATTCCTAAGAGCCCCACCCCACAATACAACATTATGGTTCCCAAAGGGCACACCCGAGAATACAACATTTTGATTCCGAAAGGTCACAGCATAGAATATTACACATTGTTTCCAAAAGGACACAGCTAGAATTATTGCAAAAGAGCTTACCCGAAAATACTATATTCTGGTTTCAAAAGAAGACATCCAAATGGGAACAGTTCGATTTCGAAAGGGAACGTCCTAGAAGATAAGACCTGATTTCGGAAACGGCACTCTCACCGAGAAAACAACCGAACATTTATCTCACTGGCAGTGCAACGTCTCATCGAGGTTCATGTATTTGAAGTGTGTATCAGACGTCGTTAGCACTGTCCTGGTCACATCAACAAATTTAAATTTTTTTCCAAATATTTATTACTATGCAGCATTTATGGATCCTAAATTAAGCGAATTTGTGTTGATCTAGGCTCACAAATTTCATTAGCAATGTTGTTATTGTTTACTATAAGAAATAAAACATTACACAGCTGCCATCCAAGACACAATGTCTGCATTTTGCTATTATCGATCTGCAGGGTCAGATACTGAAATGGATGTAGCGGCGTGGTCGCCACAGACAGCATAAAAACAAACAAACTCCGTGGCCTTAGTCCGCACGCGAACTATGCCGACAGAGCGGCCGCCGCCGGTCGGCGGTTAGTGCCAACTTTTGCGGCTAGATGGGTGTCACGTGGTCAGCGCAACGGGTCCCCACAGCCGTTAATCTCTGTTTTCTAGACCTGGAGCCGCTACTTTTTTTCATTCAAGTAGCTCCTCAATTGACCTCACGAGGCTCAAGAGGCTGAGTGGACCCCGTTCCAGACCCACTACTACTCAGAAAATCTGGTAGCGCCGGGGATCGAACCCGGGACCTCTG
>Ga0131853_10024736_pt1 | contig 10828 bp, 6 predicted proteins | sample TergutLab28metaG_FD_92764 | JGI IMG/M metagenome (GOLD analysis project Ga0131853, IMG submission 92764) | Labiotermes labralis P1 segment gut microbial communities from Petit-Saut dam, French Guiana - Lab288 P1 (version 2) (version 2) | ecosystem: Host-associated > Arthropoda: Insects >... | reverse complement strand
TAGTTGACGTACCGCACCGCTAACCTCTAAAGTTGCATTTTATATATTTATTCAACAAATATAGGTACTGAATATTTTAAACATGGTATATGCTGTCCGTTTTTTTCTCTTCAAAATGCAGTTCGTTTCATAATTCTAACGTATTTGGTTCCGGTATTATTCACATTTTATATACAGGGTGTGCTAAAATTTAAAAAAAATAATTCCGGCGCCAAAAGGTTAATCGAATAACACAAGTCTCAAGGCGAAGACACGGGTTCAGTACCAGGCCAGTCCATGTGGGATTTGTGGTGAATAACGAGAAATATGAAATTTTTTTTAGTATTACGTTTTTCGCCCTCAGTAATCCACATTCCTATTTCATTTATCTCAGACAGTACATAATGTGAGAAACTAATGGCGTCATTAAAATGAAAACATTTCTTTCGCTGGGCCTATATATCTACAGTTTGAAGTTTTTAAGGAAAATGGATGAGACGTTTCCAATAAGGACTGTGAAGCCCAAACAGATGTTCTTTGGCGTGCGAGTAACCCACAAGGACAAGAACTGCATTTGGAGTGATCACTTAAAATTTACTCTCGCTACATTTAAGCTGCTTACTTCCATGTCTACTGAACAGGTTGGTACGAATGTTATGGACTGGTTACGCGGTAATGGATCAATCAGTCAGATATTATCTCTTCCGTATTGACAAAGAGTGACGATGAATACGAAGGCCACTGCTTTGGACAGTGCGGCCCAATAGAAGTAATCAGTCAGGACACTGTCATTACTGTGTTCCCATTATTTATCCCACTCTCAAACGTCTGGAAACCACAGGCAGACAGTAATACAAACAAATTCAATGTTTACATTCCACATTCATGGATACGTAAAAGTTCCTTTTATATACATTAAAGGTACATATTCACATTACTATATAATGTAGCCATTTGTCTCATGTTCTTCTCGAGAGAAATTTGCGACTGAAGTAACTGTATTTCGTACAAGAAATTTGAATATTTTAATGAGATGTTAGTTTATTGATTTTCCGTGTAATACAGCACTACAAATGATTGTATATTCATTTATTCACCACAATGGCCACGACGTGTTTCGGCCAGTAATTGCGACTATCAATGGGTAGTGCTACCATTGTATACAAGGGGGGAACTGAGGTAGAGACCTCTTTTTTACAATTAAAGTACAATTTTATAATTTCGTTATTGTACCACATAATGGGATATCAATATTATATTTAAAATTTGCAAGTCTACTGGTAACATAAAATATTTTACGAAGTAAACGAAGTAAACTCATAACAAGAGGCTATATATAATGTTATATAGTGTATGTCAGCACATTCATTTTATTATATAAGGTAATACAAGGCTATATGTTTCAACTATAACCTAGTCATCTTCAGGCCTATATTAACAATTGTGTTACCAGGTGCTGTGCACACTTGTCTGAAGATGACTAAGTTATAGCCGAAACATGTAGCCTTGTATTACCTTATACAATAAAGTGATTGTGCTGACGTACACTGTATAACATTATATTACGTTGAGAGCACATCGTGATGCTTCCATTCAAAAAACAAGAGGCTATACATTGTCATGTAGCGGAACAGAGCCTGTCATGAGCAGCTAACGGTCGTTAACACCGTCCAGAAATACCCAACTTTCCCAGCAATCACGTGTCGGACGAGGCTATTTCAAGTCCTCATTCCACATTTCCTTAAGATCCAATTTAATATTACTCTCCCATACTCCGTCTCCAAAGTGATCTCTTACCTTTAGGTTTCCCCAGTAAATTTTTGTACGTATTTAAGTTTCCTAAACATACTACATGCCCTAACAATCTCACATTCCTTGACTTGATCATCCTAATAACAAGCCATTAAAATACAAACCGCCTTGATATGGAAATATGAAAAGTTATTTCGCACGTATAACACGAGTTTCGCGGACGTTTGTACATAGCATGAGCAACTTATTCCTGCCGCAGCCGCCGCCACCGCAGCCCCCGCCACCACCGCCACAGCCGCCAATCTCACCACTACCATCACCACCACCCCCATCACAGATCATCCCCCCACCACCGCCGCCACCACCGCCACCACCACCACCACCACCACTAAGAGTACTAGTACTATTAATACTAATATTATTTGACGGGTATGCGGTGCGCTACAAGTCAGAAGGTCGCGCGTTCGATTTCAGATTGGCTCATTAAGAATTTTCATTGACTTAATTCTTCTGGCCGCACTATAGCCTGGGTTCGACTCAGCCTCGTAACAAAAATACGTACCCGGGATATCTCCTGGGGGTAATGGTAACCGGTACGTACGGTTGACAATTTTACCACCTTCATATGCTTATTGTCATGAAATCTGTGATTCTCAACCTCCTGGAACCCTCACGGTTTGCCCAGGCCTGTGCATGGATGCTTTACCTTCTGAACATTACTAATAGGAGTATCGCGTACTTCCATCCAATTCTTCTCGTCGCAATCAAGTGACACCGCTTGAATTGCGTCGTTTATGTCACCGCCTGGGACGAGAAAGGCTTGTCTCGCGCTGCTCGAACCGAAGCGTGGGATGTCACAGACTGTACTCTCCATAACTGTGGATCTCCTAATCATGCACTGAACTAATAAATCAGTGTACATATAGTATACAATAACAGAGCTCAAATCGTCGCCATCACTGCACTGATTTCACATATCCCAGAAACACGACAACCAATTTCCCTTCACTTAAACCTTGACACTGACACATACGTAACTCGCCATTTTGGCTTCCTGTACATCGTGTCACGTGGCTTGTTTTGTGTGTGTGTTTGTGTGTGTGTGTGTGTGCTTGTTTTGCCAACAGATCTCGGCTTTCCCGCACCCAACAGCCACTGGTGTATGAGTCAATTAAATATTCTCTGCTGCCGTATATGTAACGTTACGATTGCCGCACGTATTGCATGGGATGAAGTTCCGTATGCAGTCTGCCACAACTGTCGATACAGATATTGTCTGAAATATTGAAACTTTACTAATGTGGCAATAAATATGCACCGCGATCATAGAGATGCCACTGTTTCCTGGCTGATGTACGGGTATACAGTACTGTGTTTTAGAGTCATTTAACGGCCAGGCTAATAAAAGTACGAGCAAATGGGGAGAGATGCAAACAGGAGCAATCGCAGTGAACTATTGACTCTCACACACAGCAGAACATGCTGCGTTGCTGGGCAATGAAATGGAAACTGTCAGCAGCATGCATATAAGGAAGGAACTCAAAAAGGAAAAGAACGTAAATATTCTACCGCATATGGACTGTTAATCTCGTTAACGGCCCACGTACACGCGTAGATGAGAGGAAGGAACACTGGGCATCAAACGTCGGCATTCACCGGCAGCTTGTGGCAGTGACGCGCTTCTGCAGGCAATGAATGTCTTTTGTGCGTACCCGTAATAGATATAAAGAAAGTCACCGAACATGCAGTAGTAACGTAACTAGATCGCCACCACCACCACCACCACCAGCACCACAACCACAACCACAACCACAACCACCACTACCACCGCCACCAGCACCACCACCACCACCAGCACCGCCACCTCCACCACCACCACCGCCGCCGCCACCACTACCACCACCACGACCACCACCATCACTACCACCACCACCACCACCGCCGCCGCCGCTGCCACTACCACCACCGCCGCCAACACCACCGCCGCCACCGCCACTACCACTACCACCAACGCCACCACCACCGCCACCACCACAACTAATGCTCCTGCCTTATTCACAAAAGCCGACAGGTGGCCGCACTCATGATTCAGAGCAATTAATTTAAATCCCCAAACCCCACTTTTTTAAGATCCATTTTAACAATCACGTCTGGGTTTCGCAGTGAAATCTTCAATTCACTTCCTTCCGTGAAAGACGTGATATTTCTTGACTAACTGAGCGAATATTAACTTATAAAAGCTTTATTATGTTAGTCAATAATAACAAAAATGAAATTATTATTATTATAAAATTATTATTGTTATTAACTATTACTAATTTATCTGTGGTACTTCAGTCCAAACCATACCTAGGCCGCCTCATCTTGAGGTTTCGCGATCACACGTAATTAGACACACACACACACACACACACAGCCGGTACGACTTCTCTGAACGAGTGATCAGCTAGTGGCACAGGCCGCTACCTACACAACACACAACACACGAGACAAACTTCCATGCCTTCAGCGGGATTCTAACCTGCGGTCCAAGCAATCAAGAGGCTGTAGATCTACGCCTCACACCGCACGGTCAACTGGATCGGGATTTGTCAGTATTAATACTACTATACCGCGCCAGGACAGCTGTCAATAAAGTAATTGTTTACGACTGGACGCCCGACATTCTAATCCTTGCCTGGAGTAGTAACTTTTATGAATTTCACTCCATTCAGAAGGATTCAGGAACACGAAAGCTTTCCCATTCGAGATTTTTTAAGACTCCTGTCACCGGAATAAAGCAGATGGAACGTAAAGATGACCAGTCACTACCTTATAATCAGAAGTTTTGGAATGTGTGGGGTTTTACTTGCACACCCTTACACACCTATATGACATGTGGTGAGAAACAGCAGATATTCTTGTCCTGCTACTTTCAAACTACAAGGACTCTCATAACTTTAGTTTAATGTGGCTGACAACATGGCAACTTAATTCAGGCTTTTCTAATAATAGGATAGATAGGTCATAAACTCTGCCAACGTGATTCCTATATTTCAGTTATTATAGATAAAACCACAACCCGTAAAATTACATACTGACTCAGACAACACTAAAGCTACTGGTATGAGTTACGCTGGAACTGGCTGCACAATTACGACGGCCCATGAAACTGAACAAATTGAATCATAAATTACAAGATCCGGGGTTTTTTTTCAGCTGCCGACATTTTTCTGTTTCATAGTGACGCTGTATCTGAAATACCTGATCTGTATTACACAGTATATTAAATCTTCAATTATGAAGACCAGCCCAATATCCAGTGGCCACAATAACTGTCTACTGATAGTTATGGTGCAAAGGTTATTACCATTAATCAAGTACGAAAGTCTTGTTAAGCTTTGTGTTTCTTGATCAATAAAAACAGAGAAATCAGTCCACTGATGCAATAGTATGAGGCAGAGAGACTGTTGTAATACTTCCAATAACATTCCAAAGACCTCCAAACCCGACGGGTGAGATTTAATCAGAGATACTCATTGTTCTGTTCTTACTGCAGATAAAGGCATTGTTTTCTGCAGTTGTATGAGACGAAGACCACACCAGACAAAACAAAACGAGGCGGCGCTGAAGTTTTCGTCTGTGGTTGGCATGGTCGAGTATACGCGAAATAGTGCGATGTTGTCATGCCCAACTGTTAGTGCAGCGATGAACCGTCACACAAAGGCCGAACATTTCGCATATGCCTTGTTTATTACTTTATACGACTCACTCGTCTCTACCACCACCTACTGCTTACACATATCTATCTATCTTTCCCGATATAATATAATTTGAAAATGTTTATTCCACACGCTGGAAAAATATAATTCCCATACCACGAGATAAATTGCATCACGAATATGACGTTCAGGTGAACGTGCATAGTGATAAATTCTTATAATAAAAACAACTAGATGCAATAATTTCTCAAATTTATTTTCGGAATAAAACTCTACATGTTTCGGACAGTTCCTCTGTCTATCACCAGGCGTTTTTCACTGTACACACAGCAATGTTATATATCAAACAGGTCTGCCGACAGTTTGGGAGCAGGATCAGGACTATCTAGTTGATTTTATTATAAGAAATTGCATCACGTCGACAAATGTTTCACGTGAAAGTATTAGACCCCACGGCGATTCGTACTGTTTCCCATACACCATGTTCTTACAGACACTCACTTAGCCACCAACAGTGACTGAAGTAAATTTAATTTTTCAAAGACAGGGTGGTCCTGCAAGGACTAAACTTTTCATTTTTTCCTTCGACCAAACCTTTATATTACGGAAAGTCGAAGTGAAAGTGTATAAAGAAAGCTATTTGCTCTATTGTTCTTACGACTTGAAGAAGTCTTGTAGTCACCTTCAAGTTATGTATACTTGAAACTTGATAGATAGTGTGCGGAACCCTACAGAAGATATGAGGGTTATATTGCAAGGATGAGTCAACCACTGCACCATGCACAAACTGTCAGCTATCTAGTGTCAGTGGGCCAGGACAGCGTAGTCGTTATAGCGACTAGCGACTGCTACGGTGTGGTCAGTCCGTTGATCAAATAACGGTGTGGGGGGGGGATTTCCGAACGTGTCCAGACCGGCCCTAGGGCCCAGCCAGCTTTCTGCAACATAGGTATCGGATCTCCTTCCACGGGGTAAAGCGGCCGGGGCTTTGTGTAAACCACCAACTGCCATCTAGCGCTAAGGTTAAAGAAAGAGTAGAGTTACACCTATACTTCCCCCCCCCCCTTTCTGTGCCTTCATGACAGGTTATAGGGTGAACTTTACCATTTTACCTTTACTACGTCAGTGTCACAGAAACCAAAAGTCCATTCAACAGAAGCGGGATTCTTGGCGCATTTAATATGGGGTGAGAGAATGTCATTGTGTAGCAAACTGCGGACAAAGCAGCTCATTATGTAGTGAGGACTACAGCAAACATTAGCATTAACATTAACAAATACGTCATACATAAAGCACTTTACACAGATAAACGCTATAGCAGATAAACAAAGAGCAAAAAATCGATTTAGTCGCTGTGAAAGAATGATTAGATGGCCACACCACGGACAGGCTATATACGTGCAGAAGTGGAAGGGAAAGGCCATGCTGTATTTAGTATCTGGAAATGGAATAGTTAGGCGCGGATGGACTACAAATAAGGTAAAAAAAATAAGCGAGGGTCGGGATGTTTGAGGAAAAGAGAAATAAAAATTGCCAGGTCCTACTGACCAGTTCTAGCCAATAAATGCGGCAGTTGGAACACAGAAGGGAGAAAGATATGCGGGTGGAAACAGAGAAAGGGGTTGTGTTTGAAGCGGGGATGTAGGGATCTTTTCTTTATCTCCCATTGGGATTCGATGCTTTTAAATCGAGTATTCCCGGGAGACACAGGTAGGGATGGGATGGTAACCGACCCCAGCACTTGGGCTATAACAATGCCACTATACTGGGATCACGCTGACCCCTGGTGCACAGAATGACGAAATGCATCTAGCTAGAGACGGGGCATTGTGACAACAGTGCGGAACTGGAACTGTTCAAATCAATCACCAGCTTGTACATACATATACTGATTCACTATGTTAGATTTTTAATCAGGACCAAAAGCCAGTTTGGTACTCTGCCTGTCCACACACATCCCTCCTTCCTTTCCACCCTGCCCGCCTACCATTCCGACACTCCACATCCATTAACGCTAATGTATAGCAAGTTCTGCCTCCTGTAATGGAAGAGTAAAAATTGCTTCAGTTACTAACTACTGCCGTATGACCCATCATACATCAGTTCATGACAGGACTGCCGGTAAGAATACGAATGTATAAAGCGTCGTTCACACACACACACACAAATGTGTGAACCTATTTTGATGTTTTGTTGACCGTGTATCTCAGTATAATCCTAGTAATTAACCAACTTGATGCACAAAATCTTGTTTTATAATAAGTTTATTATACTCCTCTACATGTTTCGAGCACATAGTGATCGAAACATGCAGAGGCGTTCAATAAACTTATTATAAAACAAGATTTTGTGCATCAAGTTGGTTAATATTAGGATCAGTGTGAGCCTTACTTACTTCGCGTAACACAAGATTTCATCTTCTCTCGCCCTACTCTTATCCATTTCCAAAGTTATACGTGTGTGGTTATGAATTGTAAGAAGAAGTTTAATATTCTCATATTACCTTCAAGGATAATCAGAAAAACAAATACTTTCATACCCCTGCTGAAATTCCAACTGGACACGGCCGAGATCAGAACAGCATGTTACAGACGACCTGCATTCCAAAACGAGAAACTTTTGGTTCAAAAATCGTCTATGAATTGGATATTCATAAGGTTAATTTTATAAATTGAACACAGAGTTATAAACTAAAATTCATACTGAACTTTAAACATAATACCCAATTCCCTTTTCTATCCCAATTCGAATCTCGCTTGGGCATCATTTTATCTACCAACAATTCTTCCTCACAAAGATCTTTGTTCTTTGTACAACAAGATTCCCTTCAATCATTCGTCAAGTAGTTAATATTGCCACAGTGAAATAATTAAGCAAAATAATAATTTTGGAAGAAGCTACTTAAGGCCGGCAGTCCTCACTAACTTTCCTAACGTATGGATGGAATGCCTTGAAATATGCCTGTTTCGTGTACAAACGGTGGAAAATGTTCCCTCCTTAACTCATTATTAAAGTGGCGAACACCTCCGCTTTAATTCCGAGAAATGTGGGTCTAATATTTTTCAAATATACTATGTAATTTACAAAATGCTTATAAACGGAAGAGAAAACGTGAGTGGTTGAGAATTTTCCGGGCGCCAGATGGTAGTAGCTGATGGCTGATATCTTTGTTTCAAGTGATTTTCAAAGACATTATTTCCCGTTTAACATACAACCACCAATTATATTCCCATTTACAAATGTATTCATTTATTTCATGTGGGTTTGAATATTGGCTTCCTGGACTTGATCGCTCTCAGAGCACGAAGAGATGTAAAGGTGTTTGCACGCTGCAGATTGCGTTTACTTTTCTTCGTAAAGGGGTCTATTAGCATAAAATTTAGACGATAAAGTGACTCTACAACCAGTGCTCTAAAACAATTACTATCCTTTGTTATATTAAACTGAGACGTAGCCTAACACAATTAAGCAGTCAACGTACTGAGTACGTGGAAAGTGGATTTCTAGAATACAGAGTCAAGTTTGTCCAGGCTGCGGTAGGTACGTAGTAAGAGGGAAGGCCCATTTGTGCGGAATGCAGCGAGGACTTCCTATTGCCCCTGCAGAAACCGTGGTGGCAACTTAGGAATAAAAAGAAATTGCTATGGAGGCAATGGGATGGTTTTCTGAAATTGGAGGTGACGTATGGTGGTTAAGGGGCCCATATATAAAGCTGTTAAAATAAGCAGGGCCGACTGAAGTGCTGTCGACCGGAAATAGATAAATGTTAAATGATTGACGACAGAAGAATACTTGAACATGGCGACAAGCCAAGTGAGGGGATAAGAATATAACATCACAGATTACAGGCTATCAGGAATCCCAAAGGAGTAGTTAAAGTAGCGACCCCTTCTTTTATACTCTACACTGGGAATTGTCAAGGAACGTAAGCACAAGCAGAATATACCGCCCTAGCATAATTTCCTTCTATGCTGCAACAGGTCTAACAAGGGTCAGAAACTGAAGCGTATTCGTTGATTCGAGAAATGTCAGTACGATATGATGCAGTATTTACTCTATACCTGCTGTATTCCTATACTGTGAATACAGCCTCTTGGATGGACTAGGATTTACCGTTTCCCAAGGCGAATACACAATATTTATTTGCCGAAGTTCGGATCTCAGCGGTGTTTACCTTCATTGTTAGCTTTTTCCATCCATCGGTTCTGTAGGTAGACACAAGAGATTAATAATTTAAGAACAAATTGTTATGCTCCTTTACGCCTCGGGTGATGCTTTGCTCTCCTTTAAGTACCATGACTATGTTACCACTGAGGCAGGCTGTTAGTAGGTTATACATCCAAACAGAGGAGTGGGTTACAGCCTAATGAACGGAAACAAAATTCTCTTTTTCCCACAGCGCAACAGCCCCCAGTGGGCAAGGGTCTCCAGATTATCCAGACTTCACGATCACATTAGGATACGCCACACTCGCTAGTACTCCTATGGACAAGTGATAAGCTCCGTTCAGAGACACCTATCTAACAACACAAAGCAGTCACATGAGACAGATATCCATGACCCCGGCGAGATTCAAACCCAAAACACCAAATATGATGTGCATTGGACCGTGAATCGTTGTGATAACTGAAGTATAAGAAGCAACTAGATGCTACTTGTTGTTTTATTTTACTTCTTATAGGCTCAACATGTTTCGTGCACTGTTATGACCATCATCAGGAGCTCACCACTATAGTGCCGATTACAACATTGGCCGTTCCGTTCTGTAAAGATGGGTGAGGTGGCGTTAATGTAAATTGTGGTCTTTGTGGTGTATGTTAGGTTCAAAGTTTTTGGAAAAAATTCGCACCTAACATACACCACAAAGACCATAATTTACATTAACGCCATCTTACCCATCTTTAAAGAACGGGACGGCCAATGTTGTAATCGGCACTATAGTAGTGAGTTCTTGATGATGGTCATAACAGTGCACGAAACATGTTGAGCCTATCATAAGTATAATAAAACAACAAGTAGCATCTATTTTTTAAGCTTTAGGTTTCTGTGACCCTGCGTCGTGAGCAAATTGTGAAGTGAGAGAGAAAACCAACAAGATGCAACATTTAGATGTTTATTATCAACACTTTCTCAACATGTTTCGGGCATCATTATGCCCATCTTCAGGAGACCAAGATGTGTGTTACTGCACGTGGTGTGGTGCGCTGGTGTGCGAGAACTGCGAAGGTAACCTTCACAGTGCTAGCACACTACAACACAGCGCCCCACAACCGCTACCAACCACATCCAGCAGTACCAGCGCAGCACACCACGTGCAGTAACACACGTCTTGGTCTCCTGAAGGTGGGCATAATGATGCCCGAAACATGTTGAGAAAGTGTTGATAATAAACATCT
>Ga0131853_10024735_pt1 | contig 10829 bp, 8 predicted proteins | sample TergutLab28metaG_FD_92764 | JGI IMG/M metagenome (GOLD analysis project Ga0131853, IMG submission 92764) | Labiotermes labralis P1 segment gut microbial communities from Petit-Saut dam, French Guiana - Lab288 P1 (version 2) (version 2) | ecosystem: Host-associated > Arthropoda: Insects >... | reverse complement strand
TTGGGGGTAATAAGGTTGGCTTTTTTGCACAGCTTACGCATTTCAGCAGGGAAGGCAGGGTCGAATGTTTTGTACAGCACGCCATTATCAGCCATAACAGGGTCAACCATAATTAAATTATCGTCAGCCATAAATCGGTCAAAAAACTCAGAAACAATTTCAACTTGAGAAAAAGAACCAAGGAAACCGCTATATAAAGCATCAAATCCAAGTCCAAGCTCCTGCCAGTGCTTGGCAAAAGGCAAAATATCTTCGGTTAAGTCACGATACGTGAAGCCCTCAAGCCCTCCTGTATGAGTGGACAACACAGCAGTAGGTACAACACAGCACTCTATCCCAGCGGCAGATATAATAGGAAGCACGACAGTTAATGAACAACGTCCAAAACCGGAAATATCGTGGATTGCGGCAATTCGCTTTTGCATTTTATGTTCTCCGTTTTTTACACCTATGATATCATATAGCAAAATGCTAGCATACCAATTCAAGGAGGCAATATGTATACAAGACACACAGTTGAAAGCATTATCATAAAAACCCCAGGAGAAACAGAATTCCACCAAGCATTAACCGAGGTATTTTCATCCCTGGCTCCCTTAATAGACATGCATCTTAAATACCAAAAGGCAGGTTTGTTAGAGTTGCTGGCTTCACCCGAGCGCATAATACAATTTCGAATCCCATGGCAGGATGATAGCGGGCAGACAAGAGTCAACACCGGGTACCGGATTCAATTTAATTCTGCCCTTGGCCCATACAAAGGTGGTATGCGCTTTCACCCCAGCGTAAATGCGAGTATCCTTAAATTCTTAGGCTTTGAGCAAACCTTTAAAAATGCACTCACAGGTCTTCCAATAGGAGGCGGAAAAGGCGGAGCCGATTTTGACCCAAAAGGTAAAAGCGATGGAGAAATAATGCGCTTCTGTCAAAGTCTGATGACGGAGTTATACAAATATATCGGCGCAAACGAAGATGTCCCCGCCGGTGATATAGGCGTTGGAGCAAGGGAAGTAGGCTTTATGTATGGGCAATACAAGCGCATTACCGGTCAGGTAGAAGGGGTTTTTACCGGAAAGGGGTTAAGCTACGGCGGCTCTCTTGGGCGCACGCAGGCAACAGGATATGGGTTGCTATACATGCTTAACGAAATGCTATGTTATGCCAAAAACGGTTTGGAAGGAAGAAGAATCACGATTTCTGGCTCTGGCAATGTAGCCGTCTATGCCGCCGAAAAAGCTATCCAGCAGGGGGGCAAAGTAATTGCAATGAGCGACTCAGGCGGGTTTATTCATAGCCCGGAAGGCATACAATTGGATGCAATCAAAGAAATTAAGCTAGAAAATCGCGGCAGAATTAGCGATTACACGAAGCACCATGCAGCAACCTACACACCTGGATGCAGCATTTGGCAAATCCCCTGCGATATAGCTCTACCTTGCGCCACCCAAAACGAGCTGACCGAAAAAGATGCAGAAACACTTGTCGCAAATGGCTGTATAGCAATAGCCGAGGGAGCCAACATGCCCTGTACAAACGAAGCTATAAAAATCCTACAAGAAAACGGGATTTACTATATCCCTGGTAAAGCCGCCAATGCAGGGGGCGTAGCGGTTTCTGCTCTGGAAATGAGCCAAAACAGCCAGCGGCTAAGCTGGGCTTTCGATGAAGTGGATACTCGTCTAAAAGCAATAATGAGTAATATTTTTACCCAAATAAGCCAAGCCGCAAGTGAATACAAAATGGAAGGCAATTTTGCAGCAGGAGCAAACATTGCAGGGTTTTTGCGAGTAGCTGATGCTATGCTTGCACAGGGGGTAATTTAGTTTGACATAATCTATACGGGCAAATGTCAACTTAAAAGCATTGAGCGAAGCAACGCAATCCAGGGGTTCTGGTTTTCTGGATTGCTTCATCGCTACGCTCTTCGCAATGACAACTAAAGTGCATTGATATTCATAAAAATGTTTAGCGCGACAGCCCTTTTTTATATGAAGCAGAAAGGACAATATATGTACACGGTTTTATCCACTCAAAATCAAGCAAAGCGAGCCCAACTAGTAACACCTCATGGCACTATCGAAACGCCAGTCTTCATGAACGTAGCAACACTAGCCGCAATCAAAGGCGCGGTTTCTGCCATTGATTTAAAAGAAATCGGCTGCCAAGTAGCTCTTTGCAACACCTATCATCTTCACCTGCGTCCCGGTGAATCTATAATCCGTGAACTGGGAGGGCTCGGCTCTTTCATGGCATGGGACGGTCCTACCCTTACCGATTCAGGAGGCTTTCAGGTATTCTCCCTCGGAGCACTGCGTAAAATTAAAGAAGAAGGTGTGTATTTCTCATCGCATATAGACGGGCGTAAAATCTTCATGGGACCGGAAGAAAGCATGAGTATCCAAGCTGCTATTGGGGCAACGATTGTCATGGCTTTTGACGAATGCCCGCCCCATCCAGCTGAGCGTAGTTATATTATCGACTCTGTAAACAGAACCACCCGCTGGTTGCACCGCTGCGAAAAGCAAATGGAAATCCTCGGCTCCAACCAGCTTTTATTCGGTATAAACCAAGGCGGTATATACGAGGATTTGAGAATAGAGCACGCCAAAACCATATCAGAAATGAGTCTCCCCGGATATGCAATAGGCGGGTTGGCTGTGGGTGAGACTCATTCCGAAATGTATCGTATATTAGAATGTGTGGTGCCCCACCTGCCTCGAAATAAGCCCACCTATCTAATGGGTGTGGGTACCCCGGAAAACTTACTTGAAGCCGTGGCACGAGGGATAGATTTCTTCGATTGTGTGCTACCCGCTCGCAATGGGCGGCATGGTCATGTTTTTACAAGTCATGGCAAGATTAATCTACACAACGCCTGTCATAAGTTGGATAACAATCCCATAGACACAAACTGCGGCTGTCCCGCTTGCAACTATTTCAGCCGCGCGTATATATGGCACCTTTTCAAGGCAAAGGAAATGCTTGCCATGAGGCTATGCGTCCTTCACAATCTATATTTTTATAATAAGTTAATGGCAGATATTCGCAATGCAATAGATGAAAATAGATTCGAAACCTTCAAAGCCAATAAGCTCGAACAGTGGAATATTGCACGACTATAGGAAAACACATATAATACCCCCGTGGGTTTACCCGCAATCCAATTTCTAAGGAGAAAGCACATGTTTCATGAATTGATGTTTAGATTAACCAATGTAATGATGACCATTGTGGCATGGGGTAGCCCAGGTGGTCTGATGGGTGACAGACCGGTAGGAGGATCCGGAAATGGTACTGCCGCAGCTCCTGCAAATGGTGCAGGAGGAGCTACCGGCGGAGCAGCTGGAGCCGAAGGTGCCGTCGGCGGTATGGGTATGGGCCCGATGCTTGTATGGGTTGCAGTATTGCTTATTGCCATGTATTTCTTGATGTTCCGCGGTCCCAGAAAGCGTGAAAAGAAAATGAAGGAAATGCAGGCGAGCATCCGCACCGGCGACAATGTTGTAGTTACCGGCGGGATGTTTGGTCGGATTGCCGACGTTGGAGAAGACTGCTTTGTAGTAGAGTTTGGCACAAACCGGGGCATTCGCATCCCGGTACTAAAATCGGATGTATTGGGCATAAGGGAGCCAAAGTTGACCCCGCCGCCTAAAATAGTAGAAACAGAGACTAAATAAATCCCAGAAAGGGGGATGACCATGCACGTATTGGTTATTGTGTTAGTGGTTTTGGGTGTCGTAGCGATTTTTCTTGAGCTATTGATGCCGGGTTGGGACTCATATATAGGAGTCTTTGTAGGGATTGCCGCTTTCGGAATTGCTGCTGCCATTGCGATAGTTTTCTTGGATGGTGCACTGTTCTTCGTAGGGGCACTATTGGCACTTTTGCTAATAGGAGGATACGGAATGTATCTGTTTATCAAGCGGAAGCAACTCCATGGAGGTATGATCCTCACAGAAGTAGACGATGCGCCCCAGGTGGACTTGAGCGGTTTCGTTGGTAAAGAAGGTAGAGTTATAACCGTACTTAGACCTGCCGGTGATGTAGATTTCAACGGAATACGCAGGGAAGCCAGCTCTGACGGACCCTTCTTAGAAAAAGGCACTCGCGTGCGTGTAGTTGAAATTGAGGGTACAAAAATCGTTGTAGCCCCAATAGAAGCGAACTAAAGGAGGAGAGAAAATGAATTTCATGCTTAGCAGTGCGTCATTTTGGACTACTGAAAGAATAACAATTGCTGGTGCAGTGGTACTGGTTCTCATTTTTATTGCAATCTTTTTAAGATTCGTACCCATACCGCTATGGATTTCTGCTAAATTCTCCGGTGCGAAGGTTGGCATCGGCGCGCTTATCGGGATGCGTCTACGTCGTGTAAATCCGGAAAAAATCGTGCGTCCACTGATTAAAATAACAAAGGCAAATGTTCCGGTTCCCGTTGGGCAACTGGAAGCTCACCACCTTGCCGGTGGTAGAGTTGACGCAGTTGTTAATGCTCTAATCGCAGCCAACCGCGCTAACCTAGATCTTCCCTTCGAGCAAGCCGCAGCAATCGATCTTGCAGGTCGGGATGTATTCGAGGCGGTACGCATGAGCGTAAACCCCAAAGTAATCGAAACCCCAATGATTTCTGCAATGGCAATCAACGGTATCGAAATCAAGGCGGTGGCACGTGTTACAGTACGCACTAACATCAAGCGCCTGGTTGGTGGTGCTGGCGAATCTACCATTATCGCCCGTGTAGGCGAAGGTATCGTAACCACTGTCGGTTCGGCTGAGACCCACAGAGCCGTACTTGAAAATCCAGACAGAATCTCCAAAACCGTACTTTCAAAGGGTCTTGACCAAGGCACAGCATACGAAATTCTTTCTATTGATATAGCAGACGTGGATGTAGGTCGAAATATCGGTGCTCAGTTGCAAATAGAGCAAGCTGATGCGGATAAGAAAATAGCCGAGGCAAAAGCTGAAGAGCGTCGCGCCCTAGCGGTAGCCCAAGAGCAAGAAAACCGCGCTGAAGTAGAAAGAATGCGCGCCAAAGTAGTGGCAGCAGAAGCGGAAATCCCACAGGCAGTAGCCCAAGCTCTAAGAGAAGGCAATCTGGGATATATGGATTTCTTAAACCTAGAAAACAAAAAAGCCGATACCAAAATGCGTGAGAATTTGGCAAGTGCCCATATGGAAATGACAGTAAAACCAGTGAAGTAAGTCAGTGCCATAATAAACAAAAACCCCGCAGTGCATATCAAGAAAGATATGCACTGCGGGGTTTTTTACAATTTACAGCGAACATATTAGAGGTGCTATTTGAAAAATGCATTGATATTTTTTCGAAAGAGAATATTATCCGCAAGTCCGTTTATTGTGTATATCATACCGATTAGCTGGATTTTGGTATGATCATGTAGATAAAAGATAATCTAATAAGAACAATCAAGCGTAAATGGCGATGCGGGTAGACCGTGGGCATTGTATAAAACTATTGTAGGGCAATCCATCAAACCGAAGCGGATTTGTTTTGCATTTACATATTGAACGGATAGATTTTTGTCTTTTATTTCGGCGGGTAAGTGATGGGATGCGCCGTTTGTGTCGATGATTTCTACCATGGGGCGACCATTTTTTGCCCATAGACCTTCGCTATGGTTGAAAGTTATTATTATTTCTTCGTCCTGCTGAATTGCCTTCTTGGCTATTGGACCGGAGTAGGGGATTTGTTCATCGTAAGCTAGGCTTTTTGCGCATAGGGCTAGACGCTCGCCTACGGTTTTTTTGTCTTGGGGGTGTAGGTCGTTGTACTCGCCGCAATCTATGGTTACCGCCATTGCTGTATTTGGGATTTCTAGGCACATGAGTTGCTGGTTACGTAGCTTTGCCCAGTTTTCGCCGTTGCTATTTGGGTCTATATAATTGGCTAGTTGGGTAAAAATCACAGGGATTTTACCGAAGTGTTCGCGTAGATGTTGCACAAAGGCTTTAAATATCTCCTTATAACCTTCTGGATTGGGGGTGTTGGATTCCCCTTGATACCAGATTGCACCGTCTACGCTGTAGCCCAAGATGGGAGCCAGCATATAGTTGTATGTGCACGTTGGAACATTGTATAACCACACACCTGGCTGTGTTGGAGATATGTGTGCCCTGCAGCCTTTGCGCCAATGCCAGGGACCTTGCAGGTCGATTTTGCCTGTTGGATAGGTAAGTTCGTATTTTTTGCCTGGAATGAAGTGGTGCTTGCTTTTTGAGCCTATTGCTCTTATTGCAATTGTATTATTGCCCGATTTTAGTAGTCCGTCTGGGATTGCTCCTCGGCAGGGAGGGTATTGATATCCTATATCTAATACGATTTTTCCGTTTACATATATGGTAACACTATCAATGACTCGACCCAAGGACAAGTATGCTGAGGTGTTAAAACCCTCCGGCAAAAAGATATCTTTTCTATACCAGGTTACTCCGTAACCCGGTTTATCCGTTTGGTCAAGTAGCATGGTTTTCTCCCAATGGTCATGGTTGTAATGGGGGCTATGCCAGCCTTCTACTAAACCGAAGTCCTTGGAATCTAAGTACTCATGCCATTTTTTGGCTACTTCTTGGTTTTCATTTTCGATTTTTTCTGCATAGCCGGGTGTTTTGTACGGCTCTAGTCTCTCGTAGAAACCTGGGAAACTACAAATAATTTCTTCCGGTAGCCAAGCCTCGGCGGGGGTGCCTCCTGCGGCTATGTTTATCAAGCCGATGGGAGTGTTTTTCCCTAATGCTTGAGCGAAAAAATATGGCACAGCAAATATTTCCTCCAGAAAGTTACCGGTTGCGGTTTGCCAGCTTCCGTTTACATCAGCAGCAGGGCAGTCAAACGCAAAACCCTTTTCAACCTGAAAGGCTCGGATGTGGGGATTTTCACTTATATATTCATCCAGCAGAGGTCTTGTACGGGATATTGGCTGTTCCATATTGGATTGCCCGCCGCATAGCCATACATGACCTACATATACATCATGGATGATTTTACCCCCGATGGTCAGGGTATAGGGGCCGCCGTACTCATCGGAGATAATTTCTGCCTCAAACCGACCGTTTGCATCGGCTGAGGCTTTATATGTCTTTCCCATAAAGCCAAGCGTGAGCTGAGACCCTGGCTTTGCCCAACCCCATATCCGAGCCTTTTTATTTATTACCATTCCATGGCTGAAAATTGTCGGTATCTTTATCAATCTGGTGCTCCGTCAACTGCTTCGATGCCTACGATCCTTTGGGTGAGGGTGGGGTGGCTATGGCGCAATAATACCACTAATGGATGGGGGGTGAGATTGCCATAGTCTTCTCGGTATAATTTCTTGAGCGCGGAAATAGCGGTTTTTTTGCCAGTGTGGGAGGCTTCGTATGCATCGGCGGCATACTCGAACCGTCTACTTATAATATTTCTTGGGATTTGAATAAGCATCATTACAGGCGATGCAAAAATCATTAGCACAAAGATATTAAACGCGATATTGAGCTCATAAAAGCCAAATGCTGTGGAAATCGGCACTTGATTAACCACGAAAAACGCTCCGAGCAATAATAATGCAACGATTCCAAAAGCTAATGGCATACTCACCAGCGTATGGCGTTTTTTTGCATGACCTATTTCATGCGCAAGCACCGATATCACTTCATCTTCATCCATGGTTTCGATCAGGGTATCGTATAGCACGATTGTTCTGTTGCGTCCAAAGCCTGTAAAATAAGCATTTAGCTTAGTGCTGCGGCGAGAGGCATCCATGGAAAAAACCCTTTTGACCGGGAAGTCGGTTTTCGCGGCAAGGGCATCAATTTTTTCTTTAAGGCTGCCTTCATCTATTGGGGTGAACTTATTGAAAATCTTTGAGAAGAAATGAGCGAAAAATACGATAAATAGCATAATTGCCACCAGTACAAAGAAGAATACTAAGAAAACCCAGTCGCCCATTGCTCCATGCAATAACATAAACAGTGATATCAAGCCCAGCACGAGGACACCCATAATGAGTTGACTTTTTATGATATCGCCGATAAAGGTACCGACAGTGGATTTGTTAAAGCCGTATTTTGCTTCGACTTTAAAGGTCTTGATTGCTCCGAAAATGATGCCAAGCGGCAAAGAGATAAGTGCGACCATAAAAAACATGAAGTAAACTCGTAGGTACATGCTTTCGATGTTAAGCAAGTCGAAGAAGAAAGTGTGCAGATTAAAGACCAGAACCGCAAGCATAACAATGAGCCCACATATACCGGAGATTATACGCAGCCGCAGATTCTCCATTTCGTATTCCTGCTTTTTTGTATATGTTTCCTTGTCAAAAACGTCTTTGACATTTTCCGGAAGTACGGCGTTGCGGTTTTTGTAATTAAGATACTCCAGGAAAAAACCGAACAGCTCCATTAGTAGAAAAATACCGATGATTATTGCCTTCATTTTTTTGTCTCCTTTTCTTTTACCCAATTTTCCTTGGTCGTCTGCCTTTCGCGCGCGATACCTAAGCTATATTCGGGTACGTGTTCGTTTATTGTGGAGCCTGCCGCTATAAACCCTCCTTCGCCCACTTCTACCGGAGCGATTAGCACCGAATTGCAACCAATAAAAGTACCGTCGCCTATGGTAGTACGGTGTTTTTTCTTGCCATCGTAATTGGCGGTAATAGCTCCGCAGCTGTAATTAACATTGCTGCCGACATCGGCATCGCCTATATAGGCTAGATGAGCCATTGCGGTGTTATCGCCTATAATTGAGTTCTTTATTTCCACAAAGTTGCCAATTCGACAGTTATTACCAACAACTGCTCCCGGGCGCAGATATGCAAACGGGCCGACATTGGTGTTTTCACCTATTTTTGCGTCAATCAGCACGCTTTGGCGCACGGTGGAGCCTTTGCCGATAGTGGTGTTTTTCATTTGTGTGTATGGGCCGATTATAGTGCCCTCAGCTATTTTGCAAGTGCCTTCTAATATGCATCCTGGGTAAATGAATGTGTCTGCGGCTATTTCTACATTTTCGTCAATATATGTAGTTGCCGAATCCATAATTTTTACGCCGTTATTAATATGGTACATGTTTATCTCTTCTCGTGACATGGTGACCTCCCTAAATGAGTATGCTCCTGATTATATGGGAAAAAAAGGCTGATGTCACCCTCGTTATTTTTACCAAAGAAACCGGTATGCTAGCATACCGATTTTTGTGCAAATTTACATAGCTCATAAAGTAATGCATTATGGGCAATAATATCCAAAAAACCGAAAGGAAAATCTCCATGCAAACATGCAAAAAATATCAGAAATCTCCTGTTGCACATGTCTCTCATCAAATGCACCCTGCATCAAGCTGTCATAACTGTGTCTATTTTTCAAAATACAACTGCGGCAATCACCCAGATGCCAACCCTTCAAATGCAATGATGAGCCTTAATACGTTTGCATTTGACGCGTGATATGGTACACTTGCTTGGTATAGCGGATAAGCATTGATTCCGATTAACCAAGCGAGGTCGATATGCGAAGGATTCTGGTTGCTTTTTTTCTCATTCTTTCATTTGTATTATCCACAGTAACAGTGTTTGCGGCATTTGATGATTACGATGATGACCCGCCTCCACCGGAGAGAGCTTTTCATCTGGATGCCTCTGCCGCGATTCTTGTGGAAACTTCCACCGGTCAAGTACTATTCGGTTACAACGAACACGAACGACGCTACCCTGCAAGCATGTCTAAGATACTGACGGCTCTGGTTGTTATGGATCATCTGGATCCTGACGAAATAATCATTGTAGGTCCAGAAATTCATGATATGCCATCAGGATATGCGTCCATGGTGCATGTTGAGGGTGAGGCAGTTACGGTAAGGGTGCTACTCAAGGCTCTGATGATACGCTCCGGCAATGAATCAGGTCGTACCCTTGCACTCAATGTTGTGCGTAGAGCCCACGATAACCCCGATATTTCATATGAAGCTGCAAAGCCCCTATTTTCTAATCTTATGAACGAACGTGCATATGAGCTGGGCGTAGTCAACAGTAATTTTGATAATCCCTATGGGCTTCACAGCACTCAGCATTTCACCACGGCATATGACCTTGCATTGATAGCAATGGCCTATATGGAAGTGCCCTTGCTCGCAGAAATTGCAGGTATGCATACCTTTACAGGCAGTGGCACAGGTGGACGATATGTTGCTGATGCTCAAGTCCGCGATTTTGCGTGGACTAACACTAACCAGACCCTGCCCCAGGGTGACTTCGGTTATGCTCATATGACGGGCATCAAAACAGGTTTTACCACACCGGCAGGTGAATGCTTTGCGGGAGCCGCTTCTTTTGGCGGGCTTTCATTTGTAACCATTGTTTTTGACTCGGAAAGCCCATCAAGGTGGCATGATACCCGCCGCTTAATGGATTACGGGTTTAATAATTTTGCATTCAGACAAATAGCCCGTGCCGGAGATCATTTAGAAAACGTACGCATAATAAATCCTCGCCGCGGGGGGGCATATATACTACCTGTTTACGCCAACGAGTCATTCAGTGCTCTGATGAGCCATGCCCAGTATTCTAATTTGACCCGTGTGATTACATACAACTTAAGTCTCACACCGCCGGTCAGAAGATATGAGGATGATGACGAGGATGAAATAGATGACGGGCTCACCAGACTGCAAGCTCCAATAGAACAAGGTGACCATATCGGCAGAGTGGCATATTACTACGGTGACGAGCTAATTTTTGAAAGCCGTTTATATGCAAGCTATACGATGCTGGAGCGGTCATTTGACTCGGATATGGACTATTTTATTTCGCAATTTACCGATAATATTTTTA
>Ga0131853_10024734_pt1 | contig 10829 bp, 3 predicted proteins | sample TergutLab28metaG_FD_92764 | JGI IMG/M metagenome (GOLD analysis project Ga0131853, IMG submission 92764) | Labiotermes labralis P1 segment gut microbial communities from Petit-Saut dam, French Guiana - Lab288 P1 (version 2) (version 2) | ecosystem: Host-associated > Arthropoda: Insects >... | reverse complement strand
CAAAAGACAGCTATACTTGGAACATTACACATAATACGGAAAGTACTGCAATGTGAAGCTTGAAGCCTGAGCGGTGGGGATCACCGCTGGTTCAAGAGAAGTACCAGGAAGAAATGCCTGTGAGAGGAGACATACATATTGTATAATAATAATAATAATAATAATAATAACCGAAGTTCATATTGTGGGCCTTATTCTAAAAGACCTAATATTTATGAAACACATATTTCTGTCTTCTGCTGAACTATTACAGTCAGTCCCATACGCAAGTGTTATAGGATCTGAACAGCAATTAGCAGTTCGGAAATATAACCACGCACCCCCGAAGTCCCGTTTAACATTTCGGTCACAACCATGAAACACAAATTTCTAAGACATTCTTAAGCACTAATTTCCACACTGATATCGAAGTATAGCTTAGCCTTCGCTCCCTACTCCGTTAAAAACTGTTTCCTTTTCGATATACTGACAGCAATGTAAAGCTCCAGACGTGATCGTTTCTCCACGAAAGCTTTGAACCAAACGTTACTGTTTGCAGCAATATAAGTTACTTAATTCCTCGAAGACTAAATCTGTCAGTCACAGCAAGTGTGACATTACGACAGTCGGTGGGTCGGTCGGTAAGTGAAGTCAGTCATTCAGTTAAGTCTGTAAACCAAGTCACTGATCCAGTAAACTTGCTTTGTTGTCTGTCCGTTCCCTCCTGGAGCTCATGACTATATTTTGGTCACTTTATTAAATACTACTGTAGTAATCAATCGCTATTACACATACAGATTCAGCTCGTACCGCTCGGTGGATACAAGAGCACTTACATTAGAAATAATACCGTTCACAGAATGCTGCGTAGGGAGGTAATGGCCCTTTATTGTACGAATCATACGGAACATAAATGTTTGGGCAAATTAAAGAGTTTTGTTTTACAATTTTTGGGCGCTTTCGAAAAATTGCGAAAAGTGACTGTTACCTTTGTCATGTCTGTCTGTCCGTCCGTCCGTCCGTCCGCATAGGACAAATCGGCTCCCACTGGACGGATTTTCATGAAATATGATATTTGAATATTTTTCGAAAATGTGTGGAGAAAATTCAAGTTATATCAAAATCTGACAAGAACAACGATGATTTACATAAAGACGTTTTTTTTATATACATAATGTGTAGCTGAATTCTTCTGAGAATGAGTACTGTTTCAGACAAAATTTAAAGAGAAAATTATAATACGTTTTATTTTCAGTGCGTTTTTTTTCCCGAAAATCGTGCCGTTTTTTAAATAGTGCGGAAAAATACTGTACAGCCAGACGGGCTATAGATGACAATATGGGTGCGCGCGCATTACATGCTGGATAACCAAGGCTATTAACACACACTCCTACTGCGTAAAACTTATTGCTTTTTCATGGCAACAATGGTTGCACGAACGCGCCTCAATATTACGTTTATAAGTACATTGCCTGTCATCCAGTACATGTATTAAACTCTAGTATGAAGGAGATAAAGCGCGCTATTCTGGTGAAAGATTTATCCGCTGAACTTCATATAATTATAGTCAGTTACAATATTGTTCCAATATACACACTACATATTTGTCACATACAAAGGCTTATGAAGTGAGAATGTCTGAATGTGCGACCACTATATCGAAGTGCATCACACCAACATTCTAAAACGTGTGGTATTATTGTACCTTTCATTATTGCGTGTATCAAGCCAACCTACCTTAAAAAGACCCTGCAAATTTCGTGGGATACCAAGTTTACAGTCAAATTAAAAGAGGTAATTTTGTGCACAATAATCATTATTTTGCATTGAGATTTAAATAAATACAGCTGGAAATTGTATTGATATATCATTTGCTACATAGTTTGATATGTGAAATAATATTTTACATATGCACAGGAAAGTCTTTACGAGTCTTTCTAGGAAAAGAAGTTTATTAAATGACTATTGGAAATATAAACAAATAGGTCCACATCAGCACACAGGCTTGGGATATCAGATATATACAATGTATTTGGCGTTTGAATCTTGAATATTTTTCTTGGAAAAAAAAATTTTCCGAACACACTTTATTTCTCTGAAAATTACGGATGGCCTTCTGCTTTACGAATTTATAAAACACAAAGATTTATTGCTTATTCTAAATGTTTATTTTTATGATTCATGGGCAAAGACCAACAGAATTCAACATGGTATCATAAATTTAATGAATGTGCTGATAGCATTTATTGATAATACAATACTTTATTAACATCAAAGCTCGTATTCACACCAGCTACTTGCCAAAAGTATCATAAATAACATGAGAAGGGCAATATATTTGAACTTTTACTAGTTTTCCTCTTCTGATAGACGTTCAGATGTAATGTATGTGTCCCATCGGAGTACAGGGTCTTCTTAGATTTTATATGCGAAAGCAATGCTGACAAACAAAGCTATAAAACACATTTTGTAACTTCAAACAAACAACACAAGTAAACACACTCAGTGACAATTCCAAAAAGAAAATTTGTGTTTTAAATATTTATACGTATATATAAAACATTTAAAAACACAACAGGAACTGCTAACACACGAACACCCAACGAACGAACCAACCAATCAACGAACGAGCGTTATATAGGGTGGGAGGGTGGGGTGGTGGGAAGAACAAGGAGTATAAACAAACCAACAACGTAAAGTATTACTAGTTACACCACGCACAACATTTCTAAAAGACGAACGACACCGTTAAATAGTAGAAGGGAATCACTGTGTATGTGTGAGTAAGAAGGAGAATGGGGTTTGGGGAGGTGCAGGAAAATATACTAAAATATGTGTGTGTGGAGACGATTTTAGTACACAGGGAGGTTTTCACGTGATGTAGCAAGTGTGTCTAATAAAAGTGGATTTGGTGGTTAATTAAAAAGAATGAAACATTAAACAAGGTATGATGGGTTAATTGGAAATAAAGGGTTAGGGAGCTAGCTATCTCCTGGAAGTCGAGGTTACCTTCAGCTGTTTATGGTTGTCTCCTACTTCCAGAAGATGGCACTGCCGCTCCCGTCCCCCATCATGCACTCTGCAATACAGAACAAAACAAAGATGGCGGCTACGAAGAGAAATCAACCAGATGTGAAGACAAATTAACGAATTATGCTTTTAAAACTAGAATTACATTTCCTTCAAAACACATTATTATTGTATAACTTGCTTTTTTAAACTGAAGTTTCAAAGTATTACACTTCCCGTAACAGTGAAAATATAAGAATAATTTGCCGTATAGGCCGTTAGATGACGCTTCTGCACTCGAAAAGAGGAATACCTGAAAGAGAATTGTACAAATACTGTCAAACAGTAACACTAACATGTCAGTGACATACACAAAACGTATGCTAAAAGGTTTTATAATAATTAAAGGGACAAAGCACCATTTTTATAGATCTGAGAGCAATAGATTGTTTCTGAAATTATAATTTTGTAGTTTAAATATACAGAGAGGACGGTGGGAATTTCAGTTCGCTACTGGTACCTTTTATGTTAAAAATGATGATTCCAGCCAATGCTTTGGTTTGAAATGCACAGGCTATCGATTTAATTAGTTCCGATTACTAAAGGTCAGAGATTTGAATGAATGCGAATTTAAACTTCAGACTTCACACATTTCATGTTCTACAAAAACTGAATGCAGACTTGAATATTTCATCCAAGGTTTAAAGTCGCAACTTTTGAGGGCTCTATATTTATTTATTTATTCTGTCTTTACTAAATTACTGAAGTTCCTTTTTGATAGGAGCCATCCCGTTGTGTTTAAAATAATACAATAATTTATTCAGTCAATAACACAACATATATTGATAATCAACATTAAAAACTTGGCGACCTATTTCGGTTCACTGAACCATCTTCAAGCCAATTTCTCAAAACACAGTACTGGTACATTCAGCAAGTGCGCACGCTATGGGATCCCATACTGTTTACAGATGATTTTGCCATTAAAGCTCATGTTGAATTCTGTTAGCCGGTGTATTATATATACATATATATATGTATTCCTGTCAGCTGAAACCATATATAAACCCCATCTGACAAGAGCTTATTTTACCCGTAATATATATGTATTATTGTTTTTAAAATATTTTACCTAAGACCTACTGACAGGTGTTTTTATGTATATATTTAAACAAAACACCGGCAAACAGAATTCAGCACGAGCGTTAATGGCAAAATAATCTGTAAACATTATGGGACACCATAGCGTGCGCACTTGCCGAATGTACCAGTGCTGTGTTTTGAGAAAGTGGCCTGAGGATGGTTCAGTGAACCAAAATAGGTCGCCAAGTTTTTAATATAGATTACAAATATATTTTGTGTTATTGACTGAATAAATTATTGTATTACTGGAGTTTCTATTTACACTTATTTGTTGTAACTACGGGAGACCCTTCGTACAAAGGAGTGAAGCTATAAATTAATTTTATGTACTTCATTCCACCTAAAAGACACTGTTAAATAACACAAGAATGAATGAATGAATGAATGAAGTGATAGATAAAAACTTAAACTGCAGCCAGATTAAAATAACGCGTACAGGGCACTTTCGTAATAATAGAAGTCTCCTTGAAGTTATTTAAAGACGCTTTATCAGGTACAGTATTATGCGGTGCCGATACGAACGCTGACGTCATTTGAAGATAATATATGTTTCTATAGAGAGAAGGTTGTGCAGAGAATCAGTCGGTGCCTACAATTTAAAAAGTACCGAATTTTCTGAAAATACTAAAGACTATCATAGAAACTGAAAGCACAGCTTGTCTTGAGACCGAGAATTGGAGCCGCAACATTTTAAACATATAGAATTGCTGACAACTATGTAGTTCTATTTGTCCTGTAAAATTATGTCCTTAAGAAACAAATACGTGGCAAGGTTTGTGTTTAGATTTTAGACAGTTTGAAGAGAACGGTAAATATTATTGTGCAGAAGTTTCATTATGATTCCTTACGATAAATTTGTACAATATAGCAATGACGTTAGTAATAATGTGTCACCAGAAATTTAAAGCTGTAAAATTCTTTTCTAATTTTGCAGATTAAATTTAGATTGTTTTCATAACACTTGCATGCATTCAGACGAAGTCTATACATGATTTATTTTAAAATATTAACTGAAATATGCTACAGTGGATAAACTTGCTGTGAACTCTGAATTTTCATTCATTCCAAGTAGCATTTTACGAAATGTCTGTATTTACAAAACATGTTTCTAACACTGTGGTAGTATGAATCAAAGACTAAACACTACACAGCTTACTGTCAAAGCTCAGTTTTGGATGCAATTGGTGAGGAATGTATCCATCTCCCCAGAAGTGACATCGTACGTAGTTTACACTGTATAATGTCACTCGCCGATGACTGATTTATTTAAGAATTAAATTATTTTCGATCAAGAAAAAGAGTTGGGCATCAAAAGCTCTGCTATAAAACCCACATTCGGAGAAAAGAAAAAAGCTGACAACATAAAGCACAATTACATATGGTGATAAAAATTCAATAAAATTCCCTGTTTGTCACTTCACCAAGATTTTGAATGCAACAATTAGGAAATATCTTCTATTCTCAGGCTTATTATTTCACACAGTTTGATAAAGAACCTGGACACTTTAATTTCCTCGAATTATCTCCAGTTGATTAATTTGTTCCTCCAGATTCTAGCAACTATCATTATCTTCTGCTTTTCTAAGGAAATGGAAATTCATCGCTTAGTTTTAATATGTAAGGCAACAGTAGGATTCCCGCCTATTTCTTCGTTAAATAAATGGGCGCCCATAAGTATGCATTCATCTTAACCCCTCTACTACTGCTATATGGAAGTGGAGCTTCACGGGCGTTGAAGCTGGGAAGGGGGTTCTCTTATTATACAAGTAGGGCGATAATGGGTCATGCCGTTATTAATGACTGAATTAGAAGAAGGAAAAGGGAAAATAACAGAGGCGAGGCAGCACAGATAGAAATACAAATACAGAATCGCCTTTATCCAACAACCATTCTTAGTCTGTGCAACAAGGAAAGGAAGAAAGGCATTAAAAAGCGAGATTAATTTGTCGGGGGTTGGAATAACCGTCGAAAATTTCGGCTTCATTTAGTTTATTGCGTTTTCTCCGACAAGTTATATCACGATTTACCTGTTTTTTTGTTTGAGAGCAATACTTACTGCTCACCCTTGTGGAACAACAAAGATTGTTGGTGTTGGACATTTAGGGTACTGAGAAGAATGTTTTAGCATAAAATTGAGAGAGTAACACGTGACCGTTCTAGCTCAAAAAGAGAGACATGTTTTACGAAGTTGATATGGAAATGCTGGAAAATCAAATTGGTTCTTCACTGTCTCACTTTAGTTAGATTACTTCGAATTCCTAGGACTTATATATAGTTTTTCCACGACAACATGTTTCATTTGCTCAGTACGAATCCGACGTTATATTCCTCAGCTGAAAAGCAATATTCGTTCTGAAAGTCATATGAGTTTGCATTAACATACAATTAATCGGAGCAGGGTATTTTTAATCGTTAGTTTCCATGGAAATCAGACGCCAGTGCGCCACAAGATAGCAACAATTAGTGCCAGTGAAATGTAAAGTCCAGTGGCTAATTTAGTGTCAATAATTGTTGTAAAGGTTTCGTAGGTAAGCGGCATATTGTATCGGCCTGTCATCATAATATTTGGATGAGGATATATTAATCAAATATATCAAAACAAATAAAATAAACAGAAATAAAATAAAATAGAGTAGAATATAATGGAATATTTTAACGTGAAAGTAATCTCCGACCATACACTAATAAAACAAAACAAGAGTTTATGTTTGTCGAAGAAAGACACCTCTAGATTCACACTGTAACGCCTGTTATACGATTCTGTCTTTACAGAACTTTCAGGTTTCACCGCATGCGTGTGCCGTGAAATCGTCATACAGGACCATCTCTCAATGGCTAAATTGTACCAGAGTAGGTAGATGGAAGGAATAAGCGCGCGCGTGTGTGTGTGTGTGTGTGTGTGTGTGTGTGTGGAAGTAAAAACTACAGGTGGGAATTGTCGAAAAGTTCTATGGGCTCTTTGATTCCCGTCAGCAACGCCCGGCAAAAATCTCAAATGAAATCACATCAATTACAAATCACTGCTGTCCGATCAGACAGGTAGACCGAAATATTGGCAACATCGTTAAATAAAACATAAATGCATAAATGAATGAAAATCAGTGGACTGAAGACGCTATTCCATTCATGGGGACTTTTAGGAGTATATTCTCATTAGGGAAGGAGTGTTTACTGCACCACCGCCAAAATGAGCTTGTGGTTCTACAAACCGCTTAAGGTCCCAACACAACCACAAAACGTTTAAGTCTGGTGCTCAGAACCAAGGGCGGTAGAGACAAATTCAAATTTACAGAGCAGCTTACTTTTATGTCTGGCAGTAAGTAATTAAACAACTTCACACAAGTTCACAAGGTAACGTGTACATTGGCTGGTTACAAGCTGGACTACCCGGTTTCGATTCCCAAGAGCTGTAGGGTTGTTCCCTCCACCACCAGGCTCCTGTGTCGTCAAGAACAACTCGGTCTCTTTCTCCAGCCTCCAAGTTTGTAGTTGAAATGTACGTCTCCCAAGTGGTTTCCTAACCAAAATTTCTGTACCAGAGTAACTGACTTTTATGAATCTCGAAGGCAGGTTATCGTGTTAACAAGCTGCCACAAAGTGAACACTATCTTGAAATACTAAAAGTCAGTACACGTTCATCTCGTCGTCCTTCATTTTGCACCTACGTAATGTGCGAAAATCTAATAATAAAGTGACCATACAGCTCCTTTATGCCGTTTCATGAATTTTAATAATTATCATCAGGTTGTTAAGATGAAAACCCGTGCATCCCCCAGATATTCTTCATGTAAAGTCAATCACAACTGGCTTGTACATTTTTTTGACACTGAGAGGACCGTGCATCTTGATATATTCTTATAATAAAAGCCAACGAGATCAACACAACTAAACCAGTTCCATCCTGACCACGCTAGCATAAACCAATAGAACTAAGTATGTAAACAAAGAATTTTACTATATCGACAGAACCTACTGCGTTTTCTGGAATACTTTTTACCATTTCAACTTTTTCTACAAATAGAATTTTACCTGCAACATGTTTTACAATTTAAGTACAATGTACATTTATATACATCAGTAATTTTTCCCACCTTTAAAATTTCAGTATGACAAATGTATGTACGCGTGTATACAATGTTGAGATACTTCTGGTGACGGACAGTGGACCTGTCCGAAATATGTAGAGTACTTTATCAAATAAATTTGAGAAGCAGTGCATCTCGTTGCCTTTTATTACAAGAATACATTTATTTTCTCTGTCATTTAGCATTCTGTAATTAGAGAAGGTAGCCTTACTCTGTATCTGGACAGGAAAATGTGTTCTGTACCTCCGCATCTCAAGCTTCACAATGCATGTCCATAAGAGGCTGCAATAAGTGGGTACTTCTGCTTATCTATTACCTCATGACGGGGAACAATTCTTTCCCCGAAATGCTGAGTTCTAAATTTTACCGAAGACACAGATTAATGCAAAGAGAACTAAGAATAAATGATACCAAATGCGATGTCACCAAAAACACGTGAAATTGTAAAATACTATATATCAAACAAAAATTCATTCAACATAACTACCTTTTCATTATAAAAATATTTGTTTTTAAAATTCGTGACATGGGCCAACCTAATATTTCATAATTGGCTATTAAATAATGGAAGGTAAAAGGACATTTATTTTTTTTAAAGAGATCTCTTACTTACAAATTTTCCGTTATTATGATATGTAACGCCGTATAAATTAATTTAACGTGGCTTGAAATATACTGTACATACTATATACATACTTCATGCCTGTAGCTGTATTACTATAAAACAATTTCTTCCTTCCAAGAATTTCATATTTTATAATTTAAAAATGATAAGCAATATAAAATTTCTGTACCAGTTTTGTCATAAAATAACTGGCGTAGCTTCCTTTACATTTGTATAGCATTTCTTAAAATATATCGTTTGGGTATGCTGACCTATGTACAGTACTTATATTTATTCTATGATTTTCATTGTCACAAAAACGCTAGCTCGATATTTTTGGACCAGAACGGGACAAAGTGCAGTTTTCAGTAGATTGTTACTTGTTATGTATTCTTTGATGTGATAATAACTGGCCCTACTCTTACGTTTATTCTGAAGGGACGTCTTACTGCAATATGGGACTGGAGATTCAGTTATTATATTGAGATTACATAGTTAAGAAAATTAAATACCTGTGTGAATCTTTTTACATCTCACTTACACGATCAGTTGTGGAGCTCTTCTTAGTATCATACATAGGCCAACATAATAATGAGACGATGATCTTAGGTAGAATTGCGTAATGTAGTCAAGGCTGACATCTGTACCCTTATGCCGTACTATCATATCGAAAATTACATTTTTTTGACCGAAGGCTTTTCCTTTATGTGAGTGTGTTTTTTGTTTCTAACTGCACTTAATATTTTCACAGATTATCTTATGACTTTATTTCTTTATAACAGCGTAGTATATCCATTTGTTAAACGGGTTCAAATATGTACACACTTTCTTGTCAAATCTAGGCAAATTTTCAAACTATATGATATTTTGTAAAATACTGGAAATGTTCATTAAATATAAAGTAAACGGCTCTTTCATTTATGAAAACACAACAGGATGCCGCCTGTTAAAATTGTACAACATTATGCTATGTTACCAAAATAGTAAACAATTATGCGTCACAGTGGATAAAATTCAAACGATGAAAAAAAACACTCGCAAAATCTCTCTAGAGTCTATTTCGTCGTTAAAAAACAATATAAAAATATTACAAAATAGGCGTTCTGAGATGTTCAGTTTTCGAGGTATACCTCTCCGTCACTTGGCGAACCGTGGTACCTCGTATTTACAACAAGTTATGTCGCTTTCAACCACTGCCGAATATCTTCCTCAGAATGTGATGGAGCTCCACTGAGCTAAAACCACAAGTTCTACCCCACAAGCAGTTGCAAATCTTCAACCAGTCCCAGCAGAACAGTTTCCAGAAAATTACCGATATCTTTAATCAGTCAACTTGTCAGAAACCCATTACAATGTACCTGACGAACCCAGCCCGATAAGGCGGAACCGATAATCATGTTTGCGGATATCATGAGGGTTACCCCGTACCCGCAGGTGACTTGTGGATTTTGCAGACATAAAAGCTCGCAAAACATGTTTCGTATGCCCGAAGACTACTGTGTAATGGGAGCTCATTTGCGGTGTGTTGTTGTCGTAGCCATTCGTAAAACGGGTTTCGTAAGGGCGTTTCTTCTGGAAAAGGATGTACACACCACGAGTAGTGATATACATGCAACAGATCGTAACAGAGTACTTCGAGGACCCCCAATTGGGCAGGTGGGATAATTCAAATTCTTGTTCGATATTGCGTGAGCTCTTCTCAAGGTCTCATCCCACAGCTGCGATTATGGATCTTCATTGGCCGGTGTGCGTACAGTGCGTAGGTGATCTGTATTTAAATAATAAATATGAGTTGTACCATATGAAGTTCACGCGTGTTTCAGCAAATAATGCCTCAGAAATGTATAATAACTTTGACTTTCTTTCCAACAAGGAGCTCCTCTAAGAGAAACTGGGCAACGAATTTCTTTGTATTTTGCACGGGGGGGGGGGGGGGGAAAAAATCTATTTTTAAAAAAACCTTTTTTTGAGAGTGGGGTTTTGTAAAAACGACCGCTTTTTTCTTATTT
>Ga0131853_10024733_pt1 | contig 10829 bp, 9 predicted proteins | sample TergutLab28metaG_FD_92764 | JGI IMG/M metagenome (GOLD analysis project Ga0131853, IMG submission 92764) | Labiotermes labralis P1 segment gut microbial communities from Petit-Saut dam, French Guiana - Lab288 P1 (version 2) (version 2) | ecosystem: Host-associated > Arthropoda: Insects >... | reverse complement strand
GAGAGAGAGAGAGAGAGAGAGAGATTCCCCATCCATCCATTCAATCCTACTTTGAATTTTCAAACCATTTGAACGATTTTTCACAAGTCGTGGCATGAATGTTATGACAATGGAGACCACTCCTGTTGTGTACTTCTCTGACAATCATTAGGAACAACATGGCAGACGGACAAACTTAGGAGTGAAATTTACATTGAGAATTCAGAATGATGTATGGTAACAGACCTTGGAAAAATATGCAAAGTTTGTTGAGGTAATATTTTTTATAGAATGTACAGTAACTAGTCAGCAGTTGTTCAAAAATTATATTCAACTTTTTGTTGGATGGTGACAACTAATGAAAAACAGGATTTAGGCATGTGAAATTAGGTGCAATGACAGGTCATAAACATGCCTGCATGTTACTTGATAAACACTGATTGTAAGTAACCACAAACATGGTAACAATGCTACGCTTTGAGATTACAGTGTATATAATATATTTTGCATACACAGTGTCTGTATTTAAGTAATAAGTTCATAACGAAACTAAAATTTCATGTAGGAATCTGTTTAGAAAGTTGGAAATTTTACCTTTTGTATCTCAATATATCCTTTTACTTATGCTTTGTGTAGTTAGAAACAAAAGTTTGTTTACTTTGAATTCAGAGAATCACACTAAAAGTACAAGACAATTTAATAATTTTTACCAGCCCATAACTGATTTTACTGTATACCAAAAGGGAGTACATTACATGGGCATTAGGATTTTCAATAATTTTCCTCCATACATTGAAGATATATCCAATAATGTCAGGAAATTTGAAATTTACTTAAAACGATTCCTACATATACATTCTTTTTACTCCATAGAAGAATATTTTCAATATAAATCAATTGCAAGTTGATAATGTGCCTTTAAACGTCTTTCATAAGACGAATATACTTAATACATAGTCCTAATAATCTATGTTTGTCACAAAGTTTCACAAAAAAAAAATTAACTTTGTTAGGTTAATGTTATTCATATGCATAAATTTGCTGTCTGTATACATTTTCTGTCTGTACTTGACTTGTTTCTCTGCTTGTTTAACTATAGCCATATCTTTTTGTGCATCTGTTGTTACACAGTGGTTTTGTCCTGTCTGTATTAAACATCATTCATGTACTTTACTTGGAATCAGTTTGTTTTGATTCCAAACATTTATATATTACTCTTGACATGTTCTAAATCCTATTTATTGTTATTGTGGATTCATGGAATGTAAATAAAATATCAATATCAATATCAACAAAGTAACAGTAATGGTACTCAGTGATATGTAAAAACAGAAGTCTATTCATTTGGGAAGTAAGCTTCAAGTTCTGCTCAGAACTCCTTGTTGATTATCTGCTGTACTATATTTATAAACTTGGCTGTAAAATTGTTGTTATTTGACTCTGTCTTGATCCGTTTTCTACTTTAAATATACATTTTTCTGCAATTCTGATATTATTAAATTCACAGTAGTACTACCAGCTTTTTTTTAGATCTTACAAACTACATAATTCTGTTATTTTTGTGTCTGCAACAAAAACTATATTAGAAGGACAACCATATGAATTTAATTGCTGATGGCCTGTTATAAGTGTTGTTTGGTGGAAGGTAATAATTGTTTGTTTAAATTTTATTAGTGACAACTGTGAACATGGATGGAAGCATCAAAGTTTACATGTCATTTGTCATGATAACCTTAAAACATAACGGTCTCTGGATATATGTAGGCTCTTATTGTTATTCTTGGTTCAAATATTAATACCTGTTTTGTATTTCTTGCAGGAGTGATACTTCTAACAGCTGTAGCAAATCGTTTCCGATTGCAACAGCTGAACAAAGTAGAGAAATTTGTGATGTCATATGGTGGGCTGCGAGGAGCAGTGGCATTTGCTCTTGTACTGTTGATCAGTAAGGAACATATAAAGCTTCAACCAATGTTTGTCAGTACAACAATAGCTGTTATATACTTCACTGTCTTCTTCCAGGTAAGTTATATGGTAGAGACCAGTGCAGTGCATGTGGAGAATACTAGATCTTCGTACAGAAATTTCATTCAGAAACCCACGAGAAAAAGATACAAATTAGCAGGCACCTTGGTCCTTCACAACCCTGCAGTAGATTGGAGGATAGCATGGTGATTGTGAACAGTGGGAGTGGCTGTGATGACACTTCATAATTTGTTGAAATATGTTGTAATTAAACAAAATAAATCCACTTTTGCAGAGTTTTTCTTTTCATATGTGAGAAATGTTTAAATTTGCTTAAGATTGGTTCCTGGGTACTCCATTTGAGGGCACTGTGGCTTTCTTAAATGTGGTATCACTTTTTCTTTCATCTCAATTTTTGTCACAGAATGTAGTTTTGAAAATATTTTAAATGATATGATGCAGTCTTCCATTCGCAAAATTATTTTTCCACAGAGATATTATTTTACAACACTTGCTATAATCTTCCTTGTCTGCAAAGAGCAATGTGCACATTTGGGACCCATGTCCTTCATACATGATGATAAAAAAATACCTGGTTATAATAAGAGGAAAATAAATTTAGAAATTAAAGTCAACCCTCTGGATTTAGAGAGCAATTGCTAATTGTGTGTAATTTCTCACCTACATATTTCTGCTCACTTGGGCCATTATCAAGGGGTTCTAAGTATTTACAAAGAGAAGTGTATCAAAATACAATACTGCATATATCAGTGGATCGATTATGCATATACAAATGTAATACAAATAAAATATAAATATAACTTAAAAATGTAAGCGTGGAACTTCATAGTCATAAAAAGTACAGCTGCTCCACTGTAGAACTTTAATTACAGTGCCTTAAATTTAATTTTGTGTGATATAGATGTAGATATCTTAAACAACTGGTGGCCATTGTACTATTTTTTTGGCTTTATATTTTTTTATGTTTTTAATATTGTATATTTTTTACATATGTGGTAGCATAAGCAGTTTGGTATCTTCAGTATTGTTGTATCTTTATACCTCATACACTTTTCTTTGTAAGTACTTGAAGCTCCATAATAATGGCCCAAGAGGGGCTGAAACATGTAAGCGACAAACTGTAGACAATTAGATGTTGTTTTCTAAATGGACTATGTTCTTTGGTTTCAATTTGTAAGATTCAATAAGAAATATGCAGTCATATTCAAGGTTACAAGTGGGTAAGAACCATCCATAGGCAAAGCTGGCATCCTGTGCAGTAATGTAGGGCTGTTTATTAGCCCATTTTGTGAAATAAATTGTTTACGTAGTGTGAGAACATTTTAGTTAGAATCTATTCTGTAACATATTATTCAAGGTTTTACTTATATTGAGAGCACAGAGCGTGGACTGTAATTCAAATATCTTGGAGTATCACCGAACAAGGCTGTATTTTCTTTCAGGGAATAACCATCAAGCCTCTAGTCAAAATTCTCAATGTAAAAAGAGCTGAAAAAAGAAAGCCAACAATGAATGAAAGAATTCATGAAAGGGTGAGTGCTGAAATATAAACCTTATTGAAATTCACGAGTTTACATAATACTTGTGTAGTGAGGTAAACTATAAGTGGTTTTGTCATTTTTTCCTCTAGTTCATGGACCATATGATGGCAGGAATTGAGGACATCTTGGGTCGCCATGGAAATTATCATGTGCGGGACAAGTAAGTTGCAGTTTTCTTAGAGCTGCAGTAAAGGTCACCCATATCCAAGAGGTTTCTGAAATTAGAATATGTAATTAGTTCTGGAATCGAATATGTTTCGGCTTATTGCAAAGTGAGTTACAGCAAGGACATATACAGATATTCAGTACTGGTAATATATAGGACCACCTGCTGACCCTATATTATGTTTTTGATCTGGTTTCTTTTATTTCCTTGAAGTTCGTTTTGCCCCTGTCCTTTGTCCCAGTTCAAGTTACTTAAGTGGCCGCTTGATAAGAAACTTATGCAGCAACTCACGGAGGAACACAGGTGTTGAATTAAATATTTATCCTAGATTCCTGATAATTATACTTCCATCATTTCATTAATTTTTAGACATGATTTCAAAATTGTGAGAAATGACAATTAGATTGGTCATGTCTGCCTGTCTGCATGGAATACCTTGGCTTCCACCATGATGTAAGTTGTAAGGCTTTTATCACTGTGTGATACAAGCCTTCGGACAGCTCACATCAGGTCATTCACCTTCACCCCCTAAGTCTATAGGAGAATCAACACGACATTACAGAACAACAATCTTCTCACCCGAATACAAGATAGTGAATACAATCCAACCACACAAGAATGTATGACACACGCCAATTAGACTGCAAGAACACAGGACATTACCACCAAATAATTATTACCTCACGGGAAGTGAAATTTCTCCTTATCTCCATGCCATCAAAGAGGTATAACTTTAGTTTCTTACACCATCGACAAGTGAACAACACACCTTGTAAAGTTCTCTTTCTAAATACTACAGAGTAAAGCTGTCTTTTATAAACACTAGCTTTTAAATTACTACTTTTAACTTGACTAATTTTAAACTAATTTCCGTACATTTTATACACAGTGATTTCAATATGCTACCTTTCTAGATAAGGTTCCAATTTTATGTCAAAGCCATCACACAAGGTCAACATATACAAGTTTATGTATTCTACACTTCTCTAACAAAAACTTGGAAGTATTTGGGATCCCACAATGCAATGAAACATAAACAACTCTTGGATTTATCTTCTTGGAGGTCCTGAGGATGACCTTAAAAGGTCGAAACATGTCGCCCTGAAAAATATACTATTTTTTATATAAGTAAAATGTTGTGTTATCGACTGATGCGTTGTATTTATATGTTATAACACTTTGGGATGGAAAACAAAAAAAAATTCAAGTTTCATTAAAATCCGACAAGAATAACTGGTACTTTACATGAAGACCTGTGTACATTTATATCTCACTGAATTCTTCTTAGAATGAGAAATGTTTAGACAAAAGTTGTGGGGAAAATCAAAACACACATTTTATGTTCAATAAAGCTTTTCCAAAAATCATGCTGTTTGTGAGATAATGTGAGAAACTAAGACAGGCTACAGATGATAGTGTGGTATGGCACATGCACTTTGCATGCTGGATAACTGAAGCTACAGACACACTCAGAATATGTAATAACTATTGATTTTCCACGGCAACAGTAGTTACATGAACACACCTCAGATGTTATGTTATATTTATGTTGCCTATCTTGTCAAATTTCTTGATGCGTGTCAGTTTATTAAAGAAATGCCCCTTCATCTTATTTGAATTTCGTGTAGATGTTTTTAAATAAACTGTGTGCATAGACAGAATTATGAATGTCTGTTCCTTTGTATGTTTATGAGTATAACCAAACAGTCCAAGAATTCAAAATAGCAAGAAATTAAAAAAAAATTGTAATTAACAGTGTAGCTTCACACTTTTAGAGTCTTGTAATTTTGTTGTCTGTAGCTGGAATGTGTAAGGGATAGTAAAAAGGAGAGAAAAGATTATAATTTTCTGGGATATGACACCGTGGATATTGGTACCATTGTTTCGGAGGCAGAGGGACAACTGCTGTATCAGGCCAGTTGGAGTAATGGTACCGTATTATGGGTTGGATGTGTAGGTGGGACAAGGAACTGAAAGAGACGACAGTAAGATATTAAACTTGTATCAGAGATGAAAGAATGTGAGAGAAATCTGAAATGAAACAGAGAGAAGTGGAGTAATGAGAAAAAAAGTCAGGTATAGAGTGGCCAGCCTGTTCAGGATAGCCAGGACAGTCAGTTGGTGGCCAGAAAGTGATGATATTGCCCAGCATTGCCTGTCCCCACCCATGTGTGGGTTTTTTCCATTTCTTCTGAAAGTGAAAAATAGGTTTCCATGACTTTATGGCAAGGATTTTTGTGGTTTACCTTGTCATCAACTGGTCATAGAAACTATATTCACTCCTTGACAGAAGGGAGGTAGCACGTCTCTGAGGAAATGCAACTGCTGATCATCTTGGTACCAGTATACCAGCCTACATGTTGTCATATCCCAGGAGACAGGAATGAGGAGTACCTGGATTTCCTGTTCTTTGGTCAGTCAGTGGGGCAAGCTTCTCCATTTTCATGACCACCTTATTCAGTGGGCCTGATGTCATAGAATTATATCCCCAAGGAATTCATTAAGGATTATGTAGACCAGGCACCATTATGGAATAACCTGCACCAACTAAAGAACAGGATTACTGAAGCAACTGCTATGGTTATGCCAGATATGTTGCAGGAAATATGGCAAGTGGTGGTTCATTGACGGTATGTCTGTTGGGTCACTGGTGTAGACATATTGAAATGACCTAATTGGACTACAGCCACTAAATTATGAGCTTTTTTACCTGTTACTGTGCTCTATAGTTAACCTTTACAAGTGTGAAGCTACATTTAACTTACGCTGTACTTTTGTGCAATATCCATTCTGACATACAAAGCAGTGTCTCACCATTATTTAATGTTGTTGTTCATAATGTGTAGGCAGTCCCCCCACCCCCTACTCCCCCAACTGCTCAGTAATATTGTAACTTTGTTACTTCACACAGTTCTCATTGATAATGTGATTTTTATTTAAAGTGTAAGCTAGTGTGAGATTTTAGACTTTTGCAACATGCAAGGTAGATCTTTTTTCTGGGATATGGTGCTGTGTCCTAGGTTGACAGGTGCGTGACATTTTGTGGCAGTGTAGTGGTCTCATCTTCAACCTTCGGTTGTCTGGTGTGGTCATTCTTCAGTGGACATTCAGCTCTTGCATATGAGACCACTATACTTTTTATAAACTTTGGGCATCAATCACATAGTGACATGGTTGCCATATCCTTCAGAAATGAATACTTCAACTTAAGCTGAGTTAATATTTAGTCTTTCCATCGTGTACATTTGAATAACCTATGTCATTATAGTAGTTGTGTAGCTGAGTTCTGCTGTTGCTACATTGGCATACTTCATACTGAGCTTCCTGTATGTATTTGATTTAACTGACAGTATTATTGTCTGATCCAGGTTTCCATGTTTTGTTTAGTTACAATAAAAAATGTGAGTACATTTTCCTAAAATTTTAAAATCCCTTGTACTAATTCTGAACTTTCTCCTGTTTTTCGTATATTACTTCAGTATGTGTATATGTATGTCACATATGATGTTATGTTAACGTGTCTCAAGTAAAGCTTGATGTGTGTTCGTCTCTAATCTTGTTTCCATTACAAAGTAAAAGTGTCTAGCCCAACAGAACTCAGTGCAAGCAAGGGTGTATGCCTTGTACATTGCATATTGGTGCTGAATGAAAGATTGTAATAAGTGCATGTGTCTAACATTTCATTACGTCAATGTAAATTTTTCAGGTTTAAGAGGTTTGACAACAGATTTATCCGTCCATATCTGCTGCGAAAGTACCAAGGAGCAGAGCCTAAAATCCTTGAGACATACTCAAAACTGGCAATGAAAGATGCAATGGAATACATGCGGAGGAATGCTTCTACTGTTGGAAACATCTCAGGCACAGAGTCCATGTCAGCAATATTCCGCAATTACACAACAGGCAACATCAATGGGAACCTGAGTGGTACCCTTAATGGCAGGTTAGTTGCTCCTCATGATGCTATGGCATAAGCAGGGCTGTTCTTTGAGTAGGCACCATGTATGATTTATAGCCTGCTGTTCCAACCTTGTTTTGTTAGATGTACCATTGAGGAGGTATGTAGGTGATGGAGTGTAATGGTCCGATGAGCACTCGATACATGGAGGTTCTGGTTTATAATCTTGACCAGAGACGTGCTGTCTCAGCTGATGTTTTGTGATGTCAGTATTCCTCTATCTAGCCAAATGCTGGTATTATGTCCAACAGGGCCACAAGTGCCTCATTTGACATCCTTTCCGATCTGTTATTCACTGTTCACTGTGCAGCTCAGTGCTGTTGACATCGTTGTTAAGTACTGTAAGTTCCAAGAAAGTAAATGAATGAATGAGTAAATAAATAAATAACCTTGTCACTTGGAAATTACATGCAACTAATTAAAGATGAAAATTATTTACTTAATAGAAAATACTTAAATTATCATCATTATATTTCAATGTATGTGTGTATGTACAACATGTTTGTGTGTGCTTAAGTCAGTACATTGGTGAGGCTTGTAGGGGTCGTTTATTTACTGCTATTTTATGATAACTGATTTAATAGTATTTAAGAAGCAGAACTTGAATATTAATGTAAGCTGTACACTTAACAGCACTAGTTTTAGCCAACTGGACTCCAGCACTTGGAACATAGACATGCAGGAACTGGAGTATAACCCATCCAAGAAGGACTTGACAGATGCCAAGATCCATCACCTCCTTGCAGAGGAACTGTGTAAACCTTATCGCAGGGTAAGAGTAATATTTTTGCACTTTTTCAATTTCCTGTACAGAAAATTTACAGTACATGTTGAAGATTATGTTCTCTTGGTTAGAGTGACTAATTGGGCCAACAGAGGTATCACAACTCATGAAGAGATGCGTTTTGTGATGTCACTATCCTGTGCGTTCATGTTTTTGTGTATGCATGCAGGCACTCTAGTGGTTGCATTTGTGCACCAACCATGTATGCATATACATATATGTGTATCCACATTTATTCTCTTAACTCCTTGGTTCCAGTTCAGTTCACTCTAACCAACGTTTATATCTGTAATTAGTGTCTTACTGTGCTCCATTATATCTGTTTTTTGATTGCAGAGGGGAGGATTCATGTCATTATCTTCAGCAGATTCTGACATAAAATCTTATACCAATGGGACTGATGTTATGAATGTTTTGTTGTGACTTCACATGTCACCACTTAATCTTACCAATGTTCTGTGTTTAAAATATAAACCATTTATTTTACCAGTTATTTATCTTTTTGTAATTTCAAAGCACCGGAGGCTAAGCTATAGTCGGCATGCTGTCAATGACCGGGATCTCTCTACGCAACCTGTCAATTATCGCATGCATATGAATATACGGCGTATGGTTGGTGAGAGAAAACACCATAAACGAAGCAAAAGATTAGGCAAGGTGAGTGATGGAATTATGTTCACTGCTATATACGTACTGCAATTAGAATCACAGCTTTAAAGGAATAAAAATGTGAAATATGTATGTGGATTAACATATGTACTGGAAGAGTTAATGTTGCAGCATTATTTATGTACAGAGTCAGCATAATAATGTGGTTGTTGGAAGTGCTGATATGTAGTGATTCAGTACAGTTACAGCTATATTTCTGCTAATGTTACAAAAAGATGGGACAGTGTATTCCCATAAACAAACACAGCACTACTGTGCTAATTGTGAGGTTTTGACAGTAGTGCTGTTAAAAGGTCAAGTCTTATGGGATGTTATGCCATGGTGAATGGTAGGCCTACATAGTTACTGACATTTTGCAGTCAAGCAGTTGGGAACTACTAACCAATGACACCATGCACCATTCAAGGTTTACATAGTGGGGCTAACTGAATGCATGAGGATGGAGAGGGGAATGATCTTTGAGTGTGGTTGATTTTAATTGAAGTCCATTTGGAGCAACATAGTAAGAAGTGTTCCTTTTATTCATGTGTATTTTTATTTTATTTATTTATTTTTTATTTTATTTTTTTTTAAAAGGCACAAATGAATTACAGTTTCTCATTTTCAGAAACTAGCCGCAAATTTCCTTATTCTGTTTGTACCCCACCAATAATTTGAATTAATTAAATCTTTCTTTCTCTCTTCCAATTGTGTTCCACAAATCTTGACTGTAGCATCCAGTATCCTCCTTGATTTTTTTTTTCTTCAGTTCTTACAGACAGTGACTCTTGTAGCACCTCAAAAAGAAACATGACTGCTACCTTTCACATTTCTTTCCAGTTCATTATTGACTATACATTTCACCATTCATGACTATATAAGCTGAACTACAAACATGTCATTAGAATGTGAGTAATTAATTAATTAATTAATTAATTGCACTACAGTGGCACTGAAACCTGAATAATTTGTAATTTATGTGAGTTAATTTTTCAATAATAAATGGGAGACAGCAGCTGATTTTGTTGTCATGCAAATACTGTAATTGTCCATATCAAGATTTTGTTTCCTGGGTTGCGACACAGAATCATGTGGTGGAAGTGTACTGACATTTCTGATTATCATAATGTACCCTAAAATTGGAGGGAGCAGGATCCTTGGAAACGTCCATGTGCTGGGGTTGTACTATGCAGTGTCATGTCTTGAAAGAGAGTAATTTTCATAGTCACTGCCATGATAACCTCACTTTTAAATTTTTTTTGTGTTTTATGTTTATAGGATGGCAAACAAAACCATGTTAGTTTCCCAGGAATCACACAAAATGGTTCAGCAAAACAATTTTCTCATGGTGAGTATTAAAATTAAAGTTAAATGTTTCAACATTTCCTTTTTGTCTTGGGAACTTGTCAAACATGGAGTTCCACAAGGTTCAGCGTTGGGCCCATTGTTGTTTCTCATTTACATTAATGACCTTCCAGTAGCATTAAACAAAATGGCCACTTCTGTAATATTTGCAGATGATACAAGTGTTATTATAACAAACAACAACAAGACTGATTTTGAGAATGCACTACAACAAACAAGGATAGAAATGAGTAGTTGGTTTCGAAGTAATCTTTTAACCCTAAATTATGAAAAAACTTATTTATACAATTTTTAACCACCCACAAGCATGAAATACAAAAACAAATAGTCAATGTTAACTCACAAATTACTAATACAACTAGCACCAGATTCCTAGGACTAAAAATTGACAGTACACTCACT
>Ga0131853_10024731_pt1 | contig 10829 bp, 9 predicted proteins | sample TergutLab28metaG_FD_92764 | JGI IMG/M metagenome (GOLD analysis project Ga0131853, IMG submission 92764) | Labiotermes labralis P1 segment gut microbial communities from Petit-Saut dam, French Guiana - Lab288 P1 (version 2) (version 2) | ecosystem: Host-associated > Arthropoda: Insects >... | reverse complement strand
GACCTCACGAGGCTCACGAGGCTGAGTGGACCCCGTTCCAGACCCACTGCTACTCAGAAAATCTGGTAGCGCCGGGGATCGAACCCGGGACCTCTGTATCTGTAGCCAGAAACTCTGACCACTGGACCACAGAGGCGGTCATGAACGTATAAGAGTATCTTATATTATAAACATAAGACTCCTACGTGTTTCGGCAAATCTTGTGGCCAACCTCAGGGAGGTGCATTACTAAGGACATATTACAGAAGTTTTTTGAACCTGTACACAAATTGCAAGTTTTGGTTCAAAAACTTTAGTAATATATCCTTTATAATGCACCACCTTGAGGTTAGCTCCAAGAATGGCCGAAACATGCACGGTGCATGCTATGTTTACAATTCAAGATAGTTTTATACGATTATACGCATTTGTTGGCTTCGTTACCATATGTAATCAGCTTGATGCATGGTCATACATTATTTAAAAGTGGATGGATTTGTATGCACGGCAGTGACCGCTGTCCGCGATACCCAGATAGCGCAGAGACCCGATAAGCAAATCAACCAAAAACCTTCGCCGGGATATTGAATCGAAAGCCCGCCAATATAAGACGGTATGGTACAGCGTCAGCAAACTAGTTCCACAGAACACGTATACTTAAAAATTCATGTTTTGTTGACCTGCATCCCTGTATAATATTATAAATAAGGCAAGCTCGGTACACAATTTTTCTTAGTAAGTTTATTTCTGTTCTTTACGTGTTTCGGGCGACTATGTGCCCATCATCAGGATAAATAACTGTATCTATGCGACATTTGGTATTTGTCACTCCGTACGGATGACTGTCTGGTATGCATAACAGACAGTCATCCATAGTCGCCCGAAACATGCAGAGAAAAGAAATAAACGTACTAAGAAAAATTGTGCACCACGATGACCTTATTTACAAGATTACAAGATTATATTTCACTTTGTTTTACTTCTCCATCCCCCATTTCGTCCCTCCATGCCTGACGTCTCTTGCATTCTATGTGGTACTACAGACATCAGAATCGCCGTGGTGGCACCGCAACGTCTCTCACAGCGCTGTGTCGCATATAGTGTATAGTTCAGGCGCGCTCGGAGTGCCCTGTAACCACCAAGCAAGCACCGCCGTGGTGCGAAGCTCCGTTGCAACGATTTGCAGCGAGACAAGAATCTTTGTTCTGAGTTAACGCATCTGAAAACTTGAAACGTCTTGTACATGAACTCTGATTTCATGCATGTTCGGGATTAATTAATTAGTTAATTTACGTTAGAGCCCCAACGAATACGTTGCCAACAGGTTGACACGCACATTGGCCTTGTAGGACTAAACAGCGATAGAACTAACTACATGCAGCAAAGACCCTCTTGAGAAGCAACAAGTTCCCCACACTGTATACAACCCTCGGCCCCATTACTCTCGTCACAACAGCTCATCACTGGCCACTAACCTGAACAATATAAATTCAGAACAAACCCACCCAACCTACTTCCTTAAGATCCATTTTAATATTATTCTCCAATTTCAGCTTAGATATTGCAAGCAGTCTCATTCTATCGGATTTTCCCAACACAAAGTGTGCATGCATTTCTCCCCTTTTCCATGCGTGCTGTACGTCCCGACCATCCTCCTTTCCTTTATCGTCATAATACTCCGACTTGTAAGGAGCAAAAATCAGCTTAAATACGTTAAGATAAATTTTAAAATAAAAACAACATATTGTTTGCAACAAATGAATCGGAAGTTACTATGTGATGGTAAACAATTCCAGTTTCGAACCTCAAATCTCAGAATCTCACGCTTTTCTTCCGTTTCTGCAGGAAATTATCGCTACAGTACAGACCTGCTTAATCCGAAGCTCTCGGGCTGATATTAAAAAAAAAAAAAAAAAGCTGTTTAACCTTTCCCTGGCAAAACCCAGGTACAACGCCCAAAACAATAATGAAACCTTATCAGCAATTTATTTATGTACACACATTACATCACATTGCCATTTCGTTCGTAAATCTGTGATGAAACGTGCGACACATTTCCTCGGATGTGAACTGAATTTTTTATAAAGCCGCCTATCATCTTCACATTTTCATTGCCCATGATGTGCAGAAATAAGTTGGGTAAAATAATAAATATAATTAATTAACGTACACGTTCTGTCTGCATTCTGTGTACTGAACTTCATGTTTCCTACATTCAGGCCAAATTTTGCCGAGGTTTCCCGCAAAACATCTCCTATACCCATTTGCTGCTGTACCTTTACATTCATTGTTCATACCGACATGCCAAAGCCCATCACTACTACTACTACTACTACTACAAAACAACAACAGCTACTGCTACAAAACTACTACAACTACACTACTACTACTACTACTACTACTACTACAAAAACAACAACTACTGCTACTACCAAAACTACTACTACTACAAAAACTACTACTACTACTACTCATAACACCCTTATTTATGCGTTGCCTTACGAAACGCCTGAAAAGTCTGGAAAGTTGCGGAAAAATAATTTTCCCTACTACGGCTGAATTAAAAAATTCATTAAGCTGAAGTTCCAAACACCTAAAAGCACGTAGAAAGGCACACGTGAACACGCACCATGAATTGAATAAACGTTGTTATATAAACCGAGATTTTTAATACTATGTTTCACAGAGAATGTGAGGCAGCGCTCTACCGTGTACATTACCGCCGGATGTGGGTGTCTGAGGGGTGTGTTGGTCACTGTCAGCCCTCAGACGAAGAACATCCTTACCTGAAACAAGTTAAGAAACAAATCAGAACCCAAGTAAAAGAAGCTGAGGAGACAGTCCTTTGTGTCGGCCACCACCTCAGTGCTGCCGACGATACAACAAAACCCCCCTAACGAATCACAATCAATAAAATCAGACTTTGAAGTTATTTCGCAAATGTAGACTAGAAGTTATTAAAATTCAAACCAGCAAATGCACACATTTTTATTCAAATTACAATAATATTATAAAATTCCAACGACCTACATGTTTCAGGCCTTATTGTCTCATCATCAGCGAGCACAATAAATTGTACAAAACAGTTGCTTAACGTTTTATTGATGCGTCTGTTTCATACAACATGTAGCAGCTGGCGATGTATAATGTCACTGCAATTTTACTAAAATTGCGTGCATTTTTTGTTTGAATTTTAATAACTGAACTACAATGCACGGAATGGAGAATGTAAAAAATTCGTAAACTAGAAGGTTCACGCAACAGTTCCAATAAATACGCACTAGCAATTTCTTCCCCCTGTGGCGCTGCGGCCCAACGCGGGCCATGGCCTCTTATTTCTTGAGGTTTCTAGATCACACACAACGACGCATCACAGTCGGTAGGACTCCTCTGGACGCGTGATCAGTACGTGCAGAGACCTCTACCTCACAACACACAACACTCACAACAGACAGATATCCATGCCTCGGTGGGATTCGAACACGCTATCTCAGCAGGCGAGCGGCCGTAGACCTAAGCCTTAGACCGCGCGGCCACTGGGACCGGCACGCGCAACCAAATATTCAACACAAACTATTATATATTAAATAAAAAGTGTTTAGGCAATTAACCAACAGCATGTAGGCAATTAACCATTAACCGGTTAAAGACGAAGCGCAGACTGCGTTATTTAAAGACCCAGTCCGTACCGCGCTGTAAACACTTTTCATCTCCGTTATAAAAACCAATCAGTTTATGCTGTAAGTGGCACAAGTCGCTGTTTGTTCTCAGATAAATACAGTGTGGGCAGAGCGTACAGTTGTTGGATGTTAAACCTTTTGATGCATCACGTAACCAATAGGCTTTAAAAGGTTAAATACAACAGTGTGTAGGCAATAACCACCAAGAACGGCAGCTTCCTGCAGTCAATCTGGGCATGTATCGGCGTCCTGAGGCCACTTTCTTGGGATCCAATAATTGAAAGCTACGTTAGAACCACAGTAAACGATAAATCGTGACGTAAGATAGAGTACACACATTAAATAGTTAAGTTCCTCTCCGTTGTCAAGGAATATAATGGTATGATACTCGAGGTTATCATGGCGGTGAATATTAAGAGAAGGGTCTGTCGGAACGTGACGCTGTGTAGTATAGTAAGTGGTTACCGAAGTTCCCCAGAAATCGTTTTGAACGTGATGGTGAAGACTACAGCTTCCTCCGAGAATATGGTAAATACCTATCAGATTAAATATCACTCCGCCCATAAAATGACGCACGTGTTGTTTACATTCAGCTTTAACATTACGCAGCCTCGAGTCATTAAATTCCGTCTTTCTCGCATCATTGCGTTTGTCTCTTCTTATTCATAAATCTTGTATTCTCTTGACTCTTTGTCTCTTTTCCGTGTTCAATTATCTGTAGGTTCCTTCCATTTTGCCTTCCTTTCTTTTATACCTAAAATCAAAATATGGTGACGACTCGCAAAGTTCGCATGCGCTACTTTTCTACGCACAGATTCTGAACCCCTAAAATCACACACATAAAATTCAGGAAGAAAAAACGTACGATTGCTACAAACTTCCTACTAAAACTTCCCTGTGCCCTAAAAATTACGAATGTGACAACCATTATACCTAAACTGCAGAAAGTGATGTATGGACGGAGAAATGTCGGGTCAGCTAGATTAGGCTGCAATGTTTCTGACTTCAAGTCACGACATCCAGGTTCGTAACTAGGCGGTAACAAACACTACACTGCAGGGGTTCCATGTTTTCTTCAGTCATTTCAGAAACATGTCACAATAGCACCGCCGTCTGTCAATCATACCTCTCCTCCAAATCCTCCTACGTTAATCACCAACCTTTCACCAAACCATTCGACGCAATACAACAAAATACGACAGTACCGTATACCATAAAAGAACAAGAGAGGCAATTTGCGTACAGCATAACACTGAGGCGCGTTCGTGCAACCACTGGTGCATTGGAAAAGCTACCAGTATTGTAAGTTCTGAGTGTGTATCTGTAGCCTTAAATATGCAGAATGAAATGCGCCTGCGCCATATTGTCATCTGTAGTCCGCCCGGCTCTACAATATTTTTCCAAATAACAAGCACGATTTACGAGAAAAAAAAATATTAAACACAAATATGTGTTTTGATTTTCTCTACAACATTTACCTGGGTCATTTCTTATTCTAACATGAACTGAGTGACGTCTGATCAAAAATTTATATTGGGATTCATGCAAAGTACTAGTGACTGTCATCAGGTTGTAATGAAACTTGAATTTTCCCGACAGACTTTCGAAAAACATTCAAATTTGAAATTTCATGAAAATCCGTCTAGTTGAAGCGGAGTTGGTCAATTAAACTATATGGATGGACATGACGAAAGTAATTTTGCGAACGCGCCTAAAAAGAAAAGTGACATATTTTGGTCTAGGCAGACAAAGAGACTGAAGAAATAAGAAGCAAGTAGGCGAATGCTAGAAGTTCTTGTTAACGCACCTGGTAACAGTTTTTCTCTGCTGAGGATAGAAGTCTAGCAACACAATTCATTAGAGATTTACAGTCGCTATGGCAACAAGTACAATGATAAGCCCAGAGGATGCGTGCACCTTGTATTGAGAGCTGTAGTTAATTCCAGGCTTGCAGCAGCACTCTACACCCGTGTTGTTTTATTAACGCTTTCTGCTTTGGAATGCTCAGAGCTTTGATTCGCTTTTAAACGGCTTAAAATTCCTCGTACAACCTTAACAACACACCACTCTCACCCAGGGGCGGAATGGCGCCACCTTCAAGGTGCCTTTCGTATCGTACTTGCTCTGATCATGTAAGAAAAGTTCCAAAACGCGTAAACTATTACAGAAATTTATCTTGAGGTAAAAGGTGACAACATTATTTACCTTTTGACGCCTAATGTCAACTATAGTGGTCTTACCGCACCGCTAACCTCCAAAGTTGCATTTTATATATTCATTCAACAAATAAAGGTACTGAATATTTTAAACATGGTTTATACTCTCCGTTTTTCTCTCTTCAAAATGCAGTTTGTTTCATAATTCTAACATATTTGGTTCCTCTGTTATTCACATTTTATATACAGAATGTGCTAAAATTAAAAAATAATTCCGGCGCCAAAAGGTTAAGTTATTGTGAGGAAGATCAATTAAACGTGACGTAAGTTCACATGTAACGCACTCACCACCTCCTTATCTGCTTACGCAATTACCTTAGCAAATAATGGATGTATCGAAAATTACGCAGATAAAATGTATCTTACTGGACTGCTTTACACCGAAGACGAAGGCACTACACGTACGTTCCTTCGCAATGTCAGAATTACTGGCCCAACCGACACAGCTTCCAACCCAGACGGCTGGAATATCAAACTGTAAGTTACATTTGAAATATGAGTTTACATGCAAACGCAACAGCTCCCTCTGAAGTACAACTTTTGCCACAACCACTCTGGCTATTCTTCTCTCGTGCTCACTAAAATATCGCCACTAAAGCAGCAAGTATAATCTCGATATTAAAACCCTCACCCTTGCCTCGTCAAAGGGGGTGGGGGGGACCTGACCTGGACCTGAAATAAATGTATACATACATTTCATTTATCCAATTCGCAAACAGTTCAGCATTTGACAACTCAATTAACAAGTTAATGCTATGCCTAATGAAGCCAAATAAACATAAATTTCCAACACTCATGAAGCCCTACTCATACGGTAAATTTATAATTGACCACGTAAAATCGAATGAAACAAAAAGCAAAACTGCAGTCGGTAGCCAGTCCAGCATACGGCTGGCCTAATAATATAAGTCTGTGAAAAGAAAGCAAGATATTTAATGGCCTCAAGTCTGTTTAGTTCATTACAGTGATTCGACACTGCTGGCAGGGCATTTGCTTCTTATTTCTGAACGTTTAGCTGATTGGTAACTGCATATTGTTACAAAATAAATATAATCGTAAATATATAAACACAACAGTATGAACCGATTGTTATATATATATATATTTATTTATATATACGTGTGTGTGTGTGTGTGCATGCACGTGCGTGCGTTTTGTATCGCGGTTTTTATTAGAGCGTTTCAAACGCAAAGGGGTTATCCTTTACCGAAGTATCACGAACAATGGCTAAGGTATAGCCTGGCTGACAGACGGTCCGAATCCCATATGGCGCGTTACAAATTTTCTTTCCCGTGTCCAAACCTTAACCTCTTCTGTGACTACACAGAAGGCAGCTCCGTCAGCTGCCTTCAGGATACGGCCGACATGCTCAGCATTTCTTCCCGCCTACAGTTGAACTTCAGTATGCGAGACATCCATCCCAACGCTCCCACCACGCCACCACGGAGAGACGATAAGGCATGGAAGTAATTTCATCTCGTACATTACACCATTCTACCATGACACTATAAAATTCTACACATTTCCCAGTTCCTGCTCTACGTAAGTTATCCTACACTAATTTCTACCAGACTCACATTATTGACTTCCCTCAATGACCAAATTGCGCACATAATTCAATATAAATGTTTCTTGCACTATTTTACGATCCAGCATGAATTACTTCTACTCCATTTTACGTAATCTCAATCTCGGCTTCACGGTCTTCAATAGTCACTCTTGGCATACAAAGCAAAGCCTGCAAACCTACATATATGTTTACAGGCACCATAGATTATAATTCGAAATTAAATTTAATACTTGTCCAACAATATGCAACTTATTCAGTTTATTGCATTTCTGTAGGCAGCTCTACATGTTTCGGGTGTTAACACCCATCATCAGGAGCTGGTACAGCTGTAATTACAGCTTCTGGTATTGATTAACCGGATCTACTACCATCCGCTCTCGTTGTTGGGTTGGAATTCAACAACGAGAGCGGGTGGTAGTAGACCCGGTTGACCAGTGCCAGAAGCTGTAATTACAGCTGTACCAGCTCCTGATGATGGGTGTCAACACCCGAAACATGTAGAGCTGCCTACAGTAATGAAATAAACTGAATAAGTCACATCTTGTTGGACAATTATTAAATTCGATTCACGATGCACGGACCCATGTATATAAAATTCGAAATTAAACAGTCAGTGAGGCCGACACCATGTTCATTGTCTACAAACAAACCCGTGGCCGTCGTACCGAGCCAGTTGGTGTTGTTGCACCACTCTATATTTATAATACGTGAAAGATGCGGCGTTTGGATCTGAAACACCCCAGCCTTTCAAGACGAATGCCGGGCTGGTAGCTTCAAACTGGCTGAAACCGTCTTCGCTCCAGTCTTCTGTCTGACCCACACAAGATCGCATTCCTATCTCGATCGCTATAGCGGCATTTATGCAAACGTGCGTCGTTAAATAATCTTAACAGCGGTGGAGTTCATTCGCCAGGAGCTCGCGGCAAAGGTACAACAGCCCCTACTGAAAGCAGGGTGCAGTCCGCATCTGATACACTGCTGCTACAAGATTAAGCATCGTAATGGCTTGCAGGTGTTCACGGAGGATTACACAATTCGCGAGGCGCGTTTTCTTGTACCTTAGAGCAACCTCACCCACCTCGTTGTTACAAGGAATGGGAAATGGAATTAATAAACATTTCCTTCAAGTTTCTTCACATGATACAGTGTATCTGTGATACAGCACTGAACAGATTTCAATGTCCCCCCCCCAAAAAGGGAGATTTTGGAAGTCAAAATTGCATTAAATTTTTTAGAAGCATTTCTACTTACGCCTGGAATAATCAGATAACCCACGTGCAAAGCCCTTCCACGCCATACCTGTCGATGTCTAGATCATCACTGACATCACACACAAAAGCTGGAAGGTCAGCTCAGCGACTCACATCTTCACATAAATAGCACATATGATTTCACTAGAGCTTCCTGACAAAAATTCCGAAAGAGCTTCAATTTTCATTCTTCAGACGCTTAACTGTTTCAGTGCCAGTTTCCAGACACAACACGGAGAGTATTTACGTGTCCCGGACTGCTCGCCATAGAGCGGACGACATCGCTGCTGCATAGCGACAGATGGTGCCGACCACTCTGCAATGTTCAGTGCGGCGGTAACATGTACTTTAAGTATATGAAAAAACGTCCTTGCGCATGCCAGGAAGGCGTATTGAAAAACGGGCGAATAGCTCCACTCACTGTGTATGCATTCGTACATATATGTGAGTGGCACGAAGGCATATGGCGGACTAGAGGTAAAGCTCCTCTCATTCTTAACCTTACCACTTGATGGAGGTGACCGATTTAACATCTTGGCCGCTTTACACCTGCGGAGGTCCCCACTATCCACTGAACAGGAGAATGAATGGGACCCAAAGCCAGTCACTCTAGCAACTGAGCTAACCCGGCTCTTCATTATATATATATAAGGTAAAGTGATTCCGTTACAGGCCCAGTGTGGCCCAGAGGGTGGGTAGAGGTATAGCTCTACTCTTCCACGACCGCGGCACTAGAAGGGGGTGAGTGGTCAGCAGCAGGCCCCGGCCGCACTTTACCCCACTGGAAAGACCCGGTACCCATTGTACAGGAGGCTGGGTGGGCCCCAGGGCGGAAAAATTTCGTCCCCACCGGGATTCAATCCCGAAACGTCCAGCCCGTAGCTCAGTCGCTATACCGACTGAGCTACCCGGCCCACACACACACACACACACACACACACACACACACATATATATATATATATATATATATATATATATGAAACTAAATGCAACAAGCAGAACAGTTGGCAGTATTTTTTTTTTTTTAGTTTCAATTTTGAAGGCATGACATTTGCGTTACTATACTGCCCTTTTATCGCTTACATAAATACACCCATTTTTCAATAGTAGAACCCGTCATGTTTACAGTAGTTTCAGCTCATTTTTCGACATCTGACGGCTCAGAGGACGTGAGCACACCGCGAAGATGAATGGAAACTGTTCGACAGAGCTGAACAGTGCACAAATGCACACACGCAGCTGATCTTGCGGTAAGAAGGAAAGTCAGTTCTTCAATTCACAAACGCGCGCCCAGGAATCCTGCGATTTATATTAAATTTTCAGACGCTAAACATGCGGTCTACATTTCTCGCCAAATCTGGGTTGCTCCTCGTCTACCACAGCCAATTCAAAATAAACGATTCGACGCAACGCACGATCCACATTACTATTTTTGCCCTCTGATCCATTGGAACATCCTGTTATTTATTTATGTACGTACGTATTTATTTGTGGGCCGGGTAGCTCAGTTGGTACAGCGACTGACTACGGGCTGGACGGTCCGGAATCGAATCCCGGTGGGAACGAGATTTTCCGCCCGTCCAGACCGGCCCTGGGGCCCACCAACCCTCCTGTAAAATGGGTACCGGGTCTTTCCCGGGGGTAAAGTGCGTGCGGCCGGAGCGTGCTGCTGACCGCTCACCCCCTTCTAGTGCCGCGGTCATTGAGGAGTAGAGCTATACCTCTACCCACCCTCTGAACCATACTGGGCCTGTAACGGGAAAACTTTACCTTTTACGTATTTATTTATTTATATGCAATTAATTTAAGGAAGCGACAGTAACTCAGGACATACAGCACCAAACGACTGGATGACAGTGAATAATAAATCGCAAACGGCGTGGAAAGCAGCCGTCGTGTCCAGATTTCACACCGTAATATAAGAAATGACGTAAGATATGCAGTCACCTGCTAAACGTACCCTTTCTCTCCCCCCCCCCCCCCCCCCCCCCCCCAAAATTATATTATTCCCCCCATTTCCCCCCTCCCCCCCCCCCCCCCCCCCCTCTCCTTTCCGCCTCCCACCGCTATCGCTCCACGTCCCTTGCATGTTGATTCTTTGTCTCTTCTTTGTAGAAGAATTTTTTTTTTT
>Ga0131853_10024730_pt1 | contig 10829 bp, 7 predicted proteins | sample TergutLab28metaG_FD_92764 | JGI IMG/M metagenome (GOLD analysis project Ga0131853, IMG submission 92764) | Labiotermes labralis P1 segment gut microbial communities from Petit-Saut dam, French Guiana - Lab288 P1 (version 2) (version 2) | ecosystem: Host-associated > Arthropoda: Insects >... | reverse complement strand
GCAGGTCCTGTTTTGCATCGTTCCCGGTATGTGTATATAAATTTTCAAGTCATTATCTCAATAACATAATTTTTTATAGACAATAGTTTGGGGCCTCTAGCGAGAGACTCACCCTGTATAAAACAAGAATATTTTGCTGTTGTACACGCAGCAGCCACTATTCACAGAATTCAAGGAACTTTATCTCTAAGCCAACTCTTGCCCTTTAAAAACTAATAATGCAGATGTATATTTCCTTTTCTTCCATATTTGATACTTTTTTCTACATTCAAATCACTGCTGGAATGTAGCCATTCGAAAGCCTTGGGGGGTCCGGCTCACTTCCAATGCTCACCCCTCTGGAACAAATGGAGTATTTTGAAGACATTTCTAGACAGATTCAATCGTCCGAGGTGCATGAAATTTCAAGAAGAAATTCCATAAAGGGAAGAAGCATGTCATTACAATGGCACGTCTTTATTGGAAAATGGATAAACAATATCGCGAATTTATCCTCCCCGCTTTTCTTTATATGACAACGCAGTTGGAAAAATGAGACTTTCATTAGCAATGGTACATTTACAAATCTAAGTTTTTCAATCCAAGTTTCATGAGGCTCATATGTTTACCATTTTCACCCTTAACCTATAGATGCCTAACGTCAACTACAGTTGACGTACCGCACCGCTAACCTCCAAAGTTGCATTTTATATATTTATTCAACAAACATCGGTACCGAATATTTTAAACATGGTATATACTCTCCGTTTTTTTTCTTCAAAATGCAGTTTGTTTCATAATTCTAACGTATTTGGTTCCTGTATTATTCACATTTTATATACAGGATGTGCTGAAATTAAAAAAATAATTCCGGCGCCAAAAGGTTAAACAATGAAACTGTGTAGTTCTTGATAAAGTCACAGGTTAATGCTAACTGGTGTAATTATATTCCCATCTGAATCATTTTGTAACCTTTTATAGCTATGGTTGTGGGTGTTGGGATGGAAGCGTGTCGTTTGTAGTCTGATACGAGCTGTGTGGTGTATTTATTTAAAGAGCCTGCAATGTGTATAATCTATGTGACAGTGCACAGATTTTAACAAACTTCTCGTCATTTCCACCGTAAGAACTGTTTATGCAGTACGCTTTTGAATGCTATTCCATTCATACACTTAAGTACAAAATCTCCTGCGTCGATTTTTATGAAAATCCTGCGCATCCAGCGGCATTTTGTGTGAATTACATATACAAAATTTTACCCAAAATTTTACAATAAATGTGAAGTAAAGTTAATGAATCTTTCACACTGCTATGTGATGTTTGGCTTACAATACATCGATTTTCACGAAAGTCACAAATGCCAGCGACATTGTGTGGAGATTTTATGTACAGAATTTCAACCAGGTATGTCAAGAAATGTGAAAAGTATGTGGAGAAATTTATTTACGCCCCGAAATAAAGTGGATGTCTGACCATTGTTACATGTGATATTCGTGTTGAGTGTCGACGGTCGGTATGAATGGGTACTGTTAGTGTCACTGTCAAAGCAACTGTCTTCTTCAAGTAACAAATTTCGATTATTTGACATTCAGAGGACGTTGCATCTTGCTATATTTTTTATAGTAAAACCCATGAGATACACTAATTTCTCAAATTTGTTTTATGAATAGGACTCTACATTTTTCGGACAGTGTTTCTGTCCACCACCAGGAGTCTAGCACTGTACACACAGCAATAGGTATATGTCTTACAGGTTATGCTTACTGCTTGCTAGCAAGCAGTAAGCATAACCTGTATGTATTATTGTTTGCACAGTGCTAGACTCCTGATGGTGGACAGAGAAACTGTTCGAAACATGTAGAATCCTATTCCTAAAATAAAGTTTAGAAATTAGTGCATCTCGTTGATTTTATTGTAAGGAAGTTGCGATTAATTATAGCACTATATATTGTCTTTTTCTGCGTGATTTTAAGGATTACGAGCCTGAAGATGACCTAATGTAAGGTCGAAACATGTTGCAATATTAGACAGATATAATCTCTGTCTAATAAATATAGCTGTTTTCAGATTGATATTGATTTTACCCATTCACATATGTCTGACACGTAGCCAATTTTCCCCGAAAATATTTTTGGAAATAATTCATTTACCGAATTTCATGAAAATCTGACAAACGCTTTTGTCCCTGAGACTAAGTCAAAGGTGGATATACAGATGAACAGACGTGATCTCCATATAACACAAAAAGAACGGCTAGAAACCAGCCATTCGCCTAACGGAAGGCAGGAAACTAATTCTGAGAGTCCATCCATCCATCCATCCATCCGTCCATCCGTCCGTCCATCCATCCATCCATCCATCCATCCATCCATCCATCTATCCATCTATCTATCTATCTATCTACTCTATATCTATCTATCTATCTATCTATCTATCTATCTATCTATCTATCTATCTATCTCTCTGTCCGGTTTTTTAACAGCTGTCGCCGTCTTCTGGAAGTCAAACGCCATTCATCTCTGTTTCTCCATTGGTCTGGTTCTAAATTTCTTGTTGTCATGACTGCTTTTACTCCCTCCATCCATGTTTTTCCCGGACGTCCTCTTTTCCTCCTCTCCTGTGGTATCCAATCCATAATTAATTTTTGTCTGCTTTATATAATTATTACACGACCGCACAATGTGTCCGCTTTAAACATCGCAGAAACTAATCACAAAAGCTTCCATGTGAGACTCTCGATTTACTCTAATAATATGGAGTTCTTCTATAATCAGTAATTCTTAGGGTAGTCCAAAGAACACGATTTAAGCTTGATGGACAGCAGTCAATAAATATTAATATTAGTAGTAATTACTCATAATCCACAACACAATAATTAATGTCAGTGGTGTCTTGAACAGGAAAGCCGCTCACTAGGCTTGCTCTAATCACCATTGTATCTCCAACAGCTAGCAAGGCAGACACGGAAAAGGATAATTCGCTAAAATGATTATTCTCCAGTCCTGTATTCAAATCCCATGCTCGTACGTGTGTGAGGTTTGATTTATATGCGAGTGATAATATATGGGCTGGGCGCAATGGGGCCCCATATGGCAGTAAGCTAGCTGGGCGCCCCCCTCACCCCCATACCGACTTGTATGGTTTGTCAACTGTCACCGCAGGCGGGCGAGAGGGTGTACTTCCGATGAGCCGGTAATATACTGGCACCCCTCCTCTGTCCTCCTTCACCCCCTGCCATGTCCACACGACGTGAAAATCCCGACCAATTAGTTCGCATATATCATATAATTGCCACAATCCATTACTGCTAGCACAGAAGTACCAGTTGTACAGCAGTATAATGCAATCTGCAAGAGGCTGCACGGACGGTGTAATGCCGTGCAACATGAAGCCCGTTACAACAGAAACAAACAACGATGTACAGCTAACAGGTCTGCGACTACATCTGTGGTAACCGTCTAGTTAAACGGACATTACAGAAATGTGGCACGCTTTATTAGCATGTACAAATAACCTACATATTAAGCCTGATGTTAAAACATACAGTATGGCGTACTGAGGAGGACATTGGGGCCTTCGGAGAGACGAGGCAACAGGGGAATGGAGAAGACTACATAACGAGGAGCTTCATGTTCTGTACTCACCAAATAACATTCGGGTGATTAAATCAAGAAGAATGAGATGGGAGGGGCATGTGGCACGAATGCGAGACAGGAGAGGTGCATACAGAGCTTTGGTGGAGATACCTCAGGGAAGGAGACTCACTTGGAAGGTCTGGACGTAAATGGGAGAACAATATTAAAATGTATCTTCAAGAAGTGTGATGGGGGTGTATGGACTGGATTTATTGAATCAGAACTGGGACAGGGGCGGGTGCTTGTGAATGAGGTAATGGACGTTCAGGTTCCGTGAAACGTGAGGTATATCCTTAATCGCTGAGAAATTGGCTGTTTCTCACGAAAGACTTTGCTACATTGAGTTAGTTAGGTAGGGAGATAGGAAGGTAGTTGGTTGGTTAGTTAGTTAGTTAGTTAGGTAGGTAGGTTGGTACTTAGTCGGTTGGTTAGTTAGTTAGTTGATTAGTTAGTTAGTTAGTTGATTATTTGGTTATTTGGTTATTTGGTTGGTTGGTTGGTTATTCAGTCGGTCAGTCAGTCAGTCAAAATCCAGCACACAAACGTTCCTGTAGGCCTACATTTAAAATTTGTTACATTTATTTATTGTATCAAGTTTCAGAAAACTTGTCGATTAATTTTTAATTTCCTGCTACTTTCCTCAACTATTTGAAGCTATAAAACTGTCACCGACAGTTTCTAATATCAGAGTAGAAACTAATCTTGTATTTAATATATTTGTTAATAATGTAATTGTCACCATTCCTTTATTTCATTTCCCCATTTTCTCCCCATATAAATTAGCATTTTAGAAATTCCGTCTTTGACCTTACCCATTCGTTCTGGTCTGCCTTATTCCAAGCAACTCAACCAGTATTTTCTCTTTCCTTTTTTATAAGTCTTAATAAACAGACTAAAATTTATGCAATAGAATACCTCGCTCTTAAAAAATATTACCATTTTAAACACCGAATGGTAAGCCTAAGTATTTAATCGAGTACCAATTCATTGTTTGACATGGCGCAGATAATAAATAAATAAATATATATATATATATATCTTCGTCTCCTTAATACATTGATTAAGTTTACCAGACGCCTTCCATAAAGGGAGTGCACAAAGGACAGTTGGTCATTTTAATAAATTTGTTAAATTGCTGCCCCACCAAACGCAGACGATAGAGCCCACTGTTGGCTGTCCAACACAAATTTTAAAAATAATCGAGCTGCAATAGTCACCAATTTTCCACCCCAACAACACACTTTACCTGGAACAGTTAAACGTAACAGTTATTTAGGCTTATATATGTATATATATATATATATATATATATATGAAAGGCTACAATATAAACTGATCCTGTGTGCTCGTACCCAAACTATCCCATTGTTAAGAATAAGGTTTAAAATAAAACATACTTTGAACTCAGAACTTATAAATCTTCAGTGCATAAAGCACTCGTATTACCATTTATGGGTCGTATGTGTGGATTTGTGGTCTGTTATATATTTTATTTTCCACCCAACTCTGCCTTCCTTCCCGGCATTTCCAATACACAGAAGTGCTTCTTTTACTTTGGAATGGTTATTTGTCGGGTTGGGGTTGTTTTATATGCAGGAGGGGTTGGCAAGAAGTGGGTGGTTGTGGAGAATTTTTCTACTGGTGACAAAACTCCATATCGAGCGAGTGGCTTTTTTTTATACCACCACACTTCTTCTATTAGACGACATGGTCGACACCCTAAAAAAACCACATTCACTTTAACCACAGGAATTGACAAGTAGCTTATTCACCCTTCTCTCCTGGATTAAGGGTCGAAGTGAGAGGCGAGATTTCCAGTCGTATGCAGGGCTTCTACTCATGCAGGGAAAACGATACAGACGTATTCAATTTGAAGTATTGGATGAGAGAGACCGATGATCTGTATTCTTATGAAAAGACTGAATTATTCCAAGCGGTCAAATTGTATTAGCCTCCTGTTTACAGTAAGAATATACGGGCTTGCAGAGTCACATAAATGCTACTTTCTTTATTTATTTCACAACACTGAATGCTACTGAGCTTGCAGCCCTAGGGTCAATATGACTGAGTTATCGAGGACAAAGAAGGAAAATGAAGGAAAATATCATGCTTTATTTTGAGGCGTTATTCCATATTTACCTGGAGACACAATGAAAAGTAAAGAAACTATATTCGGCACACGGGCACAGGCAAACCAGGTAACCCCCGAAAACAAGGCATAGCAGTAGCGCTACATTACCAAGCCAGCAATTCAAGTTCGCATTGTAGACCTAATTTGTGTTTGCATTTCCGCTCACAATTCGTAAGGCCTCCTCTCTGTTTCCCATCTCGACGACCTATCAAAATCAGTTTTTTTATGTTCGTGGTACCGTAATCGTAATTCTTTGTCAATAAATGTCCAACAAGATACAATTATAAACAGTTTATTTTATCTGTAAACTGCTCTACATGTTTCGGGTGGTCTCTCCACCCATCATCAGAAGCACAAACAACTGTGTCTACAGCATCTGGTAATGGTCAACCGTTGCTGCTATCTGTCGGTATCGTGGGGGAGTTGGGACTGCAGTCTAGAGGAGTTGAGACTGCAGTCTGGAGGAGCTGAGACTGCAGTCTGGAGGAGCTGATGCTGCAGGCTGGAGGAGGTGAGACTGCAGTCTGGAGGAGTTGAGACTGCAGTCTAAAGGAGGCGAGGCTACAGTCTGGAGGAGATGATGCTGCAGGCTGGAGGAGGTGAGACTGCAGTCTGGAGGAGTTGAGACTGCAGTCTGGAGGAGATGAGACTTCAGTCTGGAGGAGTTGAGACTGCAGTCTGGAGGAGTTGAGACTGCAGTCTGGAGGAGTTGAAACTGCAGTCTGGAGGAGTTGGGACTGCAGTCTGGAGGAGTTGGGACTATAGTCTGGAGGAGCTGAGACTGCAGTCTGGAGGAGTTGAGACTGTAGTCTCAACTCTAAATCTAGTTCTACGGCTTGTGTTTTCACTGCGCTGTACATTATAGCAACAGAAATGGTTGAAGTATGGTTGGAGGAACTGTGCACATATGGTCCTGGTTGCCTTGTATCCTCGACGAAGCCGCTGTTCATATATTGGAAACACAACGCGTATCACAATACAGACACTTCAGTGCGCCGACAGAAAATGTCCTACAGTTCTCAAAAGAGGCTTTAAAATGAAATTTTTAGTAACATTTCTTAGTCTTTGACTTCCAAAAGAGAGGTTGCATTTAAGATCAGGACCGTTTAGCCACTGTAGTTAACATAACATAACAATATGCCCCACTTCCTGGCTATTAATTATAGGTACGATTCTTCGGTGTTTATTCTTCAATGTTTCGTGCTCCTAGAAACAAAATCTTAAAAACTGCGAAAGCAGAATGACGTTCAAGGGCAGGCCGAAATTTATATTGCCGACGTATGATTTGGTACATTTGATAGATTTTTTTTTATGAAACTTGGTATACGGGATGTTTGTTTGTATGTACCTTATGAATGGTGATACAGACACAATTGCTAGTAACTGTCAATATTACACTAGACGTTCAGTTAGGTAAACTGGCCTTGAACTCGAATTATTACGAATGATAGTTATTATACAAATAACATGACACTCAGAAAGTACACACACACACACATATATATATATATGCCTATATATATGTGTGTGTATATATATATATATATATATACCAACACACACATACATGGGCATATATTTATGCCTATCTCTCTCTCTCTCTCTATATATATATATATGTGTGTGTGTGTTTGTATATATATATATATATATACAAACATACACACACACACACACACATATATAGGCATATATATGCCTATAATTTCCCGTTACTACCTTAAGCAGAGGCACATTTAATTAGATTGTCTTAAGAAAAGTCACCCGAATATGACAAAGTTTATCAGAAACACGAAACAACATACTTCATGAAAATTTGTCCAGAGATTTTCGAGTTATACCGTGTAGGACGACAATCGTGGCAAAGCGAATAGAAGCAATGCGCTAATTTTTCGTTGTTAAGGCACCAGAAATAGCCGACATTCCACATTCGCTAATTGATCGAGAAGCTCTAATTTGATTCCCGGTGAAGCGTCTTTATAAAACTGGTACACTATAAGAACACATTCTTCTGTTTGACATTTGTTTGGCCGTGCATCACTGATACAATATTATAAACGGCCAATTAGATGAAACAATAACAGATTTTATTCCTGGTGACCTTGTCACCAGCAGGTAGCATCGTCGGTGCATTATATCACAAGCTGTAAACACAGTCTAGTGTTCCTGAGGATGGGCGAAATTATCGCCCGAAACATGTTGAGCTGATTGTAATTATCAATAAAATCTGTTATTGTTTCATCTAGTTGGCTGGTTATCTTATTACATTCTTCTGTCTATTCTGCATGGCTATTATTATCATCACATTTGTATAAAAACACATATATCATATTGAAACCCTGAGTTAATATTTGTTTCGTCTCCACTGTTTGTTTCTATCCCCCTCTTTTCAAAAGAGTGTCCCTTATTGACCAACCTAACCCCTACACTAAATCAAATCACCGATTTACAAATTTTAAACCTACAAACTCTCCCCATTTATATCAAACATTAGTATAACCCACAAAAGCTTTTAGTAAAATTACACCATCAACCACAATGCCAATGCAAACAACTGTAGGTACATGTGTCTGATTTATGTGCAAAACTTTTCTTCTGAGCAACCAAGGTGCAAGATTTTCTCTCCATTCTTCTTCATATTCTCCTGCTCTGTGGTCGCCGTTGTCTGCTGCGGAGGTTTCAGTAAGTAAGGAAACCGGAACCGGAAAAGGCCGTCTTCTTTTCCTACAGGAGATGGATGGGGATGAACTCGTCTCCCCTTCCCAGGCTGCGCAGTTGACAGTTTGATTCATTTGATATTCTGATATATATAGAGTCAGACTATGCTGTATGGATGGCCGTGATATAAGCAAATATTTCTCCTTATTTTCCCATGCGGACTAACCCATCTTGTTTCTAATTTCTCCTGAAAATCGAAGCCTTGTAGGCACAGTACAATAGAGTATGATGTCGGTTTGGATAGTTACATCTTTTGGCTGAGAAAAAAAAACCCTTCCAAGGACTTGACAAAACTATAGTTGTATCTCGGAAACTATCACATGCCCCAGTCCTGCTTCCTTCATGTCTTTAATAATTTCGCATATAGAGTGGCGCAAAAGTCACTTGTTGAACAGCACAAAGGCCGAGTAGAGTGACGTCAGCGCCACTATGTGTGCATGCTGGAACAACTCGGTCTGCTTAGCGACTATGCCAAGGAGTGGAGATTCAAGGATTCGGCTTTCAGTTCCATACAGTTACAAAAAAAAATGTTCTATTCCCCACGACGTCAGAGCCCCTACGAGCTCCTTATTTTGTGAGTAGGGGGTCTATTTGCTCGGAGGTAAATCGGTCGGAGAGTTTAGCTGGCCAAATACATTTTATAGATAAAAAATTAATAATCCGTAACACGTACCTCCACTCCCTTGCACGTCTCTAATACGTATTGCTTAATTGTGCTTATGAAGAGACTTGCTTTTAAGTTAAGGACGGTTATTCAACTGTCATGTGGCTGATTTTCCCCATATGTGACGTTCAGCTGACCGTTCATCGTGATGAATTCGTATAATAAAACCAACTAGATGCACTAATTTCACAAATTTATTCTTGGAATAAAACTCTACATGTTTCGGACAGTTCCTCTGTCCATCATCAGGAGTTTTTTACTGTACACACAGCGATGGTATATGTCATACAGGTTTGCTGACAGCTTGCGAGCAGGATCAGTCGTCCTGATCCTGCTCGCAAGCTGTCAGTACACCTGTATGACATATACCATTGCTGTGTGTACAGTGAAAACTCCTGATGATGGACTGAGGAACTGTCCGAAACATGTAGAGTTTTATCCAAAAAATAAATTTGAGAAACTGGTGCATCTAGTTAGTTTTATTACAAGAATTTCCCCATATTATTTACAAAATGCGAAGAATTATAGAAGCAGTTGTTTAGTTGGTTGCGAGGTATTTAACGATGCTGTCACTAAAAGAGTTTACATAGCGTGAAAACGTTAGTATGATTTATGAACGATAGATTGAAGAGTAGTATACTTTCTTCTGGTTAATTCCCCGGCGTCTGAATTTTATATGCCGACGTTTCGGAACACTCTGTTTCTGTTCCATCTTCATAGGCGGGCAGGTATGAAGAAACGTCAGCATATAAAATTCAGACGCCGAGGAATTACTCAGAAGAAAGCATACAACATTCAGAACAGGGCGAAAGTTTGAAATCAAGTGAAGAATAATTCGAAAGGAAATGGTCTTAGCCTAACGACTTAAAATCCCGGTATTTACAAGGAAGGGCTAAGAAAATCACGAATAACTGCTTGAGGATAACAGACGACTCGACAGGGATTAGAACTAGCACCCTCAAGCATACAAGTTGAAAGTGTAACCAGTACACAAATCTTTTCTGTTAATTATCAGTAAAGTGCGTTTATTGCCTTTTCTACCTTTCTGTCAATCCCTCCCTTAGATAAAAAACATTTTTCTGCGAACAGTGCTACAATAAGGTATTTCCTTATTGATATACGGACAGACAGACGCCGAAAAATCCTGTCTTTTAGGCGTAATTTTAATTTAAGGTGCTTTCGCAAAATTGTGAAAAGCTACTGTCAGCTTCGTCATGTCTGTCCATTTGTTTTCCCCCATGGAATAACTCGGCTCCCACCGGAAGGGTTTTCATATTTGATGTTTGAGTATTTTCGAAAATCTGTCGGAAAGTTCACGTTTCATTAAAATCGCACAAGAATAACGGGTACTTTACATGAAGACTGACATACGTACATTTCTGATCACATCTCGCCCATTTCTTGTTAGAATGAGAAATGTATCAGACAGAATTTGTGGGGAAAAATATAAACACATTTTATGCTGAATAACTTTTTTTTTAAATCGTACATTTTGTGAGATTTTGCTGAAAAACATTATACAGCCGGACAAGGCACAGATGACAATATGGCGCTTGAGCGTCGCTTGCTGGATAACTTAGGCTAAACTAAACTCCGTGGCCTTAGTCCGCACGCGAACTATACCGACAGAGCGGCCGCCGCCGGTCGGCGAAGTTAGTGCCAACTTTTGCGGATAGAGGGGTGTCACGTGGTCAGCGCAACG
>Ga0131853_10024729_pt1 | contig 10830 bp, 8 predicted proteins | sample TergutLab28metaG_FD_92764 | JGI IMG/M metagenome (GOLD analysis project Ga0131853, IMG submission 92764) | Labiotermes labralis P1 segment gut microbial communities from Petit-Saut dam, French Guiana - Lab288 P1 (version 2) (version 2) | ecosystem: Host-associated > Arthropoda: Insects >... | reverse complement strand
GTACCCATTTTACAGGAGGCTGGGTGGGCCCCAGGGCCGGTCTGGACGGGCGGAAAATCTCGTCCCCACCGGGATTCGATCCCGGACCGTCCAGCCCGTAGTCAGTCGCTATACCGACTGAGGTGCCCGGCCCACAGTCATATATATAATCATAGTATAATTTATAAAGTTCCTCACTATGTAATTTTCTTCAGCTTATTAGCTCTGCATTTTGGATCTAGTTATCTCACGATGATTATTGGTTTATAGGCTAGAGATACGTACTTTAAATATCAGGTCGTATCATGTCGAAACTTCATGAGCATCAACAGGCTGTAAGCCATTCCAGGCTTGTTCGGTTTGCGTGAGAGTTGGAATGATCGTCTTTTCTGCGTCGACATTCGTCTGTTCTAGCGATCAGAGTGTATTCATGCCATAAATATGGAATGCAGATTTTTAATGAATCTACAATCCACGATATTGCCATTTAAATGTTGTATTTAGTTCTTATATTTCTTCATTTTTTTTACTGTCATATGATGTATATCCAGCAACTAACCTAAAAACCCGCTCGTCTTTGCAGTCTCATTTCTTTTTGGATGCTGTTTTTATAAAGATCCAGTTCTTACGCCCATATAAGACCTTTGATATCATCATTATCATATATAATTAAAAATATTGGTCCCATATTACTGGGCTGGGATAGCTCAGTCGGTGTACCTACTTGCTACTGTCCGAGAATCGAATCCCGGTGGGGGCGAGTTTTTCCGCACGTGTCCAGACCGGCACTGGGGTCCACCCAGCCTTCTATACAATGGGTACCGGGTCTTTCCCGGGGGTAATGCGGCCGGGGCGTGGCGTTGGCCACCCACCCCATCTAGCGCCGAAGTTAAAGAAATATTAGAGCTATACCTCTACTCCCCCTCTGGGTCTTCGTGACGTGTACTAGGGTGACCTTTACATTTATTTCTATGTGATTTGTTTTAAATGTGCATCGAGTTTTTCCAAATAGTGGCGAAAAGCGCAATATAAAGTTGTTATTTGGACATGCCATTTAATGCCCACAAATTCCCGCTTATCAATGTCCACTCTATGATAATGTTATACTAACAGCAGAATATAAGGTATGCCTTCTGCCTCATATGTAATATGTCACACGTTGCAGGTACTTACCCCTATATGCTGACCCTCGACAAAAACCTGGGGCACAATAATGACGTCAGTGCCCAAACGTTCACGGATCTCGGCTTGTGTTTCTCTACTCATGAAGACGTCACGTTCTTCATATTTCACCATCAAGTTGCGAAGTATCTTCTTCACCAGCACGCAGTCCTGGTAAGTTTGTCGCACAATTCCCATTGTGGTAGAGTAGACAACTATTTTGCCTACTTCCTCCTTCTTGTAGTTCTGCAAAATGAGAATTATAATTCTTGGTTAATCTCTTGGTTTCTGTATTATGTTTGGTTTTTTTTTGGGGGGGGGGGGGGCTGATTTAAAAACATATCAGTAACTTTAAATTGTAAAGACGAACACTGCATTCGATAGCTAATTTAATAATAGTGATTTAAGTACCTGATATATATCTTTAATACATGCAGTTTTTAAATTAAACTCTCAACATACTCCATTACAGTAAGTAATACTACATGTTATTGTAATCTTACATGTCTGTTGATAGTGTTCATTATATCTGTTCGTTAGAATGGTTTATCTTTTCAAGGTCTATTGAGTTTATGTATTTGATTGATTGCTTCAGATATCTATTGGTCAGTTCGCTTTTACTCACTGTCCGGTTGCCTACTTTAAGTACACTCTTCTTCAGAATTACTCTTTCCTTCTTTATCCCTTTGTACTGGAATATCAGATGGTCTACTGATTGTGTGCCGTGTCTGGATGGGCACTCTGGACTTCCTATAATTTTTAATCGATGCAAGTAAGCTCGAATATTTCCATTGCCGGTCATAATTGTTGTCACATTTGGGCTTAAGTTTAGATTCACTGCCAGTCTACTTTCTACGCCTGTGAAAAATTCTTTAGCAATCATTCATTTCGTTGTTTCCTCCCAGTGGTTTTTGCCATTTTCTTATGCTTTCTTTCCGGATATCCTTTTTTATAGCGCTCTTTGGTGTCCTGCTGTGTGTGACGTGGTAGTTTTGAGTTGCCTCCTTCGCAAGTGGATCTGCGATTTCGTTTCCTTAAATTCCGGCAAGAGCTTTCGCCCATTTCAATTCTATTTTCCACTTCTTTTGTTAATGGTTACTGCTCTCTTCCTGATTTCTTCTACGAGGTGGACGTGATTTTTGGCGTTTCTTATTGAGTCCAGAGTTATCTTGCTGTCCGTGTAGATGACTGCTGTCCTGTGTTCGTTATGGTTAACTTGTTGCGTCTCTCTGACCTCAAGTGCTCTTACGATAGCCAGTTGTTCAGCCTGATTGTTAGAACACCTGATGTCTAACTTGAATTTGAGTTGTTCCGTGAGTACCCTCCCTGTAAATACTGCTACCTTTACTGTTTTGGAGTAAAGTAACGGGAAGCGGAAGCTGACATGACTTGAATGTCTGTATTAGGAGAGGAAGAAATAATCTTAAGCTCAAAACTGAATCTTTCAACTTTGTGAGTTCTTCCCGCAAGAAATACCTGTTTATGTAACCGATTAAATACGCAAATGAAAAGGAATTTGTTGAATTTCATCCAGTAATTTTCACGCTTAAGATCACTCTTCAAAATCCGTGATTTTGGCTTAAGCATCTAACAGGAGAATTTAAAAACATCATATGACTTTTTAATATTTTCCATCCAGTTTCAGTTCTTTTTAAGATCGTCGGTGGCGTGGGCAATTATATAAATAATTAAACATTAAGTGGCATAATTCGTTAGCTTGTATTGGTAATTCTTGACTCGTTATAACTTCTGCCACGAGAGGATTAAGGACACTGAACAAGAATTCGGAACTAAAAGCTGCATTTTGAAAAAGTGAAAGTGAAAAAGTGAACAATATGCACTTTTGAAACTTCAGCAATAATACCCGCAATATTCTTACATAAAACTGTATGCTTTTTGATTGGGCATGTGAATGTTTTAAAGTTACACAGTCATTTTTTTTTCATTTTATTACACAGTCATCTGTATCGTGTCGCTGAGGAAGACAGATTTATCGCATAGAAATCCCACAACCGCTGAGATATTCTATTATATTTGTCATGCTCAGGGACACCATAAAGGTGAGATCCTCTAACATGGGCGACGTACTTATGTTTTGGAGTGGAAGAAATATCACACTTTCTGCCGCAGTGATGTAACCGGCTCTCTCATCGAATTACTGTCTGTAACATACATTTAGAGTGCAATCCTTCGCGTAAAGGAAAAGAATGACCTTACGAAATTGCCTTCTTTTCTGTGTGGTGTGTGTGTGTCCACATTTTTGACATTTCTAAAATTTGTCAGTGAACGTTTCTACAAAACTTATGTCCCTTGGGGACATAACACTGATTTATTTATAAATTTCCTACGATTGGCAGTAAGAACATGGTTAATGTGGGTAGAACTCTGCACAGATGCGGATATCCGCTACAGCGTTTTCACGACGGATAAAAACTCTATGCAGGCACGGATTGCGGATAAGACTGCGGATATGGGCTTCAGACAGATAATATTAATTACGGTCTTTTACAGTTTAGAAGGAAGGCTTTGTATAACCATCCTCCCCCCCCCCCAAATGGAGTTAACAATTTATTTCTTCAAAAATTATGTGCGTTTCTTTGTATTCTAGTTTATGTATGAGTGGGCACTTCGCATTGCAACATACATTGCAGGGCGCGTGTTTTAGGACCGGCGGTCCCGTACCAAACTCGGCGAAATTGACATTACTTTCCTGAACAGAATGTTGTCGAAATAGATACGCAACACATATAAATGACGTGATCAGAAGTAATCCGGTGTCTGTTAAACACTCAGTGTTGGACTCTCGTTAATCATCATTGGCTAATGAGTCACTGGTACCAAGTTATTTACATTTATATTGAAAACCCTTCATATGTACGTCTTTCTCGTGTGTGAGATGTCGCTGGAAGAAGTTCCAGTGCAATTGTTACAAACATTTTTGTGCCGTACAACATATATATATAACCGTACTCTGAATGAAGGCATCACGATGTGCTTGAAAATCAATTAGTATTACACAAACGTACGTCAGCACAATATATTTATGCTAGAGTAAGGCTACATGTTTCGACTAGATGTTAGTCATCTTCAGGCCCCTACAATTTCGCTACCATCTGTTAGCGAAATTGTAGGGGCCTGAAGATGACTTGGTAGCGAAATTGTAGGGGCCTGAAGATGACTAACATCTAGTCGAAACACGTAGCCTTACTCTAGAATAAATAGATTGTGCTGACGTACGTTTGTGTAATACTAATTGATATAACCGTACACTTTGGTCCCTTGTGAGGATCAAACAAAGAGTGTTGGGAGTGAAAGTTTGTGGTAGCCGGCACCCGATGTCAAAGAGAACTGCGGACATTGGGGTGGCGAAGATCCGAAAAGGGAGAAAAACAAGTGGAGTGCACCAGCCTTGGGGCAGGGAGATGGAGCCGAGGTCGGGCACTTGGTTACTGGCGGTATTAGGGACTAGGCGGTGTATGGAATTTGTTCGCTAAATATATTTTCTACTGAATATTAAAGTATTGAAGTGCCGTCATTTCTGTTGAGAGTGTTCAACCCAACGATATAAGTTAATGTACAACCATTGAAGACCTGTACCGCCCAATACACACCACATATATTTCCCTGAGATAAAACGTGTTCGCCGATGGACAGATTAGCCGAGTGAACAGTTACAAACGGTGACTACTAGTAAGAGTGTAATTCCTGGCGGTGTCACAACGCGTCCGTCACATTCGAAATCACAGAAATCCCAAAATGATGTGGTTTCAGCTCGACTGAAGTTTCTCTCAGCTCATAAGGCTATCATATCTCTGAGGGGTTACATTTATTTTCCTCATTGATCAATCTAAAGGAAATTTTTGGCAAGGAAGGTAACAGTTAATGTTGCCAAAAATTGAGACTGATCGTGTACCTAGCGCTGGGTGTACCCATGTGTATCCGGCAATTTTTGGTTTATAAGGGATTGGATCTTGTCAATCCAGGTTCTTGGGTTAGTCATCGGATCACGTAAATTCATCTACATCACCGTGGCAAGTTTGGACGATCTGAAATTCAGACAACTCACTAGAGTAAGCAGCCATAGCAACGGAGTCTTCTTAGATAGGGTGAGAAGCCCCTCACTACTCAATACAAGCGTTAAAAGAAATATGAATACTTTAAAACCAAAACCTTCTCAACCTGAAATCAAACGGAAGAAAGACCAGCTACAATACATGTCCAATATAAATCTTACAACATTTCGTATTTGTATCTTTGGAATTATTTTAAGCTTTTTGATAAAGGCTCAATGGGTCCGAAACGTGTAGAAGATCATTTACAGATAATTAGGCGCATCTCCTTAAATACGGTGTCTTTCTTGGTTCGTTAATTGAATTTAATTTAGAATAAAAATTGAAACTCCTGTATTCTGAAATGAGTAGTACGGACAAAAAAACAGCTAATTCAAAACAGTACATTTCGGACGCAAAGCCTACGACACATCCGTCGTCCTTCACTACGAAAGTTAATTAACATAAAATCCAGTTCTGCGATAATGCTGACTCGATCCAGAGTTTGTAAACTTTAGCCGTACTTTCAACTGACTCGTGATATGCCCCCGTCTGACCCCGTCGGAGCACTGCTTTCTGGTTTGTCATCACACAAACTCGTTACTTGGCCACGCCCAAACTGCAAATTGACAACGCCCTGGTGTATATTTGTTACAGCTGTTTCAGTTTGATTTAAATATTCAAAGCAATTTGGATTCGTATCGTCAGAGGTTAGGTGGAGCAAGGCTAACAAGTTGGTTGTCCAAGACATTGATGGAATATGTTCATTGTACCACACGTGCTTTTAGAATTGATTTAAATGACGCCAACTAAGCTATATAACCTGTTAATGTAAGACAGTGTTAACTTCTTGCTCAATTCCGTATTTTGCCCCGAAACAAAGGCTTGTAATATATTTAAGAAGGAACATTTCTGTTCTGTATTGTGTTGTGTGTATTTAAGAGGTTTCACTTCCAACAGGAGACTGGAAAATTTGTATTTTGACGAAATTCGTAATGTGCATTTTCACTAAATATTATTACGATGTGAATAAGAAGGAAATAGACAAAGGCGTCTGATATAATTACGCTGTCAGTTGCTAAAGTTCAGTACCGTCGACTGTAGTTGAATAAAATGTGAATATGGAACATTGGTGGGATGATACTGACAGTGGATAGCAAAAATACTTGGAGGGAAACCTTTTCCAGTGCCCCTTTTTATATGAAATGAAATAGTATGAAAGGACTTAGGCATGCGGCACGCACGAAAGTTTGAAAATGTATAACCACTGAAGGATCTATGAACCCATATTAAAGACTTTATGCGTCTGAAACAATCATATGGGAATGTTCAGCATAAAGGTTTTGAATATGGTGGTAGTGATAAAGCAGGGATATATTCGTATTTACATAATACTGACTGCTTTCATTCTGGATAGAACTGACATTCAGTCTAACTGTAATACAGTAAAACCATTCTGGAACACCCGGTTGCTGCAAATAAAACACACACACAAAAAAAACCCCCCACAAAATTCGAAGTAGCAACTAATTTAACCAGCGTCGCGGTGTAGTCTTTACCCATCCTACTTCATGTTTGGGGGTACCGGGTTCAAATCTATGCTCAGACACCTGCTGTACTGACCAACACTTTTGTGATTTTGCACAGTCCATTCAGGAAAATTCCAGAATAAGATCTGGAATTTTCACGATTTCCACATTTCTCATATTTATCGCTCACTAATCATCCTATAACGCGGTGCAAGGGCTTATGCTCTTGTTTACTGAAGGAGTCGTTAAAATTACGGCATTGTATCCACACACACAGACTATACGGCCACTCCCTGACTTAACACAGTTTCAGACTTACGCACTGTTCAATTAGTAAAAAAGGTATTGACATAATGACATTTTTTAAAAGGGCGCCGACTTTTCCCTTTTTGAGAACGAAAGCGCAATATGAAGGTGGCGGAAGAATACTGCTGGGCGATGGCATGCGCAGCGACCGATCAGGTTCCAGTGCGTTGGAGTATGAATTTCAAATGGTCGCCTATTACGCACGTAGTTGACCTCATGTATATTCAGTTCCGACTTGCGCTGAACCTTCCTTAAAGTAATTATTGCGTAAGTCGGGATGTCTCTATATAGAAGACACATTGTGTTCTCTGTGAGGTAGGAATTGAAATTTTATATACACGTACTTTAAATGCCAGTCTTCGAAAGTTAACACTTTGAAGACTCGTGTTATCTACTTCTGTGATATAGTGTGTATTATATCCGAAATAGATTGCTACGAAGATCAGTGGCTGCTGAAAAATCTCAGAGGCTACATTTGGAAACGGTGTGCAACATCTGAATAGCGTCCTTTCACTATTCTTTCGTCTAACGCTCAAGCCTTTTAACGAATATGAGTTCAGGCACTTTTCAGACAAGTAGAAAATCGGAATATATCTTTTGCATTTAGTAGCAAATGAAACGGTGTAGGCTGATGTATTCAGAATTCACATAACCATCTGCAGTACGTTATACAATTCAACACGTGACCTGTTGCTGGTAGCTTGAATAGCCCTGTGCTGGCATATGGGCAGTGTGCCGCATACCTTACACCTTTCTTGACTCTGTCGATAATATTGCATCAGCCATACCTTCACGTCCTTGCTCAGTTCGCCATCTTCGTTTTGAAAGTACGTCCGTATACAACGGAGCTGTTGTATCTACTTTAAGACGCCCATTGCACAAACATTCCACGGAAACTGCAGGAACAACTAACTATGTCAACCGAATGTGTAGCTTGGTTACAACCACACACGTGAAAGATCAAACATATTATGTAACTGAAGTCGAGTAGCTGAGATTGGTCGTCTTCTTTTACAGTTTTTTTTTGTAGATAAGTGTGAGAATAAACTAAAATAACAATCTTGCACCAGCATCTAATTCAGCACAACAACATGTAAATTTAAGGACTAAACGCTTCCTGGTACTGCCTTTCCATTTCGCAATTCATCTGAGTGAAGCCGTATAACTAATGGATAAACGAAAACGTAATTGTGTACAAAGAGTAGCCTAAGCAGTTATACAGGCTGAGCCTTTTATCGTGCACCTGAGCGCGACAGTGTCACGAAATGTCACGGCGGATGCAGGTTTTCTACGCGACAAATTTTCCATGAACAGGGACACGGTAAAAGGAACGTTCTGCATCTTTCCCTGGATATGTTATATAGAATGAAGATAATTTATTTACACAGATTATATTACACATATCGACAAATATTGAACACATGTGGAGCATTTCGAAAGCTGGCTTTCCTTCCTTCGTTAAGTAATTATTTTGGGTCAATTTTACTGAGAAATAAATAATATGGCTTATAGCGGAAAAATTTTCCGCAGGTTTTAGAAGCCTGAAACGAAAAGGAGAGAAAATGCAGTCATGTAGTATTAGTTCTCGGGGATTTGATTTGATTCTCTGCGCGTCATTTCCTTATTAGGATGTTGGTTAGGAGCCGTCAACTATCTGCTAAAACAACAATTCTGGTCGTTCTGATTCCATTGCCTCCATGTTTTATTGTGCTTAACCACTTATATTTGACGACACAAGTATCCAGAAATCATTTTACAGTCATTTCAGAAGCGTTAGCAGTTGCATTAAAAACACACACAGCTACGATACATTACCCCACGTTTCGGTTAAAGCACATAAATTTTAAAATATGTTTCAGAATTGTCTTCATGGGGTTGCAACAATAAAGCCTTGTAGTCTGTTCCTTACAGAATTCATTCGCAAGAAAAAATTAATCCTCTATAAATTTGGTAGATCTTCTTGGACAATCTCTCTGACTATACAGTGCAACACAAACATACACGTTCCGCAAGATTATTAAGGTGACTGTGCAGAGAGTAAGGAACTGGGATTTGGGAAGGCTACATAGTAAGCCCTCCAAAAGGGTAACGAATAATAGACGTTTACTGGGACAGAATGAGTTAAGACACCACTTGGAAGACATTGAAACAGAAGGAGAACATAATTAAACATTCTACCCGTAACAGTATCTGAAGACGTGAATTGGATGAAAGTGTTCCAGTATTTTGAAAGTTTCAGTTTCAGTAGTATCCGTATTATTTTAACAAGTTACTAAGCCTATTTCATCCACACAGACTCCGGGACCCAATGGGTACTGGGTCTTTCCCGGGGGTAAAGCGGTCGGGGCGTGGCGTTGACCACCCACCCCATCTAGCGTCAAGGTAAAAGAGAGAGTAAACTATATATCTACTCCCCCTCTGGGCCTACGTGGTCTATTCTAGGAGACCATTTACCTTTACTTATTTACTGAGCATATTTCATGAATAATCGTGAGAGGAAATTTTCGATAAAATACAGGCCTAAACGATTATTTTTTCGTAGATTAATACAGACATATTTCCCTCCTAGACTCGTCTAGTTTCAATGATATATGTCGAACGTAATTACATTATTAATGTGCTGCGCATAATTTTATATATCTGCGAATATATAAATTTTTCTAGCTTTCTTAAATCTATTCCTAATAAAATTGATATTTTATAACAAATATTCTTCTTTGCAGTTACTCTTCGTCTTTGACGTTTGACCCTTCTGACCAACCAGGTTCTCTTACTAAATAGTCTCATATTCAAGGAAGAGTTAAGACTCCCCTTGTGCTTAATGAATCTAACGTGGACTTAACCTAAAACCGTTGCAACTTCATTATGAGCCAGCAAATTAGAAATGAATGTAACTCGTCGACTGAATTGCATGCAGTTCTGTGGGACTGCCAGAAGTTTGTATCCTACAGCGTGTTAAATCAAAGGTCTTCCTTAATATAATGTAATGGTCACATTACAGTTGGTTGAAAGGAAATGAATAAAGGAGAGAACACCTGTTGAAGTAAAATGGGAATAAAGCTAAGAGAAACATCCGGATGTGTAAACATGAAAGTAGTACTGCGAGGCCAGTTTTTATGTCGCACAAACGGCAGAGGTAGACCTACATGTAGATAAACGTTAATACAGTTAGGAACTGGTGAATGTGAAAAACTGATTTGATTTCTAAATATTCATAAAGGCGTTTGTAATTCACTAATGACCTCAAACGTAAAACTTTTAAAAACTCTTTTGATCGGAGTTTACGCACTGTGATTTTTTTTTCGTCTTGATCACAAAACAGAAGTTACAAGATTTTATAGGCAATACCTCTATGTCTAATTTAATACGCTATAACTTACAGTTTCAAATTTTATAGTAAAACGGAAGGTATGAGGTAAATATATATTTACGTCACAAAATATAATTATATAAACTTAAGTTATATGATACGCAAATATATTTTCTTGACAGAACATAACCATACAATAAGACAGAAGTCATGTGGTTCTTGTGTAAATATATTTACGTTACTTACTCCATGGTGCAGAGTCCTTCTTGAGAAGCTAACTTGTTAGCAGCTAGTCAAGAAATTCCCCGTATTTCACGGAACCCAAAGGTTCATTACCGCATTCACAAGCGTCCCCGCCTGTCTCTATCCTGGACCAGCCCAATCCAGTCCATATACCCACATCCCACCTCCTGGAGATCCATCCTAATATTATCCACCCATCTACGCCTAGGTCTCCCCAGTGGCTCTTTCCCTCCGGTTTCCCCACCAAGACCCT
>Ga0131853_10024727_pt1 | contig 10830 bp, 9 predicted proteins | sample TergutLab28metaG_FD_92764 | JGI IMG/M metagenome (GOLD analysis project Ga0131853, IMG submission 92764) | Labiotermes labralis P1 segment gut microbial communities from Petit-Saut dam, French Guiana - Lab288 P1 (version 2) (version 2) | ecosystem: Host-associated > Arthropoda: Insects >... | reverse complement strand
TCAGCTCTACATGTTTCGGGTGATGTTTTCGCCCATCATCAGGAACATATCACTGTAACTACAGCTTCTGGTAATGTCCAGCGATGTTGCAGCTGGTTGGTGTTGCGTATTGGGTGTTCCACCGGTTCCCCTGATGATGGGCGAAAACATCACCCGAAACATGTAGAGCTGATTAGAAGTAAATGAATCAAAATACTTACATCTGTTTCGTTATGAACTGTAATTACACCAACGATGCACGGAAACACGAATGTTAAATTTTCACCGAGTATTTGTTAGAAATATGGAAACTGTGTCTGCATCCTGCGTCACGTTATTAAGTGTATGAAGACACTAAATATAGACATAAATTGAAGACGCTGTGGCACAAGGAACTGCAGATGTCATGTCTAAATACTTGCTCAAATACTTATTGACATAAACCCACATATTTTAAACACTTAAGAATTTATTCTGATGAGCGGAGGAAAGTATATACAGTCATATTTCAACAGAAGCTACATGTATTGTAGCTGATAAATATCCCGTGTCATTTTCCGCCGCGCGAGTGGGCGGTTGATTGAATGGATGACGTTACTATGTAGGGCGAATCGACAGGAAATGACGACAGATAGTTGTCAGATAAAATAATGAATAATGAATGATATAATGAATGATTTCAGTAGGCTTCGCGATTGTTCGGAAAATCGCTGTCATTGTTCGATAATCTTCGTGAGTGTCAGAATAGAAGTGATGGCTGATGGATACAAACGGTACGTAATGACTGCCCAGTGTCACAGTTCTTCTTGGATTGATAACAAGATACTTAACACTTGAACAGGGTATGTACTGAATATTAAATCAATGTTCAACGAAACGTGCTGGAGACACCTGCAGAAATGCTCTCTGATATTCATGCAAAGTGTCACTTATGTTCTTCTTATAATAAAACCAACTAGATGCACTAATTTCTCAAATTTATTTTTGGAATAAAACTCTACATTTTCCGGACAGTTCCTCTGTCCATCACCATACGTTTGTTCACTGTACACACAGCTATGGTATACCATACAGTTATGTCATAGAGGTTTGCTGACAGTTTGTGAGCAGGATCAGGACTGAACGTCCTGATCCTGCTCGCAGGCTGTATGACATAAACCATTGTTGTGTGCACAGTGAAAAACTCCTTATGATGGACAAGAGGAACTGTCCGAAACATGTAGAGTTTTATTCCAAAAATAAATTTGAGAAATTAGTGCATCTAGTTGGTTTTATTGTAAGAAAATATGGCTTATGTGAGACAAGTGAAGTGCATATAAGTTTGCTGACAGCTTGCGAGAAGAATCAGGACGGAGTTCCGTCCTGATTCTGCTCGCAAGCTGTATGACATATACCATTGCTGTGTGTACAGTGAAAAACTCCTGGTGATGGACAGAGGAACTGTCCGAAACATGTAACGTTTTATTCCAAAAATAAATTTGAGAAATTAGTGCATCTAGTTGGTTTTATTATAGGAATTTATCACGATGCACGGTCACCTGAACGTCAAATTTGTATAATTATGTTCTCTTCGAAATAAAATTATAAAACATCAATGAACTTCAGTAAAACTCTCTAATAACAAACTTTTACAAAAAAAAGACTGTCTAGCGGTAGTCGAAATCTTCCAATACAGAGACAAATGGACGGACTGGCCACTTGTATTGGGTGCTCCGTACGATTCCGAATAAGACTACACAAAGTGTCGCTAAATGCCTTGTGATGGAGCCGCGACAGCGTAGACTGTACAGCAACTAAGCTACGGACTGGGCGATCCTGGGTTTGAACCCCGGCAGAAGAAGGAGTAATTCACTTCTCTAGAAAATCCAGACCAATTCTGGCGTCCACCCGGTGTCGTATATAGCGGGCATCGTGTTCCTTCCTTGGTCAAGAAGTTGACCACACACCTCGATCCGGTTCCAAGGTATGAATGAGTGGAGGTACACCTCTAATGTCCCTATATGCCTTCATGGCGTGGACGAGGCCGACTCTACTTTTACACCTTTTAACAGGTTATGATATTGGGAGATTAAGCCTTGTTTCGCCGTTGATATGGTTATTTGGGGATCATGTTTATCCGTCCCTGTAAAATTTTCTGGAAATACAGAAACCATAGAAGCACAGAAACAAATAATGTTGTCACCATGCAGACAAGAAGAACCAGAGACGCTGAAACGCCGGTATCTGCGGAGCACAGTGTCACTGTCTGGCCTGCAGTTTAAAAGAATTACGTCCAGAGTAGTAAATGACGACAGTGTGACGTCACGTAGTGGCTGCAGCGTTAATGAAGACGTGATAGCAATCTTATATACACATACAAGTCACACAGCGGGGCTCGAAGTCAAGCCCTTAAGTAGCACACGCTAATTAACAACGTTCCGTAACGATATGTAGGCAGCAGCAGAGTGAAAACGGGAAGAGTTACGACCAAGAGTTTAGTTGCAGTCGCAAGCCCGATGTGCGCCACGATTAAGCGTGGCACTAGGAATGCGCAGTCTCTCAAGACTATTGTTACTAGTTTGTATAGGTTTGACACGCAGTTGGTTTCGTTGGAGTCTCTAAATCCGCGTATTAGAATACAAATCAGTGAGCTTGAAAACAGCTGCTTGTGTTGCTAGCAAACACAGTCCACACAAACACAACACGTTTGTTCTGTGTTTTCTACTATATTTTTTCGGCCACACACATATTGACCATCAACAGGAAGATAAATACAGGTACACAGGGAGAAATGTTACAGAAGAGGCAGATTAAAGATGTAGAAGGATTCTAGGTGTGGAGCTTAGCTGTAAATATAGTGAATCATTAGTCGCGGACATCCGATAAGGGGTTGTCCTCCAGTTTGAGGGGCAGGCAAATGATCACCGTAAAAGAATGGTCGACAGAAGGTTTCGCGATTTGAGAAGGTACTGAATGCTACCAGAATGTGGCGAAGTCAGAATATTTGTGAAAGACATTAAACGTAAAAATTTGGGAAAGGAAAAGAATAGCATATTGAACTGCGAGAACAATGGCTACCATTCGGTCCAGAATGTTTTGTCTTCCTCTTTTCTGTCTAACAGCATAAAACCATCATAAATATTTTTAGTTTTGTCAGTTGCTGTATGTGGGCGTGAAGCAAAAGCCAAGGATGTTCCGCAATATAACGGTGAGGAAGATGTTTGCATGTACGAAAGAAAGTGGCAATGAACTGCAGAAAACGGCAAGATTAGAAGCATCATGTTATGCAAAAATGACCAAATAATTTTCTGGTAATGAAATTTGTGTAGAGTGTGGCACGTGTGGGCGGAAGGAGAAATGGGCACAGAACTTTGACAGGCAACCCTGAAAGAAAGAGACCACTTGGAAGACCTTAAAGTAGATGGGAAAATATTATAGTTGAATGTAAAGAAACGGGTTAGAAGGGCGTCGACTGTAATCATCTGGCTCCAATAGGTACAAACGGCAGTCTATTGCGACGACGCTGATGACACGCCAGATTCCATAAAATGGGGGAGGGGGGAACTTGAGAATTTGAGGAACTGTCAGCTTTTCGAGAGAATATCTGCTCCACATAGTTAGATAATGCAGACTCTTATATTTGCAAGGGGTTTGTGCTGGCATGCTGTTAATGGACGCAGTCGATGTACAGGGTGTTCTGGGAAAGCAATGATATTGCTTTTGCTTCAAACGATTCCGTCCGTCAATTAAGCCTCCCAGCAACTACCCCATTCACGATTGTACAACTTAGTCGCTAATTTCTATACAAAACGTTCCGGCCGTATTCATCCAACCACATTTGAAATGTAGCAGATATACCTTCAACACCGTCAGTATTTATTATAATGTCATATTCTAAAACATTGCACTGTCTTGTTTATTTATCGGGCTCCACCCAAAACATAATTTTATATTGACACAAACGAAAGAACACCCTATAATTACTGACAGCAAGCTGAAAGTTGGCCACGGATATGCCATCGTCATTTTTTACATAGATCTTACAAAAATATTCATTATTCTGTGTATTACTGCACGCATGACTCGGGCAAACGTTGAAATGCTCAAGGCTGTAAATTAAGTGAAACGTTTTCTTGCTTATTGAACCACGTTTCAGAATATCAAATTCGAGCAAATGTAAGGGGAACGTATTGGACTAAGCAAGCATAATTAACTGCAGATAAACGTGAATAATTTGGTATGTTGAATTATGAATTTTTACTAAAACAGTTAATGTACAACTTCGCATGCTTTGATCAACGCGCTGTAAGCACCACGAGATTTGGGATTATAACAGCGGTGATGCTGAATATTGAAGTCTTTTGTGATGTGATGTATCTATGGGCGAGTGGTCTGCCACTTTCAGAACTTCAACAGCGCTTCCATCTCCATGGTCAAGCATCCCGGTATACTCGAACTTCCTGACAATGAAACTGAAAGCATTACAATCCTTCGAAACGTCGGTAAATATTCACCAGCACACTCACGGTCACATCCCAAGAAGTACTGAATCTTCAGCAATACTGCTGCGTAAGGCTTAAATCTCGCAACAAATTCAATGTTTCGATCAATAACAACAAAATGTACAACAACTTTAACATCATCCTGTATAACGCTGTATGTTCTGTCATGTCAGATAGCACAATGTGAGCCTTACATGTAGGTGCAATGTGCGAACAGCAGCAGCAGCACCTCCTCCCACCACTGTCCTACATCTTTCAAATCTCATTTAATTGGATGGCATTGTTTAATAGACTGTTGGTACCCATACGTTGCTCGCATGAAAACTTTCACGCATTCAAGCCCTCGAGGGCAGACTGAATGAACTAAAGTAGTTTACACCAGGGAGAAAAGGCAAGTAGCATACAATGAGTCTACCAGAATGTCTACATGACGTTTACTACTCTGGTGATTAGATCGGACTTCAAGGCCCAAATAAATACACCGGGCAATCTTAATCTGTTAGTGAAAATGGACAGTCAAAATTAAAAAAAAAAAAAAAAAGATTTCTTAGAATCAAGATTATTTAGTTAGGCAAAGTGTTTTCCTTCCAAGATCAAAACTTAGAGACGGCACCAAAAATTCCCCGCTCCACTCCGAGTAAAACGAACTTGTTCACACTTTTAAAGTGACGAGCAGCCAAACAGCTCTCTTCAATTTGTGAAAAGGAGTCGTTCATACTTTCATTCAGAAGTTCCAAACACTTTTCAGTTTATTCAAAACCTTTAATGAATCTGTCAAATGAATGTTTCGACACTTTAATTAAATGAATTTCAAAGTGCTTTGTGAAAGACAGTGGGATCGCACCGTATTCAGAGAATCCAAATACATTTATTTATTTCACTCAAATTATTTACTCACTTTGTAAAATCGGATAGTTCATTTTTTTTTTTAAAAAAAAGTCATCGATTTTAATAACTTGAGAAATAGACTGATTCACACTGCTTTGTGAACAGGAGAGGTTCACACTTCAAGCAGAGGACGGTCAAAGGGACTTAATTACTTGTCGAAACAGAGAGATTGGCGGTTCCAGGAAGCACCTGGGACATGACAGCTACTGAGAAGCCGAAATTGGTAAAGTAAATGAGCTGCTTCACACTGCTTAAAAAAAAAACGAGCAGACATGTTGCTCGGACACACGAATACACGTTTTGGTTTCGCTACTATGACTGCCTACGAAAAATACCCGCCTGAAGATTGTACCTTAATGTCGGCGCGCGCAGTAAACTCTTTGTGTCAAAATATTCATGATATACGTAATTGTATATTACTGAGCATACACAGTGCGTTTCTTTTATCGTTGTGCTGATCACCGCTGGCTTCATGCGACGTGCCGGCGGACGCAGGTTTCCTGTGCAATGAAGCTGCCTGGGTCGGACAGGCGACTGATGGTACATCTTGCGGTAACAGAGTTATAAAAATTCTTTTTTCGTCATGATGGCTTAAACGAAACCACTTACAAGACCAACTGAAATATTCGACTGTATTAGATGTGGACCGGAGTAAAGAGGTTCTACAGATGTGTCTGGGACCTTCATTTCTTGGGCAGCAAAGGTTCGATCCTTTCAAGGCCGGTGCTAAACGTACCGCCTGGTTTAACTTTCAAAACCTTCTGTCTTTTATCGCCACACAGTGTATAAACGTGTTACACACGATTCTGTAACAAACAGTCATTATTTCTAAACACAACATTAACTGTCTGGTTTTTAAAACGCTGACGTCGAATGTTTACTGCGCGGTACGAACTGAATCTCCATTTAGCATGTGTATTAATGTCTGTCTGCAGAGGGTTAAGTACCGGACATAGACTTAACCTCGTTCACTTCTGGACGTACCTTCTGGTCCCCGAAGCGCATCTGCCGACGTGCGTTCCTGGAGACGTTCATACGGCAGAGGAACATGCGTTCCTCGTCGCCTGGACCAGTGGCGCTGCGCACCAGCTCCGTCTGGATAGCCTGGTGGTCTTGCTTGTCTATGATGTCATACACGCTGTCTCCATGTATCAGCAAATCCTCCTGTAACAAAACAAAACACTTGAAAAGAATGGCTCTACGGTTCGGAAACCGTTTTCATCACATTCCCTACAGAATCACGCGTGGGGGTAGCGGTTAAAAAGGCGTATGGGGGAGCAGAGATATAGGTCCGGTCATTCTTAACCTCTGTACTAAATTCAGATGAGTGATCAGCCTTATACCACGGCAGCTTCACTCACAAAATTCATTCCACGTGGAACTTGGCGGGCCCCAAAACGGGTCTGTATGCTCTGTTACACAATAACATTTCTTTCTTTGTTGGGGAACGAGCTAAAGTTCCGTGTCTGTCCACGTGTGTGGCGAAGAAGCTATATCGACTATGTTGGTTCCGGCTTCCTCTCTGTTCTGGGGATAATTTATTGATACATTTCCATATAAAAATTCTACACGAATGCATGTAATAGTCCGTCAGTTACGTCTATGAATCAAAATGCGAGTTATTATATTCTGGAAAAAGATAAACTCATATTTCTTCAAACAAAAACAGACGAATGCACACATACTTACTTACTTAATTACTTACTCCATGGTGCAGAGACCTTCTTGAGAAGCTAACTGGTTTGCAGCTAGTCAAGAAATTCCCCGAATTTCACGGAACCCGAAGGTTCATTACCGCACTCACAAGCGTCCGCCACTCGCCCCTATCCTAGGCCAGCCCAATCCAGTCCATATACCCACATCCCACCTCCTGGAGATCATTCCTAATATTATCCACCCATCTACGCCTAGGTCTCCCCAGTGGCCTCTTTCCCTCCGGTTTCCCCACCAAGACCCTACACATCCTCCTCTCCTCACCCTACGTGCCACATGCTCAGCCCATCTCATTCTTATAGATTTTATCACCCGCACAATATTGGGTGAGGAGTACAGATCATTTAGCTCCTCGTTATGCAATCTCCTCCATTCCCCCGTTACCTCGTCCCTCCTAGGTCCAAATATTCTCCTCAACACATATTCTCAAACAACCTCAGCTTCCTTTCCTCCCGCAATGTCAGCGACCAAGTTTCACACCCATACAAAATAACCGGCAAAATTATAGTTCTATATATCTTAATCTTTAAATTTTTGAATAGCAACCTGGAAGACAACTGATTCTGCACCGAATGATAGCAAGCATTTCCTGACCTGAATCTGCTCTTAATTTCTTCCAGAATAGAATTTTGATGTGTTAAAGCGGCTTTGGTGGTCTAGAGGTAGCGTGCTGGTACCCAAATTCGCGGGTTCAAACCTGGCCGAAGCCGTCGGATTTTTAGGGCGAAAAAATCCTCAGCACTCCTTCCTTCGGATGGAAAGTAAAGCCGTCGGTCCCATGTCGTAGATTTGCGGCATGTAAAAGATCCCCAAATTTACGTGGAAGTCGGAATTTAGGCAAAATTACTACCGGACATCTTTCTCGCCCACATTTCCACCTTTCGCTGCTAGGATCTCTCGCGTCACTGCGGACGCAGAGGCACGTGGCGGCGAAAGTGGGAACATCTAAAGACGGGGGAAAGCAATGGCAAACTACCCCCAAGAACTTGCCTAGGATGCAGTGTGCCAAGAGCCATATCGGTTCCATAACCGGGCTCTGGTTCCTGCCGGACCGGCCTCTAGGTCTGAATACTAATGAATGAATGAAAGTTGTTCCCAAATATTTAAACTCTTCCACCCTCTCGAAGGTACTATTATCAATCCTCGCACTCTGATTTCGTCCTGCATTCTGATCTCGAGACATGACCATGTACTTAGTTTTATGCGCACTTATTTCCAGTCAAATCTCCCTAGTAGCAGCTACTAAAGTTTCTGCGTTTTCCTTTAGCTCGAATGCACACATATATTTCTAAAATATCAGTTTATTGACACCATATCACTGCAATATGTTGCAGCTCCCAAAGGCCCATCCTCAGGAGGTACGACTGACACATTTCATCAGCGAGGTCAACAAAATGAGTTAACAGATGTCAAATTCTGAAATTTGAAAAAGTGATATTAGTGCACGGATATGAACCAGATACAGAAAACTGAACAAGATTTCATTTTACAAGGAATATTTCCACACAAATTTTCGGGCCCCTCTAGCATACGACAGTATTTTACGCCTCCGTCTCACAAATTCACACGATCGTTATGTTCGTATTACTGAAGACAGAAAATCAGAATTCACGAAAATATGATTGATTAAAGCTACTTTGAATTCAAATCAAATTTCATAAAAACCTACAGTTATCTTAACACTATGTATTCCGTGCAGTACGTTCGTACTACATGCCTTCGTCTAACCAATCTTTAACGCCTCTACTATACATAACACGTCACATTATACCTCCTACGCATTTCGGCGCACGTCGGCTTCATCTTCAGAAGCATCATATTTAGCTGTTGGATGTTCGGCCTATCAGCTGGCCATAAACACTTGGTCAGACGTGTTGGATAGAGGCCAGTTTGAAATGTGATGGCACATGCGCAGAAACCAGATTTCGTCTTTCGTCGAAACGGACGAGCCCATTAAAATCGGACAAGGGGCGTCAGTTCAGTCGACTACTGGCAGCCGAAATGTGCGCATCAGCTGTAGTAATGCTGGATACACCATGTTCCGAGGTAGTGTGAAGAGTACTGGCTACCCACTCCATTCGCCAGTTTCCCCTTCACTTCCCCTCCCGTGTGTCACAGTGTGCCGTCACATTTCAACTGGAGTCTAACAAGCGTTCATCTCACTGATATCGAAAATCGAAAAGTTAAATATGAGACTCGTCAAGACGGCGACGCCATGCGCCGAAAGAAGTAGGAGGAACGTAATGTAACGAGTTATGTGCATTATGTGCTTTACTGGTTGGTTAGAGGAAAACAATTACCCTACAGTCGGTTGAAACAACGTGGAAGAGAAAACACAGAGGGAAGAAGCACAATTAAAATGAAAGAGAGTCTTTTCTTGTACATAAGTAGTCAGAATGAAATAAAAACTTGCTTCTGTTATATACCGGTAACGATACAACACAACAGTCCAGGAAGTCAGAAGGGAACTAGAAACAGAGATGCAGAACAAAATGGCCAGTAATAGCTAATACACTTCACACACTTATCAGATTATCATCTACAGCTGTGTATGGCAATTCGTACACATGTTGTTTGGTGTACCAACTGCAGCATACCATAACATAAAGCACAAACACTAATGCTCTTGTAAACAGGTGAATGACGACACAGCGTGTTCATAAATCTCGTAGTTCCCTTTCCTCGACAACATTTTTCTCCCCCTCCCCCACACCCCCCACCCCGCGCCCCTCAGTTTCTGTGCACAGAGAAATCCAAGTGCTGAGTAGAAAGTATTCTCAAAACTGGAAGTCTACAAGGACTTGTGGCAGGCTTTAGTTTCCTTGAGGCTTATCTTGACTCATCAAAAGTAACATATCTTGTCTGACCCTTTTGCTTACCTCACGTTAAGACTCTTTTACTCCATTTTCAAGCACGAATTCAGAGAATGAAGAAACGGAATGCACCACGGTATTTGCTACAAACATCTGAAAATTACGTCAGCAGAATAGAAGAGTAAACAAAGATATGAACACTGCAAGCAGAAAAGGAAGTGGCCAATAGATTATTTACACACGCGACATCGCTTGGTCAATGTTTGGACACAGTCTGCTGTGGCTTTGAAATTATCGGCCAGAGATCAGCTCTGGTATTCTAATGTGTTAGCAATACGTCACTGGGAATTTGATCAGGTGACACTTAAAAAAGCTGCTGGAATATTCGGATATTGAATGAATGATGCGGTAGTGAGTATGAACGAATGACGTCACAGAATTGTCTACAACATTCCGCGAGTTAAATATGGATGGAGAAGAATATAAGGAAGAGGAAGAATATGAAGGAAGGAAGAAAGTGGTTGAGTGAAATGGAACAGAAGGGAGGAAAGGAGCACGAAAGCTATAAAACGCACGGCGGAGAAAGAGATATCAAAAAAAGTTTGAAGAGCATTCTGAGCGCAACTCCTGACGCTTAATTCCTTGTTGCTTGAATTTCTAATCTATAAGATGTTTCTTTACTAACTTACTTACTTACTTACTCACTCAATGGACAGACAATTTCTTGAAAGGCTAACCATTTTTCAGCCAGTCAAGGAATACCTCCGCATTTTATGGAACCCGAAGATTCATTACTACATTTACAAGTGCCCGCGACCTGTTCCTATCCTGACCCGGATAAATCCAGTCCATACCCCCACATCCCAATTCCTGATGATCCATAATCCATAAGATCACCTATATAATTTATGTGATGAAGCTACCATACGTAAACAGACCCATAATGCCTTAAGGAT
>Ga0131853_10024726_pt1 | contig 10830 bp, 10 predicted proteins | sample TergutLab28metaG_FD_92764 | JGI IMG/M metagenome (GOLD analysis project Ga0131853, IMG submission 92764) | Labiotermes labralis P1 segment gut microbial communities from Petit-Saut dam, French Guiana - Lab288 P1 (version 2) (version 2) | ecosystem: Host-associated > Arthropoda: Insects >... | reverse complement strand
GGCGTGCTGGTGTTATGTAGCGGGATTGTCTGTTGGTGATGTGGTATCCGAGTGTAGGCTGAACCACTACTGACCTGTTCATTGTGGACCGTGAGGGTTTAGGGGTTTATGACCGCTTGGAACCAGGGGTTTGTATCGCCTGGGCTCTGTTCGGGACTGAGTTTTCTATTGTGGTGTAGGGCTTGGATTTGGTATTGTTCATATGCCAAGAGTAAGCTTTGGTTATTAGTGTGTTTTAGTAGAGTCATAGTATTATCCATGGGGCCGTATCTGAATGTATTTGCAGCTAGTAAATGTCACGATAAAGTTGTCCCTGTCATTAAATATCACACAAACAAGGCATAGTGTCTCGCTGCTATCTTGACCTCGATGTAACACGTACAGCAGCCGAGTGACAAGAACAGCGTTGACCTTGTGAGGCGCACGAATAAGTCAGACCATAAGATCTTCACGACCAGTAACCGATTTATTTTACTTCAGAATACAATGGGTTGCGTCTTGTGAGTGCGAGGTATTAATGTTGTTTTGTGTTCTGTCTGGTTAGAGCTGAGCATAAATTGGATTTCATGCTCACTGTAAACTGAACATTTAATAAATGATAGCCAGTGGAAAGTGATAGATGTAAAGACAGTAACCTGCACATCTGATACAACATATAAGTTTTTCCCGAACGGTTAGCACGGATGTAAGGAACCCTACGCACACTGTCAAGGTCACATGTGTTCTAGTCAGTCGAGTGCAGTATGCGGTCAGTTCCATGCACCAGTTTTTTCACCCAGGGAGAGCAGTCTCCGGTGTCGACAGACATGAGGCTCTGTGGGTTCCGGAGATGATACGGCTAGGTTGAAGAAGAGGATAATATCCTGCCACTACCGGATATTGAGTTTCGATACGTCGGTCTTGCAGCGCGTAGCGTAAATACAGCAGCTACTTATATAGCTACTGCAGCTCCGTCATACTGGCCAATTGCTGAAAATACAGACGTTGCAAAGAACCTGTATATGTATGTATGTATGTATGTGTGTATGTATGCATGTATGTATGTATGTATGTGTGTGTGTATGTATGTGTGTGTGTATGTGTGTACGTATGTATGTATGTGTGTGTGTATGTATGTATGTGTGTGTGTGTGTATGTGTGTGTGTATGTATGTACGTATGTATGTATGTATGTGTGTACGTATGTATGTATGTATGTGTGTGTGTATGCGTGTATGTATGTGTGTATGTATGTATGTATGTGTGTGTGTATGCGTGGATGTATGTACATATATATATATATATATGTGTGTGTGTGTGTGTGTGTGTGTGTGTGGGCCGGGTAGCTCAGTCGGTATAGCGACTGACTACAGGCTGGACGGTCCGGGATCGAATCCCGGTGGGGACGAGATTTTCCGCCCCTCCAGACCGGCCCTGGGGCCCACCCAACCTCCTGTAAAATGGGTAACGGGTCTTTCCCGGGGTTAAAGTGCGGCCGGGGTGTGCTGCTGACCACTCACCCCCTTCTAGTGCCGCGGTCATGGAAGAGTAGAGCTATAACTCTACCCACCCTCTGAGCCACACCGGGCCTGTAATGGGATCACTTTACTTATATATACACACACACACACACACAGGGTTATTCATAAGTCCCTTCGGAACTTCCGAACTCGGCTGCGCAAAACCAAGACAGACACAGCAGAATCGACATATCGAGCACCTGTAAGGTAGGACGGAAACTTGGAGTGTCTCTCCCTCTGTTGACATGCTCCCCTTCGGCGTGACCATCCCGGCTACTGTACCGCAGAGGTCGGAAATCCCGGAGGGACTTACGAATTACCCTGTATATTACTACACACACTAGGGAATGTGTCTCCTTTAACACCCCCATGTCGAAGATGTGTTATAACGAAACACTACCTAACATTAACAAAATAAGTCTCTTTTAATGTAATCAAAACTTACTTCTGCTTCTCATGTGGGATGATGGATAGGCCAGTGTCGGAATTTTCAGGTGCTGCGAAGCGCAGAAATAACGTTCATTTTCTTCAGGTACGTGAACAACGGGAACCGTGGTAGCACAGTGGTTAAGCTAAAAACTGGAATTTTTCATTGACAAAATCCTTCCGATCGCATTAAGGCCCTGAGGTCGACTCAGCCTCTAACAGATATGAGTACCAGGATTATTTCCTGGGGGTAAAAACGGCCGGTGCGTAAGGCTGACAATCTTACAACCATCCTGGGCCATTGTCACGTAATCTGGGAACCTTAACTTCCTGGAACCCTCTGGGCACCTCGGGCCTGTAATGGGACTGATTTACCTTTTACCTTACCTGAACAACTGTCAAACTCACGGATACAAGTTCAAGCTGTGGATGAAACGTTTGGCTTTGGTGGCAAACATTTCATGTTCTAATAATCAGTCTAAGATGTGAGCACAGATTCGTATGGGTCGTCTGCAGTGTCCGCTGTTTATGTTCCACCTGAACGGTAACACAATGGGAGGAAAACTTTTCGTGAAAATCTCCACTATTAAGTACGCAGAAAATCCGGCCAATGAATCCACAGCTGTTCCCTCAGCACACATGGATGAACGAAGAGTAGCGCAGGAAACAGTCAGATAGCCAGCGACTTTCCGCTCCGTGACCAAGATCAGAACCTCACTCTTTATTCTGACAAAGAATTTCGACTGCACAGAATGCTGAAAAGGACGATTTACATTTCAGGGCGCCAATTTTCAGGTAGGCTTGCCAGCCCGAGAAAGGGCGCAATGTAAATGAGGACCACACCACCTCTTACAATTCATACTTGCAAATCCCCATTCAAAGCTTTTGATTTTGTTGAACGATTACACCGTGTTAGAGTTAAAAAAAAAAAAGTAGAAACCGGAGGTACGCAGTGAGAAGAGAAAAAACACTTCAGAGGTGGGAGAAAGATGAATGAATGGGTGTCACGTAGCATTTAGAATGCAGAGAGGTAGGGGGCGGTGCCTTGAAATGATGTAAAGGGTGACTGAAGAAGGAAGAGTATCAAAGGAGTAGAGTAGAAGCGGAGGGGAAATATATGCAGGTTTTATTGGAATAGTCGGCCATTGTCAACTGTCGGGAGCCGACAGGATTTCTCGCGCGGCACGTGAATACTTTTCTTTATCTGGTTGGACCTGCAAGGGCTACACAGTGCCTCCAAATGTTTGCAGATCTAACCTGACCCCTTCCCTGACACAGAGGCAATGCGCCTGACCAATACCCGTACGACCCAAGGTCCCGTCATACGACGGAGTTAACACTCGCAAATCCACGGCGTTTCTAGGTACGATATCCACATTTAACACATCAATTGATCCGCTCATACATACTGTGGCCCAAGAGGGATAGCGTGACGTCACAATGTCAATGAATACTGATGAGACTGGAATGTTCTCCTGAGCCAGCTTGAAGTGTTCGGCCAAGTACGGCGCTGCAATGCCGACCGAGCTCTTTGCCTCTTCCTTGCTTTACAACGCCAAGTGCCATCTTGCGTAATTACTACCCTTCTTAGGGCGGCCGATATAACAGCTCGGTGTGCCATCGACTGCGCAGCAAGAGGCAGATCACGTCTCGGTCTGAAGCCGCGTGCCCACGACTGGCGTATTTCACGAATGCGCCACTGAGCACTGTAATACGAACCAGCAAAATAAATGTCACACTGTCTCCACCACTCGTTTGTCCACATTCAAACTCGAGAACAGCGTTCTGGGTTATTACGCAGCGTATAGTGGTAATTCCTTACCGACGTTTCGGGACAACCTATCAGTTCGATGTTCAAGTGTCAAGAATCTCAGAAGTAGATCCTTGCATAGGGTGTAGTGGAAATTCCTTACCGGCGTTTCGGGACTATCTATCGGCCCCATCTTGACCTTGTAGATCGGACAGAGTTTGTGCCGAAACGTAGGCAAGAAATTACCATTACACGCTGCGTAGTAGCCCAGAAGAGCGCAGTTCTCATTAACTTCGCGTTGGAAGCGTGAAATCTAACATTTATACTCGGTTATACTTACGAACCGTGGGAAAGCAAGAAATCCCGACGTGGTAAGTAAACATAGAGTCGTGATTCCTTTAACTTGCTTAAAGTTTACCTACAGTCGGTGAGGAACAGACAAGTGACCAGTATCTGTACACATGCACCATTCCCATGACGTGACAAACGTCCACAAGAGACCCGTTTGTCACATATGCCATTCGCGGGAACATGGCTTTGGCCAATCCCACAAACAGCTTCATCTGTTCGTACCTCTTCTTAGCAACAGCCTCAAACAGAAGCTGAATCTTCCTCTCAGTTCACACTGCATCACTAAACTCTACGTCTTGCATCAACTGTGAACAAAACATCTTTCAAAAATCAATCAATAAATCTACCAGTCAGTTGATTCCAAAGCGATTGGGCGCCACACGAATCCTTCCAAATGCGTGTCAAGTACAGGCGCCAGTCACTCTGACCGAACGCCTTGGTGATAGCCGCAAGCATAATCACTTAACTGGAATCAGGTATTCTAGCAAGGGTTTCCAACTGGGAATATGCTTCGGTGGTGAAACACACGAAGAAACAGTACGACTAACGGGATGAACTGTGGAGGCGTACTTCAAGGCACTATCCGGGCTTCTAAGGCTAGCCAGACACAATACCCGCGTCGCAACACGGCGCCAGGCTGCCTACGACCCACGCACCACCATCACAACAGAAACTGGCTTCTCGCTCGCAGCTTACGGACGGAATGTTCGTAGCTTTATGCTGTATCTCGTGGCGAAAACTGCGACGTCATCTTCTAAATATTCCAATTACACCCCCTTCCAGATTCTTAACTGATTCGATAAACACATTTCTTAAGCAATTAAAAAAAGGTAAAGTATTCCCGTTACAAGCCCGGTGTGGCCCAGAGGATGGGTAGAGATATAGCTCTACTGTTCCATTACCGCGGCACTAGAAGGGGGTGAGTGGTCAGCAGCACACCCCGGCCGCACTTTACCCCTGGGAAAGACACGGTACCCATTTTACGGGAGGCTGGGTGGGCCCCAGGGCCGGTCTGGACGGGCGGAAAATCTCGTCCCTACAGGGATTACATCCCGGACAGTCCAGCCCGTAGTCAGTCGCTATAACAACTGAGATTTCTTAAGCAATTAAAGAAACGCAAATGCTGTTTGGGTCGTAATTTTCTTTCAATCGTAAAGTCGTTTTTATGTCAACACATAGGGTGATGTATGACTGACTAACAGTGACAATGCCTGTGACGTACGCGATGAGGTGGATGAAAGAGTTGGGTAACGAGCATATAATGCAACAAAGCATAATAAGATGGCAGTACTCTGACAAATGAAATTAAGAATGACGTAACTGATAAAAGTTACTAAGGAGAAGAGGGTGGGAAATCGATTATTATCCATTTCAATTCACCAGTGTACATCCTTATAGTGTTTCACTGGAGCAACGCGTGAATACTACTGCCGCCCGTCGTATGACGTCATATGGCTACTAACTGCAAGTTAAAGATACAAGTTTCCTGGGTGAGTGAGGAACTTTCGACCATTCGCAAGCACCGCCATCCCTCTAAACCCGGACAGGTACACGCACTGTCACAGGCCATATCTCAACCCTCGCACAATGATGCAAACTTTCACCTTGGCAGTGTTAATTCCTGAAATTCCTAAAATTCCCACACGGTTTGTTCTTGGGTTGGTATGACTGAATTAACGACCACTCTTGACACAAACAGTGGCCTTTGTAATGGGGATGCTAATTGTTCTATGAGGTAAGACCTGAAATTTCGAATACGATTCACATTACTGCCACATTCACACAGACCTCCCTCGCCAGGGGCCCAAGCTGCAAAAACAAACCCCAACAATTACAAACAATTTCCAGATAGGGTCCTCAGGATTATCACAAAATTGCCAAGACTAACGCAAATGAAAATCTTACGTGAACAACAACATTGATAACAAATAATCACATTCAGGGTCTACCATCTGTAGTTCAAAAGTCGGTGAGAAAAATACCCAATTAAGAGCTACGGCAATTCCACAGATCCACGACGAATAAAATGGCCCCAGACCCGTATTTTTACGATAGGGATCATTGATGGTACATACAAGCACAGAAAGCAAACAAATACGATAACACAGCAATGTCAAAAGAGCAGCTGCGCAACAGTCCGTCACACTGTTTCTAGTATTTAATTGCAACCAACTGCACATATCTTAACGCTGTACGTATGGGAACATATATACACTGCATCATTCTTACATGTTTCGGCTTTATTTAGCCATCTTAAGAGAAAATTCAGGCTTTATTTAGCCATCTTAAGAGAAAATTCAATCACAAAGGAAAATATATGCTGATGTAGTACACACGTGACATTCTCAAGTGGACAGCATAAATAGGTAATGGTAAGTACAACCAAATGTTAGAGTCTCAATTCATTACAACACACATGTTTGATGTTGTAAATATAATAGCTAAAATATGTTAAAATTGTGCAGTCTTTGTCCGTATGTGCACCAATCGCTGCATAGTTTCATGCATGCGGCCCTTGTATCCAGAAATCTACATATGTGTAACGATCTCCAGTCCTGAACGGATCTCAGTTCGTGTGTCGATAAAAAGGAGTTCACTGTGCGATAAACCATTCTGCACCTCCGAATGTTGTATGTTTGACGATGGCATATATACATATCAGCATATTATTTCCTTCGTGCTAGAATTCCCTCCTGAATATGGCTAAATAAAGCCGAAACATGTAGGAGAATATACTATGCAATTATTGTATAAACAATTACTTTGAATTAAATACAGAATCATAAGCCCACTGTAAGGAATGTGTACTATATGAAATTCCCTCACACAATCTTCAGTCCCCACTCCAGAACTAGTATCTGAAAAACGATTCCACAATTTCGTTGCACGTAAAACATTCCTGGGGGTATTCCAAGAGATCCGGGGCATGAACGCTTCCCCTAGGCTGGGCCAATCGAGATTCACAAGAAATAAAGACAAATACCAAGAAATGCCAACACAAGATATCTCACACCTTGTATGGGATGTGCAACAAGGGCCTTACAAATAATAAAACTGAGCACTGAAAAATCTTGGACTTTCATCTTGCGCTCTTTCCGTCAATAAAGTCGTCCGACACTCAACGGATGGCGCATGAAAATTCACGTAAAACACATCTGTTAGCTCTCAAAGCCAAAGCTGAAGCCAGTACACAATTAAGTACCGTCGCTAGGGTTGGCGTGTATCAGCACCCAACTGCTGACCGGAAGATCCAGCGACCGGCAAACTAAATGAAGATTTTCAGTGATTTTGCTCGGTCCTAGAGTAAATTCTTGGCAGGTACGAAGATTCAACGCTGCACTGAAGGCTTTTCCCTTCCAACGTTACCAAAATTCCGTCATGATGCAGCTCAAACGTTCAACTAATTTCCCCTGCTTTCACTTTCCAACCTTTCTATCAGCCTACCTTAAGTAATGTGCAGGCCAAAGGTGGGCAGAGCCTCGGAATCTTCAGGGCAGTCAAGTCCAAACCTCCCATTCGGCCGCCTTGCTTCTTGATTTTCCGGGTTTACTCAAACAAGCGGTTCTTGCTGGATATTTTCAGTCGCTGAAGCAGCACAGAATCGTAATAACAATCACCCACAATGCATTACGCTTCCACTTTACAGTTTCCTTTCCTCTGCCCTGTCTGTTTCAAGTCCAGTCCAGTCTAATGTTCATCACCAGTACACATCAGTTCGATTAACTGAATACGTTATTATCAAAATGCAATTTGCAACAAAGCGTGATGGATATTTCGATCTGCAGTCAGTTTGGGAAACAGCAAAGTTGTGTATGCAGTAGCCTTGCTAGCATCTCAGAGTGGGCGGGTGGAAGCCACCATCTACATACTGTCATTCAGTGGGACATGTAGTCTAAATGAACCTACTGGTCCACGACACGACAGGATGACCACTAATCTGTCCATCTAGAAATGCAACGTAAGATGAGCGGCTCAGAAATTTGTCAATATAAAACGAAACCGGTCTTCAGGTTGATTGAATTATAAATTGTAGCCCTAGTTACAACAAACCTTTCAGTACATTTATTGTATTTCTGCTGAGTATACTTAAGTAAAGGGGACCGCGGTAGTACAGTGGTTAAGGTGCTGTGCTACAAATCAGAAGGTCGCTGGTTCGATCCCAGCTGGTGTCAGTGGATTTTTCATTGACATAAAATCCTCAGCCTCTAACAGAAATGAGTACCAGGATAATTTCTTGGGGGTAAAAGCGGCCGGTGCGTAAGGCTGACAACCTGACGACCATCCTGTGCCGTTATCACGAAATCTGGGAACCTAACTTCCTGGAACCCTCTGGGCCTGTCCAGGCCTGTAACGGGACTGCTTTACCTTTTATACGTAAGGAAAGCCATTCACGTTCAAAGAAGCTGTAGAGCTGACCTTCTGCTGACTCACCTCCATTTCCTTCCCATCACAGCAATGCCCGAAGTTATACCTCTACTCGCCTGATACGGGGCATTACAAAACGATGAGCTACAACTCCGATATCCAAGAAGCACTTTCGCGGCTCTTTGATCAATTGTGCACAATATTACGACGCTTCTCCTTCTTGAACACTGCACACGCAGCGGGACATAAAGGACTTATTTTCGGACGCCGATACACTCAGAACTTGGTGGCGTTCAATGGCGGGATGATTCATAAATGATCTGCAAGCACGAGTTTGTGGCCTAACCGAGGAGCTACTGCGACACACGGCATACGTCAAAAACTGAGAACTACGCCAAAGGAAACGTAACAATGCCGGCAGTAAATCTCACCGTGTAAAAACGGCACAATCGTCATCTAGCGCGGTATGTTGCACCCAACAGTGTGCAGGTATTGTCGAGTGCAGCTGTTAACATTTTGGAGCTCAATCGTGGTATTAAGTCCAAATGGGCGATTTGGGATTGTGCCGCTATTGCATTCAGTGAGCGACATACGCATGTACAGACTGACGAACACAAAAACACCGTCGCGACGCAGCCAGTATTCCAGCTGGACAGACACGAGGCACTTGGTAACGTCATATTATTAAATGTCTATTGTACTACTACTCCAGATCCATTCAAGCGTCTCCCTTTTTTCTATACCAAACAAAATTCAAAGAATAAAATAGAACTATTAACGTCGTTAACATCAATACACAGCCTACGCCTGCAGTACTCAAAACAGACCACAGAAACAAGCCATGCCACACTAGGGGCAGTGCGCGCCTTTGAATGCGGGGCGTATAGTAGCATTACTTCCAGCAAGTACCTGGCGTTAGGCCAGCATGTCTGTGATGACGTCACCACGGTAAACAGTAAGAAGTAGCGAGTTTCTGATGCAGCTCCCGTAACAGCTATAGCCTTGTGACAAGTACCGGCGACCGTAAATGCGGGTTTCACTGCTACACACGTGAACAACAGATGTCAGTAACTGTATACAGTATACATCTTGCTTACAAGCTTATAAGCATACATATGTGCATACACGCGTACATACAAGCAAGGATACATACCATGTATATACCAGCATACATGCGTACGTAACATATACTTTTGACTTATATGAACATCCAATACAGTCACTGCAAACTGAAAGCAGCACTTCCCAGCGGACCTCCACCGCCAACCCTGTACCTCTCTATTCGACTTGGCATTCGTTGTTGCAATATCTTCGGTACAGTAGGGCGCTCGCTACTGTCACGTGACTGTAGGCATCACATAGCGCATTTTGGTGGCAAGAGAGCGAGCAGGCCAGAAAACTGCCTCTTTTACGGCTTTGCCACCGTCAGTCGCACTGCCACTGTAAAGGCACCACACGCTCTTCTGTCAAGAAGTAATACATAAGTACACAGTCCTGTTTGGAAATACCAAGGTGCGAGATCAAATGGACGATATCGATGTCGAAGGGGAGATGGCATTAAAATAGAACTTCGAAGGATGGGCGATGTAATGGCTGGATTTAAATGATAAAGACGTGCAAACGGCAGGAAATAACTGCATGGAGAGCTCAGCAACTATCAGCTCGTAGAAAAATAACCTGTCCCATGTACTGTCGTGGGCTCAAGACATACTTTAACTTTGGTAGTGCTTTTGCAGGGAACTCTAAGAAACGTTAAATCAGAAAAGTGGCAGCTGCGAAATCTGAGGTTTACACAGTGGTGTTGTTTCTCTAGTTGCAGGCTTGAACTAGCAAAACATCCCGAAAGACCAGTGTCCCCAAAGTGGACACTGTTATCAATATCTGCAGTGCCTGGTGGTACGAGTGACCCGTTTTGTTTGTCAGCGAGAGCGAGATAACATGTCAGAAGAACACAGCGTCAAGCGGCACTGTGGTGCCAGGCACGCGCAGCCGCCGACGCTCAGAGTGGCCTGGCGCAATGTGACACTGAAATTTCCCTCAGACGAATTTGTGATAGTGACTGGCCACCGCGCACACTTACGAAGTGAAGCTACGTTAAATTCATCTGATAATCAACAGAAACTTTACTGTGTGGTAGTACCTCCGGTTACCGCGGTAGCACAGTGGTTAAGGCGCTGTGCTACAAATCGGAAGGTGACTGGTTCGATCCCAGCTGGTGTCAGTGGATTTTTCATTGACATAAAATACTTCCGATCGCACTATGGCCCTGGGGTCGACTCAGCCTCTAACAGAAATGAGTACCAGGAGTGTTTCCTGGGTGTAAAGGCGGCCGGTGCGTAAGGCTGACAACCTACCACCATCCTGTGCCGTTGTTACGAAATCTGGGAACCTTAACTTCCTGGAACCCTCTGGGCCTCTCCAGGCCTGTAATGGGACTGCT
>Ga0131853_10024725_pt1 | contig 10830 bp, 10 predicted proteins | sample TergutLab28metaG_FD_92764 | JGI IMG/M metagenome (GOLD analysis project Ga0131853, IMG submission 92764) | Labiotermes labralis P1 segment gut microbial communities from Petit-Saut dam, French Guiana - Lab288 P1 (version 2) (version 2) | ecosystem: Host-associated > Arthropoda: Insects >... | reverse complement strand
GCTAGAGGAATTGGTTGCCGGGCGGGTGGTAAATCGGATCGAGGTTCCCCCAGACATCGCTGTTGAGGCCCGCGTCGCCCTGGAGCGGATGCTGGCCGCGAAGCCGGTGGTTGCCTGATGCGCGTTGTCGTGGTCGGTTCCGGGATGGCGGGGGTCATCGCGGCGGTGCGCGCCAGGCGCCACCACGAGGTGATCCTGATTACCAAGGCCGACGTGTCCGAGTCGGCCACCCGGTATGCGCAGGGCGGTATTGCGGCGGCAATCTTTCCCGATGACGATGTGGAACTGCACATCGCGGACACTCTCGCAGCCGGTGCCGGGATGTGCAACGAGGCGGCCGTGCGCGTGCTATGTGGCGAGGGGCCAGCCCGGATCGCCGACCTGCTGCGCCTTGGCGTCAAGCTAGACCACGAGGCCGGGCCGGACTCCCCGCTGGCCCGCGGACACGAGGCGGCGCACTCGGTGGCCCGGATTCTGCATGGCGGCGGTGACCAGTCGGGGGTCGCCATCGAGTACGCGCTGCTGCGGGCGCTACGGGCCGCGCCCGTGGAGGTACACGAGCAGACGATGCTGCTTGACCTGGTGGTCGAGCCGGGCCTAGCCGGGCTGCCGCAGGTCACCGGGGTTATGGCCGCTGGCCCAGCTGGCGAGCAGCTGGCGATTGCGGCCGACGCGGTGGTTATCGCCACGGGTGGCGCCGGGCACCTGTTCCCATTTACCACCAACCCGCCGGTCACCACCGGTGATGGGGTGGCGGTGGCGCTGCGGGCCGGGGCGGCGGTTGCCGATTTGGAGTTTTACCAGTTCCATCCAACCGCGTTAGCCACTCGGGGTACGCCGCTCATCTCTGAGGCGGTGCGCGGCGAGGGCGCCGTATTGATCGATGAGGCCGGTCGCCGGTTCATGCTCGACCTGCACCCGGATGGCGAGCTTGCCCCCCGTGACGTGGTGGCTCGCGGCATCCGCGCCGCCATGCTGGGGCAGGGCGGGCGACCGGTGCTACTCGACGCCACCGGGCTTGGGCGTAAGCGGCTGGAGGCGCGCTTCCCGGCCATCACCGCCCGCATTGCCGCTAGCGGCCTGGATTGGGCCGCCGAGCCGGTGCCGGTCACGCCTGCCGCGCACTACTGGATGGGCGGTATTGCCACCGATTTGTCTGGTCGCGCCTCGCTGCGCGGATTGTGGGCCATCGGTGAGGCCGCGAGTACCGGGGCGCATGGGGCGAACCGGCTGGCCTCAAACTCGCTGCTGGAGTCGCTGGTCTTCGCCTGGCGGGCCGCCGACGCCCTGAGTGATGAGGCTAACTGGCCGGAACGGCCCGAGGCGCGCCCTCTCCCCATGTCGGAGGCGGCAACCGATGTGGCTGCCGAGGATGTGTCGTTCTCCCGTGTCGCCCTGCAAAATCTGATGTGGGAACACGTCAATCTGGAACGTGACGCGGCTGGATTGGCCCAGGCCGCAGCCTTAGTGGCGCAGTGGCAGGCGGCGACCGAGCCGCTGCCTGCCGGGGGCACCGTGGCCGCGATGGAGGATCGCAACCTGCTCGATCTGGCCCAGGCCACTATCATCGCGGCAGCCGCCCGCACCGAATCGCGCGGCGCCCACACCCGTCGCGACTTCTGGGACACCGACCCAGCTCAGGCCCACTCGGTGGCGTGGCGACGCACAACATCTACCCCCCTCACCCTGGGCCACAACCACTTCAAGGGCACCCTGTAAACTCCCATCCCCGAAACACCGGCAGGCAACGAAAGTAGGATGTGGTCAATGGATGACGTAATACTGCGCGCGTTGGCCGAGGATGCGCCGTGGGGCGATCTGACCTCCGAGGCGTTCGTGCCCAAGAATGCCCAGGCGTCGGTCGCGTTGGTGGCCCGCGAATCGGGTGTGCTTAGCGGCATCGAAGCATTCGCCCGAACCTTCGAGCTGGCTAGCGCCGAGCGGGAACAACACCTACGAATCAGCGACGGCACACACATCGAGGCTCGCGCCGCCGATGGTGACCGTTTCGCCTCCGGCGACGTGCTGGCGACCATCAAAGGCAATGCCCGCACCGTGCTGCGCGCCGAGCGGGTGGCGCTCAACCTGGTACAGCGTCTCAGCGGCATCGCCACGCTGACGGCCCAGTATGTGGCCGCCGCCGAGGCTGGAGCGACCGCCACCGGAGCAAAGGCGCCACGCATCGTCGATACCCGCAAAACGACGCCCGGCCTACGCAGGCTGGAAAAGGCGGCAGTGCGACACGGGGGCGGGCACAACCACCGTTTCAGCCTCTCGGATGCGGTGATGGCGAAGGACAACCACCTGGCCGTACTCGCCGCGCGCGGCATCACGATAGGCGAGGCGATTCGCGCCGCCCGCGCCCGGCTGCCGCACACGGCCACCATCGAGGTGGAGGTGGATCGCCTTGACCAGATTGCGGAGGTTGTGGCCGCCGGGGTGGAGACGATCATGCTGGACAACTTCACGCTCGCCGACCTACACGCCGGGGTGGCTCTGGTGGCCGGGCGAGCGCTGGTTGAGGCGTCGGGAGGCATCACGCTAGATACCGTGGCCGATGTGGCCGCCACCGGCGTAGACCTGATCTCGGTGGGTGCGCTTACCCACGGCGTCCGTTCCCTTGACCTCGGCCTAGACGTCGGCGTTTTCGAGCGGCCCCTTTCAACGTAGCCCGGAGCAGGCTCAATTACCGGTTGGAGCAGCACTCATGATTTATGCCGATGCCGCCGCCACTACGCCCGTGCACCGCGAGGTGCTAGCGGCCATGTGGCCGTATCTGACTGCCGAGTTCGGCAACCCATCATCCGCACATGAGCTAGGCGAGCGGGCCGCCGACGCGCTAGCCGCGGCCCGCGAGCAAGTGGCGGCGGCGTTTGGTGCGCGACCGGGCGAGGTAGTTTTCACCTCCAGCGGCACGGAGGCCAACACGCTTGGCATCGTTGGCTTGGCCCTTGGTGCCGTGACCAGCCATCGGCGCGGGCGACACATCATCACCTCCGCCACCGAGCATCCCTCCGTCTTTGCTGCCACGGACCACCTGCAACGCTGGCATGGTTTTGAGGTAACGGTGCTGGACGTGACGCCCGATGGCCAGGTAACCGTAGCTGCCTTGTCGGCGGCGCTGCGGGCGGATACGGCCCTCGTGTCGATTCACTACGCGAATAACGAGATCGGCGCGATGCAGGATGTGGAGCGGCTATCTAGCCTCGCCCGCGAGGAGGGAGCCTTGTTCCACACGGACGCCGTTCAGGGCGCCTGCGGAATACCGATTTCCCTCACCAAATTGGGGGTGGACGCGCTTAGCATCAGCGGGCACAAGATCGGCGCCCCGAAGGGCATCGGCGCCTTGGTGATGAAGGCAACCGCCCCATTCGAGCCGCCACTTGCCGGGGGAAGTCAGGAGCGCGGGCGACGCCCCGGCACGCAGAATGTGGCGGGCGCGGTTGGGCTAGGCGTGGCCGCGGCCAAGCTGGCCGCCCGCCGGAACGATCCGAACACTGGCGTCGCCGCGTTGACCGCCTGCCGTGACGCGCTCATCTCCGGGGTGTTATCCCAGGTGCCGGGCGCTATCCTCACCGGCCCTGATCCACGCCATGCCCTCTTGGAGCGTCACCCGGGTCACGCTTCGTTCTGTTTTCCGGGCGCCAACGGGGAGGCGGTGCTGCGGGAGTTGGAACGGCTGGGTGTGATTGCCTCCGCCGGGTCTGCCTGCGCGGCAGGCCGCGAAGACCCCTCCCCCGTGTTGCTTGCCCTTGGCCTGTCGCCGGAGGTGGCTCAGACGTCAATGAGGCTCACGTTCGACGCTCCCCTTGATGTAGGCGTGGTTATCGCCGCTGTCGCCCGTGCCGTCGCCGCGGTTCGCCGCCTAGCCGAGAGTCCAGCCGGAGAGGGCTTCTTGGCGTAGCGCCGACGGGGTGCGGCCGGTAGAAGCCTGCACGGCCCGGCGTAGCGCCAGGGCGGAGCCAAAGCCGGTGAGTACGGCCAGCTCGTCGAGCGAGGTGCCCGCGTAGCGCGGATCCTTCAGGCGTAGCAGCACCTGATCGACGCGCTTGGCCTGCACTAGTTGGGAGACCGAAAGCTTCTCCCCCTCGAAGAGTCGCTGTAGCGACCGCTTGGACATGCCGAGCTGGGTGGCCAGCGTGGCCGGGCCGAGGTGCGGGTCGGCGTAGTGCGTGGAGATATAGCGGACCACGTGCATCCGCTGGCTTCGGCGGCTCCAGTCGCCGCCCGATGGCACGGCCAGCGTCGAGACGGTGCCGGAGAACAGCGATTCCAACGAGTCGGTCACTTGGGCGCGCACGGCCGGGGTAAGGCTCTCCACATCCTGTCGCAACAGGTCGAGGGCGAACGCGGCGAGGGCGGATAGCAGGGCCGTCTCCGAGCCACCCACCACGAAGGGGGCGGTCTCCGGCAGGCCGACGAGGCTCTCGTTCGCCAGCGGCACATCCACGGCCACCACGCGAGCGGCGGCTGAGGCGGTGTAACTGACCGGCATCCAGCCGAGAATCAGCGCGCCATCACGGCGGCGCAACGTGGCGTGTTCTCCGTGTAGGGCATCCCCCGTACGAAGCACCACCTCACCATCGAGTACCACGAGCATGCGCAGCGTCTTCTCATCGCGACCGTAGTTCGAGCAGTCCGCCTCGAAACGCAACGGACCGTGCACTATGTAGCTGATGGTGAAGGTGCCGAAGCGAGCCGTGCGAGTTTGCAGGTGGAAGTTTTCGGGGCGAGCGGTGGTGGCAACCACCCCGTTGAAGGAGGCAAGATCCTCCTCACCCTTCCATTCACGCACACTGACCGAGGCACCGGTCTCTGGCTCGAAGGGGCTGCCTAGTAGTCGGGGCTGGCGTGGAATGGTAGCGGTGGCAGTGCGACGAGACGCGGGACGCGTCGTGGGAGCGGCGATTGTCATCGAGTTTCCTCCTCGGGTCAGCGTCCACTCTTCCCGTCAAAACGCGCACACCCTCAGTCACTTCAGGCCAACTGAGTAGTTTGAACGAACGATCTGAGTGTTTGAAAACCGCGCTTACGAGCATTGCGCGCCGTCCACCCGCTTTCACCTGGCCTGTTGTGGGGCGCAAGATTCTGGCCGTGCGGCGCTCGACGCCCTCTGAGTAATGTAATTTTCGTCACCTGGCCTGTTTTGCCCCTCGCCGTGGCGGCTGATGCTCGTCGATGGCGCGGCTCGGGCGCGGTTTGATTCGCCCGTCTGGCCCGTGGCGCAAAACGAGCCAACGTTGTTCGTCGATGGAGCGCCCCGTGCGCTATCCCTTAGCCGTGGTGGATGTCGCGCCGGGAGCGAGGCTGTGGCGCTGGCGGAATCACGGGTGGAGGTGTGAGGCTCTCCTCGGCCGGGAACACCTGGCTCCACGGGGAGGCGGCAGGCGGCTCGGCCGGGGCGGGTTCAACCGGCAGGCTACCGGGATTGGTGATCTTGGGGATCGGTTGGCCCGTATACGGGTGGATACCAGCCTGCATAAGCGCGGCCGAAAGCGGATCAAGCTTCGGCTCCGGCTCGGGTTCCGGTGTGGGGGGCTGGTAGGCCGGTGCCGGGTCCATGCCTAGCTCGACCTCGCGGATGGCCAGCTCCCGCTCGCGGATGGCCAGTTCACGCCGCAGGAGTTCGGTCTGCATGGCCAACACCGCCGGGTCGGAGGTCGCCGAGACGGTGCCCATCGGCAAGCCACCTCCCGACACGGCCATGACGCTACTGGGCAGACCTTGGGTACTCAATCCTTGCTGAATGGCATCTTGACCGGAAGGCGCCGCGCCCGCCGTGACGCCCATCGCGGCCGCCTCGGCCCCGGTGAGTACCCGGGCGGTCTTTTTCGCAGGCCGCAGCCAGGTCCAGATCACATAGGTCAAGATGATGACAACGGCGGCGATCACAATGGTCTGCGGCTGATTCCCCACCCAATCACGGGCGTGGCCCAGTCGGGGGATCGTGTACATCAACACACCGCGCACCTGCGCCGGGGAGACCGGCGGGTCATCGGCCGTGTTGTCATCACCTCGCGTGATAAAGCGGCAGGTGGTGCCGTCTGGGAACGCACCGGCCGACTTGGAGACAACGCGGTGCGTTATCAGGTCGGGGCGACCCGGCTCGGGGAAGAACGTGATGACATGGCCGACGCCTATTTCCCGGCAGACGTCCTCCTGGGCGATGCCACGCACCACGATCACGTCGCCTTCGTGAATGCTGGGGCGCATCGAGCCGGTCAGGACGGTCAGGGAAGCGCCGCCCATCACGGCGGGCACCACGAACATCAGCACGGTGATGGCCGCGAAGAGGACACCTAGCACGATGGAGAAGGCCGCGCCCGCGATTTTCCAGGGCGAGTCGTACCATGCTCGGCCAACACGAATCTTCTTGCCGCCAACCGTGACCGACTGGCCACCGACTTTAAGCTTGTTCACGCAAGCGATTATCCCGGCTATCGCCCATTTTCGCGCCATTTACCGCTCAGAGAGCAACACAACAACAAAAACACCCGGTCAAGCTTGTGGTTGCAGGCTGATGGTGGTTAGGGGCAGGGAGGAATCGACGCCAAAATCCAGGGGGGATGGGGCGACATTGGCGCGGGCCACGGCCGAGCCGAGGGCGGCGATCATGGCGCCATTGTCGGTGCAGTAGCGGATGGGTGGGATGCGCAGCGCGATCCCGGCCTCGGCGCAGCGCCGCTCGGCCATCTCCCGCAGCTGGGTATTGGCGCTGAACCCGCCGCCGATCACGAGCGTATCCACTTCGTGTCGCCGACAGGCGGCGATGGTCTTGGCCGTCAGCACATCCACTACGGCCTCCGCGAAGGATGCCGCAATATCGGGCAAGTTGAGGGGGTGGCCTGCGTCTCGTTCGCCCTCCACCCAGCGGGCTACGGCCGTCTTTAGTCCGGAGAACGAGAAATCGTAGGCATGTTGTTCTTGAAATTTGGCTGCGGTCAGGCCGCGCGGGAACCGGATCGCCTTTGGGTTGCCCTCGCGAGCTAGGCGGTCAATGTGCGGGCCGCCTGGATACGGCAGGTTGAGCAGGCGCCCCACCTTGTCGAATGCCTCCCCCGCCGCGTCGTCGAGCGTGCAGCCAAGCTCGGTGACATCGGTGGCGATGTCATCGACCAGCAGCAGGGATGAATGTCCCCCGGAGACGATGAGGGCCATCACTCTTTCCGGAAAGTCCCCATGCACTAGCTGATCTACGGCGGCGTGGCCGATCACATGGTTCACGCCATACAGGGGGCGGCCCAGCGCGAGGGCTAGAGCCTTCGCCGCGGCGGCGCCGACATTCAGCGAACCAACCAGGCCCGGCCCCGCGGTGACGGCGATGGCGTCTACCGCACCCAAGTTAAGGCCCGCCTCGGCCATGCACGACTGAACGGTGGGCACCATTGCCTCTAGGTGGGCGCGGCTGGCAATCTCCGGGATTATGCCACCGTAGCGAGAATGCTCATCCATCGACGAGGCCACAGTCTCGGCAATCAGCGTGTTGCCACGCACCAGCGCGACCCCAGTCTCATCGCAACTCGTCTCAATCCCAAGCACCAGGGGGGCAGCAACAGGCATAAAGAGCATTGTCCCACCCCGCAACGACACGCCCGTCCATAGTGAGGATGACTCATCTACGAAGACCCCCCGTCATTCCGATATGGGTTGTGTTTTGTCAAGTGGGTAGGGGTGAGTACCCCTCTGCTGGCTGAGCGCCCGGGTACTCACCGCAGGAGCGGATGAGAGCGAAGAGGGCCAAGCGCCCTGAGATTCCGATGCCTCCGCCGTGGCGGGGGCATCCGGGGCTGTACCGCACAATTTACGACATTCTCTTACCCGGCGGCCCTCGCTTGTCCGAATCGCTGGAAGGCAGCCTGTCGAGTGGTGTCGAGCGCGGCCCCAATGATGGTCCAGGAGTCTCCGGCTTCGCGAGCGGATTCAACGGCCGCCCGCAGCCCGGCGTCAGCGTCGGCGCACGCCTGACGCGCAGCGATGATGCGCCGGAAGTGGGTAGCGTCCCGCGCAGTGTGGGTCTCCGTCGAGACGGTGTGCAGGCCCGTAAGCGTGTCACTGTCCCGCTCGAGGGCGGTCGCGACCGGGCGGATTGCTTCGATTGTCATGTCATCACCTCAGAAAGTCGTAGAACTTGGGGCGGAGCCTGTCGGCGTGGATGATCCTTGTGGGCGTTTCGGCAGGAACGGCAACAAGCTCTAGCAGGTTGCCGTGGCAGTCGGCGCCAATGACCAAGACTCGCTCTTCGCCGTCGTACTCCAGCTCAATCAGGCGCAGAGCGTTAGCCCAGGCGTGCAGGATGTCAGCGTCATCGATACCGTGCTTGCGGGCCGACTCCCCGATCTCCATGCGTAAAGACTACCTTTACAGGCAGCGCTTGTCAAGCCTGCCTTTACGTCACGCTGCCGCAGCACTCACGCCGCGCGGGCGCTCGCGGTCACGGGCAGATTGGACTGCCATCGAGGCATAACGCCATCGGCGCGCGGCAGCTAACGCTTCCTCGGCTCCCTTGACAACTTCCTGCTGCTCGCGGAGCTGCACGATGGCTGTGGCCTGCGCAGGCGTAGGTTGGAAAACGCGAACTGACGCCCCCGATATTCACCGCTAGTCAGGTCGCTGCCGTCAATGCTTGTCCACCAGGAAAACAAGCCCGTCTTCACAACCGCCTCGTCATGGATGTGGTGTTCCGGCCGGTACACACATCCAGGGAATTGTTCTTCAAGCACGGCACGAACCGTGTGATGCTTCAGCAGCACCGCGGCAAGAGCGCGTGTGCTGTATACACGCCTCCTGACCTTAGGTGGCAGGTAAAACGAGTTCACGCGGAACGCCACCTTTCGGGTGTTAGGAGGTCAGTCGTGTACATAGAAGGAGCGCGTTCCCCTACCAAGTCGCGGCAAGTTAGAACGTCATCTTGACGGGTTCGCGGTAGGCGGGGGAGGTGGCCTCGAAGAACTCAAACGGGGTTAGGCCCTTGCGGGTAGCGACGATGCGTGGGGGGAACATCTCGATGGCCGTGTTGAACTGGGTGACGTTCGAGTTGTACAGGCGGCGGGCGGCCTGGATACTGCGCTCGGCCTCCATCACGCCATTTTGTAGCTGCTGGAACGCCTCGACCGAGCGTAGCTGCGGGTATTGCTCGGCGACGGCGAGCAGCCCCGTGGCCTGGGCGATCGACCTCTGGTGTACATCCTCCAGCTCGGTTATGTTGGCTCCCCGACGGGCGCGCACCACATCGCCAAGCACCTTGACCTCGTGGGCGGCGAAGCCCTTAACGATGTCGAGCAGCGCGGTCAGCTTGTCGCAACGGTTTTGCAGCGCGACCTCGATGGTGGAACGTCCCTCGTCCACCTTGATGCGCAGGCGACGGAAGCGGTTATCGGTGGCGATCCACCAGATGGCGATGCCAACCAGGATCACAACGGCCACGATGGCGATGATGAGTGCGGGATTCATAAGGTTCCTTTATGCGGTGGTGAACGGATCGGCAGAGGCTGGTTCCTCCCGGCCGAACAGATAGGCGTCGGCCACGATGAGGTTGAGCATCTTCTTGATGTAGGCGATCTGTTGCAGAACTTCAGACCGGCTGGTAGTGGACGTGAACTTTTGCCGGTCAATGTTTAAGGCCAAGTGAACGGCATTGCCACCGAAGAAGAGGTTTGTGTGCGCCCTGGCGTAGTAGTCAAGCCGGTTGATGTCCTCCATAAACTGCGGCGTCAGCACGTAGAAGACGGTCTTGGGGGTTTGGGAGATCACATGGAACTTCGCATTGAAGGCCGCGTTGTCGGTCTCGACCCGGTTCTTGCGATGCCTAGAACGGCTACCCATCTTCTCGATCACCGCCACCGAGCCGTCGATGGTCCGATCCATTTGGTACGCAATCCAGATGCCTTCGAACTCGGTGACGGTGCGGCGACTCTTGCCCGATCCAACCTGGTACGTCAGTTTCAGGTTTGAGAAGGCGAACTTCCATCCGTTGTATTCCCCGCGGGTCAAATCGCTGCCCTTGATGGTGGTCCACCGCGGGAACATTCCCGTGCGAGCCACCGCAGCTTCATTGATGTGCCCCTTGGGCAAGTAGGTGCAGCCGGGGAACTGCTCTTCGATCACGCCGCGAATTGCGTGATCCTTGAACAGCACCGTGCCCTTCTGCCACAGGTACACACCAAGCGCAACCGCTCCGACCGCAATGCCGAAGCCTAAGATCAGCGGCAGTATGAAACCCTCATTACCGTCGTCAGCTAGGTGCATCGACCAAACAAAGCAAGCGATACCAGCGATAACACCGACCACCCCAATCACAACGGCGGCAGCATGGTAGTTGCTGATTTGCTTCCTGACCTCGGGCGACAGGTCAAAGGAGTCCACAAGCAAGCACCTTTCAGATCAGTGGCGAGATAGCAAACGTCATTCTGCGCGTAGTCGCAGAACCTAGAGATAACAGTTGCCTCTGGGTTCTGCGACTATGCTCGCGCAGACGATATGGGTTGTCTGGGGCGTTGGTGTCTTGGGTGGCGTGGGTGGGGGCCTCCCTGCGAAAGTTCGTGGGTTGCCTGGTGGTCTTGCCTGGCCTTTCCGCATTCGTAGTAAGGAGGCCCCTGTGGGTATGGAGTTTACAAGTGTTGGTTTGGATGTGCATGCCAGGTCGATCGCAGCGTCTGCTATTGATGTCCATGGTGTGGTTCATTCTGCTCGTCTTGCCCCAGAAGATGAGTATAGGCAGGTGTTGGACTGGGTTGCTGGGTTGCCTGGTGAAGTCAAGGTGGTTTATGAGGCTGGCCCGACAGGGTTTGGGCTAGCCAGGGTTCTTCAAGGGGTAGGAGTGGGGTGTCTGGT
>Ga0131853_10024724_pt1 | contig 10830 bp, 5 predicted proteins | sample TergutLab28metaG_FD_92764 | JGI IMG/M metagenome (GOLD analysis project Ga0131853, IMG submission 92764) | Labiotermes labralis P1 segment gut microbial communities from Petit-Saut dam, French Guiana - Lab288 P1 (version 2) (version 2) | ecosystem: Host-associated > Arthropoda: Insects >... | reverse complement strand
GAAAAACATCTAGTGTGGTGCTAAAAATGAGTGAAATCTCCCTAAATATATTGAGAGCGAATTATTTAAACGGCTGAGGCTGTGGCTGTCCTAGAGGGTAGGACGCTCGTACCTTGAGGGAGCACGGAGGTATTTAAATGCCGTCCTAAAGGGTAGGACGCACGAGCTCTAAAGGTTACATTTTAAACATGAACTTACAGTGACAATATTTGTATTTGGTTAGTTATTATAAGAGAGTTGATATTCTTGCAAATTTGATATGGCAAGTTAACTTCTTTGAGAGTAATAACTTTAAACCCTTAATTCTCCTCTAATTAGCTCAACATAACAATTATGTTTCTAGATGATATTTTAAACATCATTTATTTGATTATTACTTTATTGAAAATAGCTTATAGGAGAATATGTCAAAAACAGAAAAAGTTTTAGCCCCTGATTGTTACATTAAGTCTATGTTAGTACTTGAGAGTAACTGTCTCAAACACAACACACTGTATACAGATATTACAGTGGCTACATGTTTCATATCACAAATCTTTCTATACACTTCATATGTGTTCAAACAATTTACAAGACACATGTAGTTTTTCCTGCAATGGTAGTTAAAATCTGAACCATAAATACAATATACTGCTGAAATCCAAACTGGAGTACTTACACAAGGACTTTGGGTAGACAGACAAAGAAAGATAACATTAAATGTTGTTATGAGATACATATAAAAATGCAAATTACATACACAGTTTTCCCATTTCATTGTATTAATATGGAAAGTTTTGTGATCCTCATTGCCCTCAAAATTCCAAGACATTTAACATGACAGTACATTTGTGGGTTTATTTAAATCCAAAATACAAACTGTCAGTACATTCTATTATCTGAAGTCAGATAACATAAAAATTGGGATTTGCAAATGTTCATAATCAAGACAGCAGTATGAGAACTCGTGAACATAGGGGGCCTGGAAAGACTAAAACAAAATTAGTATCTAGAAATAGGTCAATACACTTTACTTATATTCTGTTACATATGGAGGGTAAGAATGCAAATTATATTGAACAGGCTAGTATTGTGAAGTGTTAATAAATGTTTTATCTAGACAAGTGTAACTGATGCTAAGAAACTTATATATACGAGTATGTACTCTGCTGCTGAAAATAAGGTGGTATGATTTTTGCACTTTGCAGTGAATGGCATAATATTGTGTAAGTCACTGTAATTCAGTTTTGCAGTAACCTTCTGTGGAAAACTCTGGATCCAGTGTTAATCACACTGGAAACTCCAGTGAAAACTCTAGCAGTAAGTCGCAATATCAGGTATTTAATATTAAATGAAATAACACAATGTGGCCTCCACTACCAACCAAACTGGTATAACATCATGCAACTTAACTGCATATAAATCTACGGTGCATTACCACAAAGCACAACAGTGTACTGAACGTGCAGTGCTACTACATTTATATATTTCTTATAATAATTTTTGTAAAGAACATATTAATTTGCAAGTGAATTAGCTTATGCATTTGCAGACACAATATACTTACTGTTAAGCAACACCACCGTAACCAGAGTAATGCCAAAGAACAGATCCTGCCCTGCAATATACACAACACAAAGTAAATGAACAAAATGTCATGTCCTGTGCTGTCTTTTCCTAAGCTTTACTTAGCCTCTAACTTACTATATGCCCAATTGATTTTATGCTTATCTCAATTAGCCTAACCATGCCAAATTGTTATGTGAATCAGACACGTAAGATCAAATATTTCAAACACTTTTCTGTGCAAGTTTTGAGATTTTCACAGCAGTGTGGTCAAAAATTCTGTTTTTCTGACATATGGAGGTGCATCACTGGGTAATCTGTTCCAGGCATTCATTCTAAACATTAGGAACCGTATACCCAGTGACACAGTTAATTCCCTGCACATCTTGATGATCCCTTGGTACATACTCACTTTTAAAATATGTTCATACACAATAATATGAAAAAAAAATCCTTATCCTTTAGTCACAGGCTGTGAACACCGTATATTGTGATGCATGTTTCTATATAGGTAATATTTTCAGATCCAGCTATACTCTTTAATGCTCACTTCTCAAATCCCTAATCTATGTAAATAATTCAAATTTAAAATAATGTACAAAACTACATCCTTCTTAGTGCACACTTTGACCATTGAATAATGTAACTTTCCTCTTTACTCAACAAGTTTTTCAGACCAAAATATTCCTTCCTATTATAAAACCAACTAGATGCACTAATTTCTCAAACTAATTTTTGGAATAAAACTCTACATGTTTCAGACAGTTCCTCTGTCCATCGTAAGGAGTTTTTCGGTACACACAGCAATGATATGTCATACAGGTTTGCTGATAGTTTGCGAGCAGGATCATGATGGAAGTTCCATCCTGATCCTGCTCGCAAGCTGTCAGCAAACCTGTATGACCTATACCATTGCTGTGTGTACAGTGAAAAACTCCTGATGATGGACAGAGGAACTGTCCGAAACATGTAGAGTTTTATTCCAAAAATTAGTTTGAGAAATTAGTGCATCTAGTTGGTTTTATTATAAGAATTTATCATGAAGCACAGTCACCTGAACATAAAATTCAAAATATTCCTCTTAAAACTCAGTTTCCACTTGTTTCTTCAATAGAAAATAATACATATAAAATGGCATGCACCATCATATACTTACAAGAATCTGTGTCTACTTTCACAAGGACCGTGGTCAACACAAATAACAGGAAGATGCATGAGAGTGAACCAATCATTCTAATTTGGAGTGAAATTCTGAAAGAAAAAAAAACCATGCTGTTCCATCAAATAATTCTGCACAACTACAGAAAACATGTATGCAGTGTTCAACATTAACTTACTTATGGCTGAGTAATGTGTTCAGAATGAGAAACAGTGTGTTGGGTATGGTAGATGCAACACTCAGGTCCGCTGTAAAGCCTGCCTGAAGTTCTGTCTTGTTGTCCTTATCCGAAATATTTGCATGAACATCTCGGAGCTTGTACATCCAGTACTTGAAAAACAAATTAATATTACCCTTAAAAAGAAAGCACTGAAGGTGAAATCCCCACTTTTAAAACTTTTATTGTCCAAGTGTTATTCATTCTGCTCATTCTACATCTCATTTAACAAAAAATACCTTAGTGTGTGTATGTGCGGGTGTTTTATTATGTATGTAGCATCCATAACAATTTAGGCATGATGTATGTAGAATGATGTAACATTAAAATAAATTATAATGACAAAGAAAATGTAAGAGCAATATTATCTTCACTAACACTGCTTAACATCAAAATTATTTGGAGCAGAAGTGCTGGTGTTTCTGTGACAGAATCCTTGTTTGTAACACTGACAGAGTACTTCAAAAAATGTTCCCAACTCCCAGGTTTAGGCTGAAATGATAAAGACATCTGTTGACCAGTAACATATTAGGTCCAGTGGAAGGGTACAAAATGCCTCCCATTTACCTTTCCGTTAGACCTGACCTCTGGAACAGAATTCATCATTAATTATGACATTGATGGAAAGCACGTGAAAGACAGTATTAATTAATATCAGAAGGGGTAAAAAAGTATATGTAGCATCTCTTACAGCTTACTTTAACCCTTTAAAGACAAAGTACAGACTGCTTTATTTAAAGACCCAGTTTGTACTGCGCAGTAAACATTTTCATCTCGGTTATAAAATATATAATATCAGTTTATGCCGTATGTGGCACAAGCCTCTGTTTGTTCTGAGATAAATAAAACACATAAATACAGTGCGGGCACGGTGTACAATTGTTGAATGTTAAACTGGTGGTGCATCACGTGAAAAGTAGGCTTTAAAAGGTTAAGGCCACCTCCACTTTTATCGCAAACAAGGCTCTGGAAACTGACTCAAATTACTACAAACATTACATCCTAATGTGAAGAAAATGCAACAAACCACTTCTAGCAGACAAACTCTGACAGAATACTTATTACACTTGGAAAATGTAATACCATTTTAAGACAATCCAGTCATCCAGTGTGGAGACACTGCTGCCCCTATTGGTTATTATTATTCATCTTAAGTTTTAAAAGTTTTTAAGTTTCAATTTTAATTATTCCATGCATTTAAAACAAGTACAATGAACATTACTTAGTGGGCTATAAACTCAGCAACCAATCAACAAATCAATTTTGCAAGAACAAGTATTGAAAGGAAACTGACCTGGCTTGAAATACATAAACTAAACAATGAAAACTCTAAATTAGTATTCAGCAAGAAGTGAATTTATATGCCCTACAACACATATGAATACTGGGAAGGGAGAAAACACTGGAGAAATAAAAATTCAAAATACTATAAAGAATATCAACAACAAAAAATTAATGGTGTCAGCTGTCTGTACAAGTGTCAGCACAGCAGTAGATTTATTACATTCATATGAATGGCATAAGTTTAGAATTAGCTATAAAAGCATCTTTCAGTTCACAATGACATTCTGTTAAATGTCCAAAGGATCTCATTAAAAGCTTCATAGAATTTCTATGCTATGGATAACCTTTGTCTTGGAAACACAGTCCCCTTCTCTGAATACTCCTGACCTTTGACAGTATCAGTGAAAATAAATTGCTTCTGACATCTCTAGACACTTAAAACAATCAGAGTATGGTTTTCATAGGTGGAAATTATAAGTTACCAAAGAAATAAACTCATATTTCTATTTTTATATTATAAACATCATACTGAAATTGTTGGAAGACTGAAGGAAAGGGTGATCACATCACTGAGCTGTAAAATGGGTATGTGGTAAAAGTCAAGTAAAGGCAGAGTTATCACTGTGCATAACTTAGCACCATGGCATGGAGCTGGTCTTGAAGATTTTGAGAGGAGACAAGCCCCTTGTTTCTGCTGGGAATCCAGTCTCTTCATTCAGTTGTGCAGATATCTCATACAGTTTATTTTAAACTCATGCAATTTTTAGTTTCAATAGCTCAGTTAGTGAAATGACTGAGTACAAGGCTCATATGCAAAGTTAGATTACCAGAGAAAAGGGGATTTGCCTCTACACCATTATTTACAGTTGAGTTCTGGGGCACATGCCTTCTACTGTGCACAAGATTCTGAAAGAGCTTTCCTTGACAGTAAATGTGGCCACAGGAAGAACTTCACATTTAATGCCACTGAGAAAAAAGGCTTAATACAGATGGAGCTTCACCTCCATAAACCCCACAAACCTTCATGGCTTAACACTTATGCATACAGACAACTTTACCTTTCTGACTTAAACTTAATACAGGGATGTTAGCTTTAAAATTTATTCTTGTAAAATCAGAATTCTTTCTTTCTACTTCATATTTCCGCACTACTTCCAAGTATAATTTTACTTGTATCTTATTTTTTCTGCATTTAATCTTGTCTTGTGCACATTTTATATACGAAATCCACCTGTACTGTATTAAATTTAATTATGACACACTTTGTAAGACAGGTGACCACTCAAAAAACTATATTTTCAATATCAGTAGTTATGATACACATACAAAATATATACAGACTGTATAGAACACTTCAATGTTAAATGATTGATTATAATATTGCACCACATTCTAAACATTTTAATTAAATACACAACTGAGAAAAAGGTGTTATTCATTAAAAATACTTCAACTGTCATGCAACATGCACAAAAACTAAAAATAAACATAATAGGTATTCAATAAATGTTATATGATATGTAAATATAAACTCACATTATCTGCAGTAATAAAAAAATTCCATGGAAGCAATGTTGTCATTCCCAAAAGATAAAATATTAAGTAGGCCAAGTTGTATCTGGAATGACATAAGTCACAATTACAATGTAAAGCCATGTTATTCTTGTCATTATAGTTCATGGATATAAATGTCTAATGAGTTCATCAGTATCACAAGACATTTAATTACTGAGATGCCAGATGCTGAATACTCTCTGAGTGATTCATTAAATTAACAGCAGCACATGTGTTGTACGTAATTAAAAATAATAATTAGTCCAACTTCTGAATATATAGCCAATACTGGATGTCTTACAAAACAAATGTAAATGTACCTATCAATTGGTTCACGTATTTGAAAGAATGGTTTCAAGTCTTTTGTCACAACAACGTGGTCATCCTGGCGATCGCCACATCGATTCACTTCCAATTCATCATCTTCAAAGTCACTTTCACTCTCACTCTGTTGAAGAAGTGGTCTGGTGTTGACAGAATAGTCCATTCTTCCCACCTACTTACTAAAACATGCAAAAAGGGAATAAAAATTAACAGTTTTAATCAAGATCAGAACATTTATACAGTAAATAAAGCTAAACAAAAAAACAGGTTATAAAATTGGGTTAAAACTTCAAAACTATGCACGTTTAACCCTTTGAAGATAGAAATAACGGAAGTTCTTTTCTTTGTTGATGCTTCTTGATTTCCAAATGAGTGTAACTTTTGTTACAAGCTACCCAGGCTTTGCCCATTTATCCTGTTAAGGGTAGCTTTGAAGATGAAGATGAGTATGGAGCAATGCTGAAATGATACTGACAGGAGAACACCAAAGTACCACCTTTTCCACCACAAATCCTACTTAAAACGTCCACACTTGAACCTGGAACAATGTGGTAATAGGCCAGTGACTACCTGCCTGAGCCATGACATGAACTTTCAATATTGAAATTCATCTAAACTGTATAAAAAATTCAGTTCTTCTTCAGACAGAAAAAATTCCATTTCCAGTATAAAGTCCAGTTAGTTAATGCCACTGAGGGCAATAATTCTGAGTTTTGTTCTGAGACTACAGAAACATACAAATACAATATGTGGACAAAATTCAGAGTTCTTAAATGCTGCAATAGTATATACACAGTTAAAACCAGCCTTTAAACAGTTCATACAATTGACTATCTGCAAACTCACTCCAAGATTCAAGACCTGACATACACTTCAAGTTACCTGCATTACTAAAGTTAATTCACTTATTTCCTAATGTACTCTAGGTTCATTCACAATAAAAAAATGAGTTACTGACAATAATTATTTCAAAAATATGTAGTATGAAAAAAAAGGAATAAGAAATTATTATTGGATATTAAAGAATTCTGCAGTTTTCAAAAATATGTTTTTCAGTCAGTATTTATTTATATGTGTCTAAAAATGTTATTATGCTACTCATGTGAAGCAGTATCCATTTTGTGTGGTCTGTATCAGAACTGCATTTTGTCTAATCAAAAAATGTACCAACACAGGGCACAACATACCCTTCTGAAAGCTCTCTTTCAGACTTCCTTCACTGCAAAGATCATATATTTCACCTTTAACATGCCCCAGAAGTAATAACCGCAATAAGATTTTCAAGACTACTTTTTTAGGAAATCCTAAATTCACACTGATCTGTAACACATATTCTTCCAACATTTTTGAACACCTCTCCAATTCTGGGAGAACCTACAACTTCTTTAAGCAAGGGAGTGAAACAGGCCACAACAAAAGCAATTCTATGTGTTTCTCAGTATATCAATTCTTTACCACATGTGATATTTTTATTTAATTAAAAATCATACCATCATAGCACAACATGTCATTTAATTAAAAAGCAGCAAAACATATAATTCTGAATGCTTTCCTTCTACTGCCTTTAGTGCAAGGATTATTACTATACACTCTTTCCTCTAACATGCTCCCACAATTATACACTGCACTATATCAGGGGTCTAGTTTCTCTTCTGAGACCATAAGTTCACAGTGATACATTACACATGTTCTGTCATCATTATTTTTGTTATGATGGCATGCTTTTCAATTACAATCGCATATTATGCATACCTTACAGTATGTTTTTGGCAACAGAATAACAAGCAGAGGATTGTCATCTCCTCATTCCCTAAATCTGAATCTGTGCAATTTTTACTTGTACGACATGCTAAGGGATTCAAAGGTAAAGTTGGCCCTGCCCACAACACGAAGACGTACAGGAGAGATCAGGTACAGCCACACACATTCTTAACTTCAGCAATAGGCGGAAGTTAGTGGTCTACTTCCTGCCCTGGCCACTTTACCCCAAAGGAAAAACCACAGTACCAACTGAAGAGGAGGTTGGGAGGGCCCCATATGTGACTTGGACATTTTGGAAAAGAGAAAAATATCTTTCCCCTATTGGGAATTGAAACCCAGATCGTCCAGCATGTATTCAAGTCACTAATCTGACTGCATTATTGCAGCACTGAAGGTGATCTGAAAGAAAACATTCGTGGTATAGTGTCTTCAGACACACCAGAATTTCAATGTTCAATGAAAACGTTTGTTAGATCAGCATATACCGTTTGTTATACCAATTAAATGCACATTCTTAATTATTACAAACATTAGGTCAACTTCTCCAACATGTTTCAGAACATATGTATCATCTTCAGGGAGAACACAATGTCATACCTTAAAACCAAACACTATTGCAAAACTGTTATTTCTAGGTCTGTAACAGCTTTGTCAATAACACTGATTATATGAACAAGGTACAACTCTACATATTTTTACAGGATGCACTCCACTTCTGATTGTGATATATACTGCCGAATGGAACATATACTGCCACACTGATAGAAGCATCCATGGCCAAACACAACATTAATTATTTCTACTGTATAACCATATTATTTAACGATAAGAAATACTTTAGCCAAAGTGCAGCTGTAAGTTTTAAAATGTGTACAGTTGTGCCTTTTATATATAATCAACGTAAATGATGAAGCTGGTACAGACCTATAAATAACAGCTTCGCAGTAGCCATTAGTTTTTAAGAACTGGCATTGTGTTCTCTGTGAAGATGGTACAATGGTACACATGTACTGAAATATGTTGGAGAAGCTCATTTGATTTTTGTACTAATTAAGAGCGTGCATTTAGTTGGTGTAATTCATGGTGTACGCTGATATAAAAAATTCATGGAATGGACAACTTTAAAAAAAAAGTTTGTGTAGATGTGATGCATGTATGTGGGCAGGCTCAAACCCAGAATTTTTCACTGGTGGGGGGGGGGGAGGAGAGGGCTGACCCTGAGGCCATATGTAATTTGTTTGATTTTAAAAAACTGTGTTATAAAAATTATAATACAACAGTAACGTAACATTTTTGCACCTGCATTTACATTAATATATGTTCCATGTGACTCATTCACCTAACTTAAATCCCATGGTCTAGTCTTCTTGGTTTTAAGCTCATGTAAAACTGCCTAAGAGTTTTACTTATTTTTCAAAATTCCAATGAACTAGTCATCAGCAGAGTTCCGTGGCTGATTTAAGGTAAATCGCGTAACACAGTTCATATAATTGTATCTACAAAACCTGCGTTTTTTTTAATTTTTTATTAAATTTTGCCTTGTAGGGGAGGCTGGCTGCAGACCAACAACCCACCACTCGGGGTGTGCCCTGTCTGATGGCCAAATGAAATCATTTCCAGCACCTTCTTTAAATAAGGCAACTAGAAACCTAATATTGACTAGAATACACCAAACTGAAACACGTGGATCCTGACTCACGGTAAACTCCAGCATCCACAGTTGACCATCTGCTGTAACACAAAATGGTCCAAGTGAGATGTGATGTGAGTTGTCAAATAAAAAAAAAAAAAAAGTCCCGATACAAAAGAGTTAGAGAAACACACTGTAATAAAAAAATAATCTACAGTAGACTTAGTCTATACACATTATTAGTAATCCATTAGTAATCATAGAGTATGTTTAGAAAGATCTACAATTCCATCTTATTACGTACCCATTTTTAAAATAAAAACTGAGAGATTTAAGGACATTTAGCAGAAGGAAAGTGTTAGGGGTAGAAGACAAGATGTTTAACCATCATGGAATTAACAACAGCAGAATAATTTGTCAATATCATTCTGAGATAACTGAGATACAAAATTTTTCGGTGAAGTTCGACAACAGTTATAGTGGGCAGGTTCACGGGCCACTCTTGTAAAAATCACAAAAAGTGGCATATGTGACAGCCAAAATTATTGTGTAGTTTTTACTATATATATATAAAATACACAACTTTGACCGCAGGCCACATAACACAACCTGGGACACAGGTTGGATACCCATGCGCTACATCATGGGTTCTCAGACTGTGGTATGCACACCACTACTGGTACGCCAACCATTGTTTACCGGTACGCAGCCTCCATAAAAAAAATCAAAATATTAACATGATTAAAATCCTTAAAAATAAATAAAACATAAGCCACATACATTTGCTAATATGCAGCATTGCTGGCAACATTATATAACTAAACCATGCTGTTAGCCAGCTTTTCCAATTTCAGCTTTTTTATTCAGACACAAAAAATAGTAGTGGTACAATGAAATTCTTAAATTTCATATAATGGTACGCCAGCAAAATAGTCTGATGACCCCTGCTTGACGGTATAATCACTAATCTGTACATCTTCCTCTCACACTCCTGTTCCTTTCTCTTTAGTGGCTGGTTGATGGTTATCCTATTCCAACAGACATTGTATCCCACTGTGGGAAGTCAGAAACTACATACACAATTTTCCCCCATACATTAAAGACTTATCCAATAATGTTAGGAAATTTTAAATGTACTTAAATCGATTCCTACATACACATTCTTTTTACTCCATAGAAGAATAGTTTCAGTATAAGCCTATTACAAGCTCATAATGTGTCATGAATCATTTTTCATAAGATGAAAATACACAAGACATAGTCTTAATTCTATGTTTCGTTCACCATGACATTATTATATTAATGTTATTCATATGTATAATTTGCTGTTTGTATTTATTTTGTGGTCTGTACACT
>Ga0131853_10024719_pt1 | contig 10831 bp, 4 predicted proteins | sample TergutLab28metaG_FD_92764 | JGI IMG/M metagenome (GOLD analysis project Ga0131853, IMG submission 92764) | Labiotermes labralis P1 segment gut microbial communities from Petit-Saut dam, French Guiana - Lab288 P1 (version 2) (version 2) | ecosystem: Host-associated > Arthropoda: Insects >... | reverse complement strand
CGGATACCACACCACCCCAGCCAAACCACAACATAACACCAACACACATCGAACCAGAGCAATACAACCCATGAAATAACTCAACAAATAAGTCGCAAGCTCCTGAGGATGGATGTATTAACAGCCGAAACACGTTGAGCATTAAATAATGAAATTAAAAAGCAAGTGAAATCAAGTTGGTCTCTCTTTATTCAACTATCAAGATGATGCACGGTTCAATAAACATAAAATACTGAGGTGGTTTCCACTTCAGGTCTCTGTGTCAGCGGATCCTCTGGAAAAGGTTTCTTTCGCCCGATTTGACACAGGTCTATCGTACTGGTCCCTTCTCATGTGGCGGGTAGTAGCCAGGGGGCCAAGCGAAACGTCCCCACCCTCCCCCATTCCGCTCCGCTCTCCAAGCAATCCACCAAGACCCAGCCGTCAAGCACCTGTTGTTTCCGAAGGCCCCTTCAGCTCTCTCTGATTTACCAAGGGGTCCTTCTGCTTTTATCGCTTCTATTCTGCGTTCTGTAACACACGCAGTGATCATTACTTAGGTGTTGAGGTTTCCTGTGTTACTCAGTGAGTGTTACGTTACCCAGATTTAGAAACGTACACTCAGTCGAGCAAAAATCCATCGGCCTGATATTTCGTAAGTCCCGCTCAGGCAGTCACGTGACGTACAGTTGCCATCATAATTCGAGTCGTTTTACTTTCACCATATTTGCGAATTCGTAGCGTTTCTCTGTCTTCCATTCATTATACTATAGCCACTATACTCACTTACTCACTCCATGGTGCTGAGTCATTCTTGAAAAGCTAACTGGTTTGTAGCTAGTCAAGAAATTCCCGCATTTCACAGAACCCGAAGGTTCATTACCGCACTCACAAGCGTCCGGCACCTGTCTCTATCCTGGGCCAGCCCAATCCAGTCCATATACCCACATCCCACCTCATGGAGATCCATCCTAATATTATCCACCCATCTACGCCTAGGTCTCCCCAGTGGTCTCCTTGCCCCCGGTTTCCCTACCAAGACCCTATAGCCACGATAGGCGACGAAACACCAATTTCTACATAACTTCTTCCAGAATTCAATTACTGCAACACCATGCAGTATTAAATCACTCCGCCAAAGACGATATAACATATTGTAACAATATATTCCCTAAGTGTGATACCCCCAGCTCTAAAATTACACTGTCTGAGTTTTATAATTTTTATAACTGTGTTAAATTCTACAATAATTTTATTCCAATATTTATGTTCAAAATGAAATTGAAAATTGTATCGATGCAAACGAGATCTCATCAGAAAAAAATGCTTGACACTGCATATTGTACAGTTGGCTTGAAAGGAATAAATGACCAACCTGGTGATGGCCTAGAAAAAAAAGGCCGAAACATGTAGCTGTTCCCAAGATACGCTATCTGAATAGAAACACCTTAGCAATAACACATTCAAAGTTGTGTTTTTCTTTACTGTGCCTCTGTTTGTGACTGTATATAGCACAACGAGGATGGCCCACTTGACAGACCGAATCTCGTCACATAGGTTATCACCCACTTCTCCATATGGGATTTGTGCCAGACCAAGTGGCGATGGGGCAGAATTTTCTTCGAGTATTGGCTTTCCTTCGGTCAACTATAATTCTACCAATAACACTTACCCCCTAACTCACCTATTCGTCATTATATATTCTAGATTTCTACACATCTGCTGAATATATGCGAATAATTACAGTATTTTTCTCCCATCTTTTTCTCTTCAGTGCCATGACGTGCACCACCGAGAATTTTGGTCTAAAATGGACTAATACGGCTAAATGATTTCGTTATTTCTCAGGAATACCTCAATGCGGAGGTCTTAGTTCGAAGCCAGGTCTATCAATGTGAATTATGTGATGGACAAACTCCTATCGGAGCAGTATTGTGTCAGAATACTTGGGTTCCTACGTCAGTATTATTCCACCAATACTCCGTACAGACACACACTGATTCATTCATCACCGACGCTGTATAATCTTAGCAACTGGCAGCGTTGATAACCAACATACCCCCCCCCCCCCAAACATTTATTTTTCTTATCCTTCCTCAAAACGCCGTGGTCAGATGCACACAAAGTAAGCAGGGAGGAGATCGAACCCGCTTCCTTTGAAGCCGATTTCAATCTTGATGTTCTGCTGGCATGAAATAAGTTATTTATTTCTTTTCTAACTTAAACGGCCCCATCAGAATGCCATTATGAGCCAAAGGAAATGTGTTACATTACGCCGGGGAAAAAAGGTAATGTCTGAAACAGCCAAAGTTCCCTCCTCGACGCACCACGACGGGTGTTCCCTTCAATTGGTTACATACTAACGGTAATGAATGTCATTACGTGGCGATGATAATTGTCAGAACTAGGACGCTTGTCACCGCTGTCCAACTGCCAGGCCAAACGCGTTGCCTGTCTCTTCTGACTGTCAACTGCACCGCTCTACGTCAGGCAAGAGTGGCATATAGCGCCGTAGGTTCATCGGCACTGCACAGGCTTTGGGTTTGACACTGCTCGCAGCCAATCATATTATTAGGATTTGTTTAAATTCATACGCGTCGTTCATATCAAGTTAGTTAAATGGCCGTGTAAAGAAGAGATACAATCAGCACGGCTTTAGTACCTCCGGAATTATTATAGGAAAGTCAACTGCAGTTATGGATTCAGATAAAGTGATTTTGCAAGATCAAATTAAAAATTTCCGTCTTGCGAGATGGGACAGCATAAATAATTGTATAATATAGTCGCTTATGTTTCGAATAAGCTTGTTGCTTCCTTCCTCAAGGTAGCCCAGTCTTGAAGAAGGAAGGCTTGAGTTCGTCGAACTCTCTGTTACCTATATACCGACTTACACTGCGACGTATCTGAGAACATGGAATTCCTCCTCAAAGATGTTAGAAGAACCTATAATATCGAATTAAAAATTTATTCTTAGTGCTCCAATATTACCCGTAAGCTTGATTTCGATAACCCTTTAAGCGCCGAGTTAAATCCCATGTGCCATTTCCTGGCATTATTAGGAGCTCACCATATTCTCCACGTTAGCGGGGTAAGGGATAAATGTGAAAAAGCAATTGATAAGCTTCTATCAAGAAAAGTAATCGTTGTTTACGTCCAATGGAGTATTCTTCGTTGAAGTTTCGACCCCCTGAAGATGGTACCACGACGCAGTGTCGAAACATTGTGCACCAACCACCCAGTGACTCAGTGTCACGCCTCAGAATAACAAATACTTACACGGTATTTCAAAGAAAGACCAAAAACTCGCTAAGAAGGTAAAGGAATCCCCATTACAGGCCTGAAGAGGCCCTGAGGGTTCCAGAAGGTAGAGACTCCCAGATTTCAAGATAATCGGCACACGAAGATGGCAAGGTATTCGGCCCTACGCACCGGCCGCCTTAACCCCCCCCCCCAGGAAATATTCCTGGCACTCATTTCTGTTGCCGGTCCCAGTGACCGCGCGGTCTAAGACGTAGGTCTGTGGCCGCTCACCTGCTGAGACTGTGGGTTCGAATACCACCGGGGGGCATGGATGTTTGTCGTGAGTGTTGTGTGTTGTCAAGTAGAAGTCTCTGAGACGGGCTGATCACTGTTCCAGAGGAGTCCTACCGATTGCGGTGTGTCGTTGTGTGAGATCTAGAAAACCTCGTGAATGAGGAAACCCTGGCCCACTGGGGGCTGTCGCGCCAGAACAAACAAACAAACTCATTTATGTTAGAGTCTGAGTCGACCTCAGGGCCATAATGCGGCCGGAAGGATTATGTTAATGAAAAAATTCCAATGACACCATCGAGAATCGAAGCCGAAAAACTAGCCAAAAGTGTACAGAAATCCGGGCATGTCTTCTCCATTACATTATATTGGGTTTTCATGAAAATACGACAAGAAACGGCTATATTATTTGCTAAGTAACTTGAAGAGACAATGACCATAGACGCGAATGGTGCCCACATCACACATGCGTGTCACAGCGAGCCACACAATCTACCTCACTGACACTACAAAAGCACTTCTACATAATTATCTACCAAAGCAAAGAAAACCATCACCGTTCCTTCCAAACAATTTACAAAATGACCCTGTTTTTGTATTATCTAATTTCTTTCTATGTCTGAAGATAATCATGGAGTATATATGACATATACTTGTGTCATCATGGTCCGGCAACACGTTGCTCGCATGACACAATCATGCACGCGATCTTCAAATGTTTTGGAACCAAACTTCTCTTTTTCAGGCACGAATTACAAGGCTCCAACATTGATAGGTTTGATCGACTATGGAGTGGGAATATAAACAATAAGCTATAACATGCCAGAAGGCAAACAGCGACACTCACCGGGTTTAGTAGTTGTTGGAACCAGGCGTCGTGTAACTCAGTAAGCATACAGCAGGTTGGGTAACCTGCAAACAAGAAATGCGGATACCTAGTTTTACTTAATCATCTTTCTTTATTCTTCTGTTTTATTTAAACTTTTGGCGCCGGAATTATTTTTTTAATTTTAGCACACCCTGTATATAAAATATGAATAATACAGAAATCAAATACGTTAGAATTATGAAACAAACTGAATTTTGAAGTGAAAAAAAAAGTAGAGTATATACCATGTTTAAAATATTCAGTACCTATATTTGATGAATAAATATATAAAATGCAACTTTAGAGGTTAGCGGTGCGGTACGTCAACTATAGTTGACATTAGGCGCAAAAGGTTAAAAAATCAAGTCTAATAGAATAAAGAGATAGTGAATATTTAATAATTAACCACACACGATTTGTACAATAAAAACAACTGGATACACTGTTTACTTTCAATTTATTACAATAATTAACTTCAACATGTTTCGAGCAGGCTTACTGCTCATTATCAGGAGATACTACTGTGTGTGTGTGTGTGTGTGTGTATATTATATATATACACACACACACACACACACACACACACAGTAGTGCCTCGTGGTGATGAGCATTAAGCCTGCCTGGAGAGGCCCTGATGGTTCCAGGAGGTTGAGGCTCCCAGATTTCAAAACAATCGGCACATGAAGGTGGTAAGGTTGTCAGCCTTACGCACCGGCCGCCTTTACCCCCAGGAAAAACTGCTGGTACTCATTTCTGTTAGAGGCTGAGTCAACCCCAGGGCCGTAGTGCGATCGGAAGGATTATGTCAATGAAAAATTCCAATGAAACCATCGGAAATCGAACCCGCGACCTTCCGGCTTGTAGCGTAGTGCCTCAACCAAACTGCGCCACCGTATCCCCAATTATATATATAAATATATATAATTATTTTATATATATATAAATAATTGGAGAACAAGGTGGCGCATTTGGTTGAGGCACTGCGCTACAAGTCCGAAGGTCGCGGGTTCGATTCCCAATTGTTTCAATAGAATTTTCCATTAACATAATCCTTCAGGCCGCACTATGGCCCTGGGGTTGACTCAGCCTCTAACAGAAATGAGTACCAGCAGTATTTCCTGGGGGGTAAAGGCAGCCGGTGCCTAAGACTGATAACCTTACCATCTTCATGTGTCGATTGTCTTGAAATCTGGGAGCCTCAACCTCCTGGAATCCTCATGGCCTGTCCAGGCCTGTAATGGGATTGCTTTACCTTTTACCTTATATATATATATATATATATTGAAAGCAAACACTGAATCCTGTTGGTTCTTATTGCACGGATATATCACGATACACGGTCAACAAAACATTAAAAGCATATACAATCACGTCGAAAATGTCCGAACGATAGCGAATTACACTTAGCGATATGTGTAATAGAAATTAGAAATGGTAAACAAATTTTAGTAGGAAACCTTCAAGGAAAGAGTGCATTTGAAAGAAATTATCGTAAATTTGGGGGAAATATTACGATATTAGAATGGATATCAGATAAAGAGGGGTTATTGTGTTTAACGCGACCAAAAACTAGTGGAGGGATGTTGTGCACGCGATGCTGAACACTGTGGTTTCATAAAAGAGGGGGAAAGTTCGAGTTCGTGGAATAATATTTGCATTTACTTCACGATGCTAGTGAGACGGTCAGCGTCCCTTTTACAGCCACTTCACTTACAAAGAAATATCTCCATAATTCATTTTAGAATTTCCAGTAACGCAGCAAGATTAAATTCCAAAGAAAATGCCATTGTTCTGTATAATGTGAGATGTTGTCTGACAAATGTACCTGATGATAAATTGGCCAGGATAATAGATTTTGAATCAGAAAAATTGGATTAGGAATAAGGGAAGATTTGATACAATGGGCAAATTTCGAAACCCTCGTGTCAGGCAATTGAGCCTAACATTTAAAATAAAAAGAGAGACTAAATAAATTTCCGATGAATTTTGGTATCGGCGATTTTTTCGGGGAAACAAAAAGCGGCAGACCGAGAGGGAAAGGCGATGAAGGTTTCTCAAACTGACCGGTTTGGTGGTTTGAAAAATTTCACAATTTTCACATTCGTACCGTACAATTATCAAAATTTTATTTGTTCACCAACTGATGCATTAGTCAGTTGCCTTAATAAACAATATTAAATTTCACATGAAAATTTATATTAAGACAGCTGTTTTAATTATAATATTAATGTAAATATTGACCTTTTGGCGCCGGAATTACTTTTTTTTAATTTTAGCACACCCTGTATATAAAATGTGAATAATACAGGAACCAAATATGTTAGAATTATGAAACAAACTGCATTTTGAAGAGCAAGAAACGGAGAGTATATACCATGTTTAAAATATTCAGTACTTATATTTGTTGAATAAATATATAAAATGTAACTTTAGAGGTTAGCGGTGCGGTACGACCACAATAATTGATATTAGGCGTCAAAAGGTTAATATTGTTTTTAAGGCAACTCACTAGTGCATCAGTTGGTGAATAAATAAACGTTGTCACTATAGATAGTTACTTCCGTAAGAAAAGTCACGATTTTGAAAAGAGAAAAAAATTAGGGCAACTTTAAATATTGAATAGGAATATTGAATGTTAAGCACATAAATAAATAAATAAATACAATAATTTAATTACTTGGGATGTAGCTTATAGGACATAAATAGTAAGGATTTATATAACAAGATAAAAGGTTATCAATATTCATGTGTAGGAAATTTCTACATATATTTAAATACATTGATAAAGAAGCGTTCTTTAAATTGTATGAGATAATGGTGGTTAACAGCAGTACTGTGACTATTGGACTTCCATCAACAACATGAAGGGAGAACAGAGAGAGAGAGAGAGAGAGAAAGAGAGGAGAAAAATTTCGTAATGCCATTTGTATATATTTTATATGAGCGTTATATACCAGGAATAAGATAGAGACTAAATATCTGTAATTGAATCAATAATATGGTGAATTATATACTAAAGTGGATAAGAATTGTATTCATAATTAATGATAAACTCATTCCCAATGTAGAGCATGAATATACTCCGAAGGACAGAAGAGAAACATTTCAACCTAGAGAAAGATGTACAGATCAACAGCCACAAGACGGACAAATTCTGAAATGACAACCCCCCCCCCCAAAAAATAACTCACCTCCTTGATAATGTGATAATTAAAATAATAGCTAATAAGCTTTAAATAGACCGTTTTAGCGTTGGGATTGTTTTTTCTACAATTTTGTAATGAATGCTTTTTATCAAAATCTGTTTGTAGGAAGGCGTCTGTCTCAAATACGTTACTTTCAGGATGTGCTAAGGTCTAATAACGTCTTTCAAATTGTGGGCCAGTGGACCTAATCTAAAGCTGCTGAATGACAGGTCCATCTCGCTCTTTCTCCCTGTTCTTATGCTCTTCTAAGTCCAGTTTCTTCCAAAACTTCACACTACCCTCGTTTAAACGTGTCTGAACTTCTTAAACACCCGGTACCATTTTACGTAATTCTATATCTGGCTCAAAATTTTCCAGATTGAGATAGATTTAATTTTAATGCGCGTCCTATTTCGGACAAATTATGCCAACAGAAATGTGTTATATAAGCCATTTTTAAACTAAAAGTCTGAACAAATCACAAAATCATGGGCGCCATTACAGACCTGATATAATGAAGAACCTGCAGGCATACGTCTGGGTGCGTGGTGCTGGGCGGCTGCGGGGGAGGGGGGGAGGGTGCAATCCTCACTGCAGACGGCGCAAAGGAGGAGGGACAAATTACACACCGAACGTTATCGAGGTATTAGCCCATTAGGAAGACAATATCCCGACAGAAGTAGGCAAGCCAGATGGCAGAGCAGGGAACATTATACAGAAACTATCTGCCATGACCGAAAGGCAGGCGGAATTAGTCTTTTCTTTTTCATTTTACAATTTTAGAGCTAACACTGCAGGTAGAATCTCATCTGGACTGGGTCGTGTTCCGTAAAAACACACGCTAACCGCCAGCAGCAGCAGGCGGCGGAAGCACAGCGCCTCTAACTATGCAGACAATTTTTGATTCCTTCCCTTTCAATATTTTAGACAGGCGTAGAAATTAGAGGAAGAAAATCCCTCGAAGCATTCAGCTTACAAGAATGCATTATGCAGTTTGAAGTAAACATTGCCATATACATACATAGCTTCAAAATATCCTACCGCATTTTGAATAAAAAAAATTCTGTGAGCTGACTGGTCCTCTGCAAGAATTTAGAAATTAAAATAAATTAATACACTGTAAATTCGGGGGACAGAGGTGGCACAGTGGTTAAGGTGCTGTGCTTCAAATGGGAAGGTCGTTGGTTCGATCGCAGATGGTGTCAGTGGAATTTTTTATTGATATAAAAGCCTTCCGATCGCACTATGGCCCTGGGGTCGACTCAGCCTCTAACAGAAATGGGTAACAGGGGTAAAGGTGGTCGGTGCGTAAGGCTGACAAACTTACCAACATTCTGTGCCGTTGTCATGAAATCTGGGAACTTTAACTTCCTTGAATACTCTGTGGCACTCCATGCATGTAACAGGACTGCTTTACCTTTATCTTTACACTGTAATTCAGTCTCTGACCAACACAGAGAATAAATCCTGAATACATATATCAATCATTTAAAAATTTTTAGGAAATTTTTAATTTTTAAAATTTCATAAACACAATAATCCTATTAATGCAACATGTGGGCAAAATTAAGAGCAGTTACTGTAATACAAAAGGGTGTGCGTAATTAACATTTTCTTTTCAAGACTTGAAAGGCTATTACTTGAAGTTTCCGATAAAGATCTTAAATGTGCCACCCCAAAAATTAATTAGTAGACGGTTATATTAGATTGGAGTGTTTATACTCGTATATACACTCCAATCATACCCACACAAGTTGAGTATAATTACTTACTAAGTTTTTTCATTCATCAACCTGAAGATGCCCAATGAAAAGGGCCGAAACATGTAGTTGTTCTTTATGTAATAAATTATATACATATCTCTACCATCATATAGTTGTGTTAGACAAGTATATACACTCAAATCTTGTTTATTATAAACACAACGGGGATGATGAGACTTATGAAGCGGGTAGATTTTCGGTTCGACAGAAATATCGGAATATCCACACACGACAGGCACAGGCACAGGCACAGGCACAGGCACAGGCACGAAGATAATAGTGAAGGCCATGAAAAGTGAAGGGAAGTGAAGTTAAGGGAAGTGAGTTGTACATATGAATAGTAAAGTGACGTGAAGTGAAGGGTTGATACGATAAGTGAATAAAAATTGAAGTGAAGCGAAATGGTGAGAGGTTCTTTAGGGCAGGGAAGGGGTTCATTACTTTGAAGCGGTTGTATTCCTGTTTAATTTTGTAATTTATGTATCTTTATTTTTATGTTTATGTATTCTTATTGTATGTTTGTATATTTTTTGTTGCATATGTGTTTCTTCTGTTTCATTGTGTTGTTCTGTGTACTGTTTGTGTGTAAATGTGTACTGTACTGCTGCCACCGGGTGTCAACCCAAATGCGGTATACAAAATATATGAATATATCAACTGTATGGCATTACGAACCTAATAGGTGTAGGGTCAGTAACTGAGGGAGGGGTGAGACTGATAAAGGACTGGGTTAATGAGAAACTGTCACGAAATATCTGGTGAAAGGGTTCAGTAGCAGGAAATCGTTGAAACACAGCTGTATATTGAATGATATGTATGATATTAATAAAATTTATCGTGTAAAAATTAAGTTGTGGTGGAAGCCACTGGACAAAATTACCTCAGGAGCAGTTCGAGCGAGAAGGAATTGGTGAATTATGGTAATGGATCTTTAGAGAGTGGGGCAAGAGTCGTTGGACGCTCAGTAACTAATATGATGCTTTTAGTGGCCAGGCCATTGTGTGTAACAGCATGAAACCTCATGTACACAGTTCGAAGTTCAGAGTCTTCAAGGAAAGAATCACACACTTCGGCAGAGGTGATATCGAGGTTACGTAATGTGCGACTTGTGTTCACTCGGACTTAAGTGAAAGACGCTTTTAATTTTTAATATTTTTAATTACTATAATTATAGTTTATTGTACTAATTACTAATACCGCAATTATTAAATACATTATACTGATAGAAATAGTAATTCAAACATGTATACTGACATTGTTATGTGTATACATAGGTGGTGGTGTTGGTGGGGGTGTAGTTATGTGTATACATAGGTGGTGGTGGTGTTGGTGGGGGTGTAGTTATGTGTATATATAGGTGGTGGTGGTGGGGGTGCAGTTATGTGTATACATAGGTGGTGGTGGTGGAGGGTGCAGTTATGTGTATATATAGGTGGTGGTGGTGGGGGTGCAGTTATGTGTATACATAGTTGTTGGTCGTGGGGGGTGCAGTTATATGTATACAT
>Ga0131853_10024718_pt1 | contig 10832 bp, 9 predicted proteins | sample TergutLab28metaG_FD_92764 | JGI IMG/M metagenome (GOLD analysis project Ga0131853, IMG submission 92764) | Labiotermes labralis P1 segment gut microbial communities from Petit-Saut dam, French Guiana - Lab288 P1 (version 2) (version 2) | ecosystem: Host-associated > Arthropoda: Insects >... | reverse complement strand
GACGTTTTGCGGATTTCGCGGCAAACATCATGGCCGTTCATTTCAGGCAGCATGATGTCCAGCAGCACAAGCGCAGGGCTGTGCTTGTGGAAAGCCTCCACGGCCGCGCGACCATCGTGCGCCAACACAGGCGTGTAGCCTTCTTTATCCAAATAAATGCGCAGCAGTTCGCAGATGTTCAGATCGTCATCAACAACTAATATTTTTGTGGACATGCTTAAAATCTCCTTCCATATAGGCTCCACCGCCTGGGTTCCCCGCACGGTCTGCCCGTGTGGGGTGGGGTTTGCGGGGGAGCTGAGCTTCCTCTACATCTATTATTCTACACCATTCTTGCGCAAAATGCAAGCAAAATTGTGAACAACGTAAAAGAGTTTGCGAACAGGCAACAAACGGTTAACAGTTTGGTTGGCATTTGGCAAAATCTTAGCATGCGCCGTGCAAAATTTTCTCGCTGGCCGATTTTTTCTCAGTCGGCTCTTGCATTTGTGCCGCGGATTTGTTATAATGGTATTTGTAGTATTGTATCAAGGGGGGGTGGACAAGGTGAAATTCACACGCAAGCAGTGGGTGCTAGCGGGGTTAGTTGGTTTCGCTATCATCAACCATTTAATTTGGTTTATGATTAACCCCGGCTCCTTTTCTCTGCTCAATGCATTAAGCTGGCTACAGACATTTACATTTGTCGCCATCTTGCTGAAATTCGTGCTGCCTAATTGGAATCCGCATCGCTTATGGCTGGCCGTATTGACAGGCACTCTAGCCGCAACTTTTTTGGCGCGCATGGTTGTTGTTTCTGTTCTGTTTGGCTTTTACTGGCTAGACCTGCTTTTCTTGCTGGACTTGACTGTAATGGGATGGTTTTTTTGGCTATTCATTGGCGCAGTGTTTCGCAAGCGCACACAAAAAATCGCTGCAACCGTTATGCTGTTGAATGCCGCATGGTTTGCCGTGCAGATAGGCATGCAACTCAATCGCTTCAATCTTTCGCGCCAGTGGCACAACTGGAACCCGATTGCTAACCCTGCGCCGGTGTTCAGCGACTATGTGCACTGGTCCGCCTTTCTTAGCTTATTTGCGATAATAGCCATCATCATCGTTCTTTTCGCCTCGCCAATTCTCAAATACCCCATTCTATCCAAGGAGAACACTTTCATGCAAATCTCACTCAAAAAAGCCACAGAGCTTAAACAAAAGCCCGACCCCAACACACTGGGTTTCGGCAATTTCTTCACCGACCACATGTTCATCATGGACTATAAAGACGACAAGGGCTGGTATAACCCGCGCATTGTGCCCTATGCGCCCTTTAAGCTTGACCCCGCCGCCATGTGCTTGCACTACGGCCAGGAGGTCTTTGAAGGCATGAAGGCGTATTATGGCGCCGACAAAAAAGTGCGGCTATTCCGCCCGCAAGAAAACCTTGCGCGGCTCAATGCATCCAATGACCGCATGTGCATTCCTCAGCTGGATGAAGCCTTTGCCCTGCACGCCATTGAAGAACTGGTGCGGCTGGAACACAACTGGATTCCCACCGCTGACGGCACATCGCTGTATATTCGGCCATACATCATCGCCGTTGACCCATTTTTGGGTGTGCGCCCCGCCAGCCAGTATGTGTTCGCGGTGATTCTCAGCCCCGTAGGGGCTTACTACCCCGAGGGCTTAGCTCCAGTGAAAATTTTTGTGGAGCAAGATTATGTTCGCGCGGTGCGCGGCGGCACAGGCTTTGCAAAAGCCGGCGGGAACTACGCCGCCACGCTCAAAGCACAGCAATCTGCCAAAGAAAAAGGTTGCACACAAGTGCTTTGGCTCGACGGCATTGAGCGCAAGTATATCGAAGAAGTGGGTACATCCAACGCGTTTTTCGTCATTAATAATGAAGTGATTACCCCCGCGCTGTCGGGCAGCATATTGCCGGGCGTCACGCGCAAAAGCTGCATTGAGCTGCTGCGCGCGCATGGCTACACTGTGGTTGAGCGTGCGATCACCCTTGACGAAGTTCTCGAGGCCGCCAAGTCAGGCACGCTGAAAGAAGCCTTTGCCACCGGCACTGCCGCCGTGATTTCGCCCATGGGTGCTCTTGTTTGCGGTAGCGATGAAATCGTCATCAACGGTAACGAAACCGGTGCCATTGCCCAATGGCTATATAACGAGCTAACGGGCATTCAATGGGGCCGTGTGAAAGATAACTTTGGGTGGACACGTGATATTGCTTAGCTGCGCACCACCTGTAGGGGCGGCAATTATGCCGCCCGGGGTTTAGATAAACAACAAAAACTTGCATTTTTATTCACTTCGGGCGGATTCGCATCCGCCCCTACAGACACATTAAAAGGAAAATCCCATGCAAACCCTCAACGCTTTTCAGCTTAAATGGATTGCCATCATCGGCATGGTCTGCAACCACATTTCCATTGCATTTGACGGCTATATTCCCCTGTGGCTGGACGTTCCCCTGTTTGCCGCAGGCGGGCTGACCTTCCCCATCATGGCATACTTCGCCGTGGAAGGCTACCGCCACACACGCAATTTATCCAAGTATATCGGCCGTCTGGCCTTGTTTGGACTGATTGCCCTGCCCTTTCACGCGCTAACCTTTGGTGGGGTGGGACTCAACATTTTATTCACCATCATCATCGGCCTATTTTGCCTGTGGTTGCATGACAAACTGGCGAGCAGGCACATGCACTGGCAGTTTTGGCTGCTGTTTGCAGGCATTCTCGTGTTGATCAATTGGCAGCCTGTTCACCTTGATTGGTCGATAGTTGGCGTGGCGATGATTGTAATGGGGCATGTCATCAAACATGAACGCGCCAGCCGCGTGGTGCCTGCGCTGGCAGCAGGAATATCTTGGCTTTTACCCGCAATTCTACCTGCCGATTTATCATCAATTTCAATTTTCACGTTGGTGTTTGCGCTGGGTTGCATGGTTGCAGCTGCACTGCTATACCACTACAACGGTCAGCGCGGCAGGCGCATGAAGTGGGCGTTCTACATCGCCTATCCCGCGCACTTGGCCGCTATTGGTCTGATTGCGCTCGCACTTGGGTTAGTCACTCTGCAACAACTGTGGAATAGTTTACCCGTCTTTACTTGGTTATAATATTAAAAGGAGAATCCCCTATGCCAAAACTCAACGCATTTCAACTCAAATGGATTGCCATCATCGGCATGATTGCTAACCACATCGTCATTGGCTGGTGGGATATTATTCCCACATGGCTGGCCATTCCTCTGTATGCCGCCGGTGGGCTGACTTTTCCCATCATGGCGTACTTTGTGGTCGAGGGCTACAAGCACACGCGCTCGCTGGGCAAATACATGAGTCGCCTTGCGCTGTTTGGGCTGATTGCTCTGCCTTTCCACGCGCTGGCGTTTGGCGCGGTGGGGATGAACATTATGTTCACCATTGTTGTCAGTCTATTTTGCCTATGGCTGTACGACAAACTGGCTAAAGCGCGCTGGCTGTTTTGGATTTTGTTTGTGATTATTTGTCTGTTCACGGCGTGGCCATTCTTCTTCGATTGGTCAATCATCGGGCTGATTGTGGTGATGATGACTTATATCATCCAAGACGAAAAGCGCCGCCGCACCTTGCCTGCTGTGGTTGCCGGGCTGTTCTTCTTTGTGCCAACGGTTTTGGGTTTGTTGGGCGCACACATGGCGCAACAAGGCGGAGAAATCAAAATGGCCATTGATATCCCCGGCGTAGACTTGACCGACACGACATTTATGATGGTTACCTGCACATTTGTCATCGGCTGCATTGTCGCCGCACTACTGCTGCGCAACTTCAATGGTGACCGCGGCAAACGCATGAAATGGGCGTTCTATGTCGTCTACCCCCTGCATTTGGCGGTGATTGGCCTGATCGCGTGGCTGGTGCTCAACACCACTTCGCCACAAATCGTTTGGGAAAACACCCTTGCGCTTAGAGCGTTATTTGGTCTAGGATAACTTACAAGATTAATACGAGGTACACATGGAAAAACAAGATTTAATCCGCGAAGAACACGATATGCTAAAATTCTGGGAAGAAAGCGACTGTTTTGCCCAACTACGCGCACAAGCCGCAGGCAAACCACTGTTTCGCTTCCTCGATGGTCCCATTACCGCCAACAACCCCATGGGCGTGCACCACGCACGCGGCCGCAGCCTCAAAGACATCTATATCCGCTACAAGTTTCTGCGCGGACACGATTGCCGCTGCCAAAACGGCTTTGACGCACAGGGGCTGTGGGTGGAAGTTGGCGTGGAAAAAGAGCTGGATTTTGAGTCAAAGCGCGACATTGAGGCCTATGGTCTAGACAAATTCACCAATACCTGCAAGGCGCGCGTAGAGAAATTCGCGGGCGTGATCACCGAGCAATCAAAACGCTTAGGCATGTGGATGGACTGGGGTAATGATTACTTCACCCACACAGACGCAAACATTGAGGGCATTTGGCATTTCCTCAAAAAGTGCCACGACAACGGCTGGCTGCGGCAGGAGTATAAACCCATGCCGTGGTGCCCGCGCTGCGGCACAAGCCTCAGCGAGCACGAAATGACCGGCTCATACCAAGTGATGACACACGACAGTGTGTTCTTCCAACTGCCGGTGCATGGACGCGAGTTTAATATACTCGCTTGGACAACCACGCCATGGACGTTATCTTCTAACGTTGCATTGGCGGTGAACCCCGAAATTGATTACGCGCTGGTGAAGCTGCATTCGCAAGAAAAACCCATTGTGCTAGCCAAGCAAGCAATCAAGCTGCTGGGTGACGACAAAGCTAATGTGCTCGATATATTCAAAGGCAGCACGCTGGCTGGCTTAACCTACGAAACCTGCTTTGAGGAATTCCCACAATTGCAATTCGAACACTGCATTGTGAGCTGGGAAGATGTAAGCGCAGAAGAAGGCACCGGCGTGGTACACATCGCGCCCGGTTGCGGCGCGGAGGACTTTGCGCTGGGCCTGCGCGAAGATTTACCGCAGGTCATGCCCGTGGACGACCTCGGCATCTTTATGGAGGGCTTTGGATTCTACACCGGTAAAAGCGCCGATGCGATTGCCCCTGAAGTGTTTGTCGAGCTGGAAAAACGCGGTAAGCTCTATAAAGTCATGGCTTATGAGCACAACTACCCTGTGTGTTGGCGCTGCAAAACCCCGGTGATATTCCGTCTTGTTCCCGCGTGGTATATCGCCACAGCAGAACTGAAACCTCGCCTGCTGGCCGCTGTGAAGAAAGTTAAGTGGGAACCGGAATCGGCCGGCCGCCGCATGGAGGACTGGATCACCAACATGGGCGATTGGAACATCAGCCGCAAGCGCTACTACGGCTTGCCGCTGCCGTTTTACCCCTGCGATTGCGGGCATCTCACGGTCATTGGCAGCAAGGCCGAGCTCGGCACAGACGTGGAACTGCACCGCCCGTGGATTGACGATGTCAAAATTACCTGCGCACAATGCGGCAAACAGGTGCAGCGTATTAGCGACACTGGCGACGTGTGGCTGGATGCAGGCATTGTGCCCTTCAGCACGCTGGGCTATTTTGAAGACCGCGCGGCTTGGGAGAAAAACTTCCCCGCCGAGTGGGTAAGCGAAATGAACGAACAGGTGCGCCTGTGGTTTTATTCCATGCTGTTTATGTCTGTGGTGTTGGAGGACAGGCCGCCCTACGAGCGCGTGATGTGCTACGCCATGGTGGCCAAAGAAGACGGCAGCAAGTTCAGCAAAACCGGCTATATGATTCAATTTGACGAAGCCGCAGAGGAGATTGGCAGCGACAGCTTGCGTTATTTATTCGCAGGCACACCCAACGCCAATGACGTGCGCTTTGGCTTTGCTATGGGCGATGAAGCTCGCCGCAAGCTGCTGGGCTTCCGCAATGTTTACACTTTTTTTGATACGTATTATCAGATTGATAAACCACAGCTTGCAAACTGGAAACCCGAAAATCTCAACGCGCTTGATACTTGGTTGCTGCTACGCACCAATCAATTCATCTCGTCTGCCACCACGCACATGGATGACTACAAGGCCTATGTGCTAGTGAAAGAATTCGAGGAATTTGTGGACGATGTGTCCAACTGGTATGTGCGCCTGAACCGCCGCCGCTTTTGGAAAGCAGGCGATGAAGATGACAAGCGCAACGCCTACGGCTGCCTGTATTTCGCGTTGAAAAGCGCCTGCCAAGTCATGGCGCCCATCATTCCCTTTGGCACCGAAGCAATTTGGCAAAAACTCGTACGCGCCGTTGAACCCGATGCCGCACTATCCATTCACATGTCAACTTGGCCAACGCCAATTGCAGGTGTTGAAGATAACGGCCTGCTGGAGCAAACTGCGTTGGTGCGTGAGGTGATTGCCACTGCACTGCGTCTGCGCAATGAACAGCAAATTAAAGTTAGACAACCGCTGCAAACGTTGTTTATTGCGGCCAATGAATCCGCGCTTGCCACCTTTGAGCAGCAAATCTTGAGCGAACTAAACGTGAAGGAATTGCGCATACTAAATAATGCCGACGCGCTGCAAGTGCAAATGCCCACAGTGAACTTCAAGGCCGCCGGTGCTGTGTTGAAGGGCGAAGTGAATGCCTTCAAACAACACTTGGCCGGGCTAAGCAGCGAAGACGCCCATACCGTAACTGCACAAGTGCTAGCTGGCAGCAGCGTGACCGTGCCGGGCTGGCCGGGCAAACTTGCCGCCGAGCTGTTCACCCTGCAAAGCGTAACCAAGCCGGGCATTGTCAGCACGCTTTGCGGCGAAATCACCGTGGCGCTAGACGTTGAGCTGACCGACGACCTCAAGCAAGAGGGCGCGGTGCGCGATGTCATTCGGCAAATCCAAACCATGCGCAAAGAGGCTGGGTATGATGTGGCACAACGCATTCAACTGCACATGATTACACAAAACGATTTCATGAAAGAAGTGATGCGGCGCGCACAAGAACACATCAAAGCTGAAGTCCTCGCGGACGATGTTGATTTGGAAACAGTTGATATTGAACAGCTGCGCGAGCAATTGACAAGACAATTTGAAGCAGCCAAGCCATTTGGTGTTCAACGCGAAATGGAACTATTTGGCACAAAAATCATGCTTGAAGTCATCAAATCACACCAAGGAGAAGAATCATGACCGTAACAAAAGACACCATCATCGGCGACGTGCTGGATGCCGACCGCGGCTGTGCGCCGTATTTCATGGAAATGGGCATGCATTGCCTGGGCTGTCCCGCCGCCCGCAGCGAAACCGTGGGCGAAGCCTGCGCCGTGCACGCCGTTGACTGCGACGCGCTGCTGGCCAAGCTCAATGCGCACTTTTCTGCCAAGTGAGATTGCCGCAACTTTCGCCGCGCCTGCGCATGGTGGCCGAGCTTGTGCCGCCCAGGTTAACCGTGGCCGACATTGGCACCGACCATGCGTGGCTGCCGGTTTATCTCGTGCAACAAGGCATTTGCTCGCGGGTAATCGCCGCTGACGTAGCTGAGGGGCCGCTGCAAAATGCGGCAAAAACGATTGCGCGCGCAGGTTTGCAAGCACAAATCGAGCTGCGCCAAAGCGATGGCTTTAGTCGCTTCGCGGCTGGCCATGCCAATTGCTGGGTCATGGCAGGCATGGGTGGCACATTGATGGTACGGCTGCTGCAGGCCGCGCCATGGCTTTGCACACCCGGTGTGGTGTTAGTCGCGCAGCCGCAAAGTCGCGCCAGCGAACTATACGATTGGCTGCACGCGAACCATTTTCACGTTGAGCAAGAGCTCGTGTGTAGAGATGCCGGGCGTCTATACACAGCACTACGAGCTAAATTTTCAACGCCACTTTAATGCCTGCCGCGAAGCGACTGCTCGCCGCAGGCGTAGGAGACACATGACAACTGTACACAACATATATGATTTTCTTGACCGCCGCGCACCGTTTTCCACGCAAATGGAGGGCGATAATTCAGGTTTGCAGGTGGGCGATATTGCGCAGCAAGTCACGCACGGTATGGTCTGTTTAGATTGCACCGCCGACGTGATTGCGCAGGCCGCGCAGCTCAGCTGCACGCTAATTATCGCACACCACCCGGTGATGTTTCACCCACGGCGACAGTTGCAGTCGCACGATCCGGCATGGCTGCTTGCCCGGCACGGCATCAGCTGCATCGCCACGCATACCCCACTGGACCGTTGCCCCGGCGGTGTTTCGGATACGTTTGCGCACGCACTGGGATTTACGCCGCAACCGTCAAATGAGCTGCATCGCCTGTGCGAATTGTCTGCGCAACTGTCTGCAAGTGAACTAGTCGCACTGGTGAGAAAGCAACTAGGCGTGCCCGTGCAATCTATCGATGGCAAACAACCCATTAAAACAGTAGCCGTGGCTGGCGGCGCCGCGTTTTCACCCGAGCTACTCACCCGCGCGCAAGCCATCATCACCGGCGAGGCCAAACACAGTGACTTTTTATTAGCGAAACAGCACGGCATCAGCTTAATCACTGCTGGGCATTTTGCAACTGAAGTGTTGATTGTACCCGTGTTGGCCATATGGCTGCGCGAGCAATTCCCGCAAATTCAGTGGTATATTGCACAAGAAGAGGGGCCGATTTATGCATAAAACATTCATCACCGCGCACGCAGGCGCGCTGGGCACAAAACCCAACACGCAGGAGTCTATCGAAGCTGCATTGGCTTGCCCGGGCGTAGATTGCATTGAAGTGGATGTGCGCTTTTTGCCCGATGGCACGCCCGCGCTGGGGCACAATACCGTTGACAAAACTTCGCTTAAGTTAGCGGATGTGTTCGCATTGCTTAAAGGCAGTCATCTCACCATCAACTTGGACATGAAAGAGCACACTCACCTGCCACAAGTTATCGAAATGGCTATTGCGCAAGGCTTTGCGCAGTATGCATTCTTCACAGGACTGCGCGAGCACCACTTGCCGGTAGCGGGTTTACCTTATTATCTCAACGGCACAGATTGCGCTGCGGCAAAGTCATTAGGTGCAGTTGGCATCAATTTCCACCACCGAAAATGCAGTCGCAGGTTAATTAAACAAGCACGAAAGCTGGGGCTATTGGTGTCGGTTTGGACAATTGATAAGCCGCGCCGCATGCGCAAATTACGCCGCATGGGTGTGGATAACATCACCACGCGCCATCCGGATATACTAGCGGAGATTGCTTGTGATTCACCTCTCACACAATAGTAATATTGTGCCGCATAGTTTATTTAAAATCAAAGAATGACCGGGGTAAATATGCGATTTAACGGCGATTTTATTCATTTTTTATGCATTGAGTTGCAGCAGCTCGTTGGCACACGAGTAGACAAAATTCACCAACCCGGCAAAGATGAACTTGTGCTACACCTGCGCAGCCGTGAAGGCAATTTTCGGCTGTTAATTTGCATCAATCAAGCGCGCATGCGAGCAGGTTTAATCACCGCTCAGCCCGAAAATCCGCCGCAGCCCACCATGTTTTGCATGCTGCTGCGCAAGCACCTCACGGGCGCAAAAATCACGGCCATCACCAAGCCGCCGCACGAGCGCATGCTGTGCTTCGAGCTTGCGGGCACCAGCGAAATCGGGCTACCCACGCAGTTTTCACTCATCGCAGAGTTCACCGGACGACACGCAAACATCATCATAGCGCGCGAGGATGGCACCGTGCTCGACGCCATTCGGCGGATAGATTTTTCGCAGAGCACGCGGGCAATTTTGCCCGGACTGCCCTACGAAATGCCACCGAACAATACCACGCAGCCAAGCGAATTATCCCCGCCAAATATCGGCGATTGTGAAAGTTTGTCACGCTATTTAGAGCTGCACTTTGACCAAGCCGACCGTGCCCAGCGGCAAAAACAGCGCACCGCCGTGCTGCTTAAGCTGTGCGAAACCCGCTCTGCACGCGCCCGGCGAAAAGCCGATGCTCAATCCCGTGAGCTGACCGCCGCCGAAAATCGTGAGCACCTGCGCGTGGCCGCTGAACTGATTTTGGCAAACCAGCACAGGCTCGAGCGCGGCGCAACAGCCTATCAGCTGGAAAATTATTACGATGAAAACCGCCCGCTCATTATTGCGGCAGACCCTGCGCTGTCGCCTGCGCAAAACGCGCAGCGTTATTATAAAAAATATAGCAAGGCGAAAACAGCCGCAAAATTGTTGGCTGGATTAATTGCCCAAGCACAAGCCGAGGCGCAATATTTGGACAGCGTGGCAGATTTGCTGCAGCGAGCGCAAACACTGCAGGATGTAGAGGCAATTCGTGTTGAATTGGAACAGCAGGGTTACGCAAAAAAAAGAGTGGAAAAGAGAAGCGCGAAGCGGCAAAAGCCTATTGAACCGCTTGAATATCGCACCACAGCGGGCTTGCGTGTGTTGGTGGGGCGCAACAACACACAAAACGACTATCTCACTTTCAAGCTTGCGCGCGGGCACGACCTGTGGCTGCACGTGAAGGATTATCCCGGCTCGCATGTCATAGTATTGACTGAAGGGCAGCAGCCCGGTGAGCAGTGTATTATGCAGGCTGCGGAAATCGCCGCATGGCACAGTAAAGCACGCGGTCACGCAGCGGTGGACTATACCCCCGTGAAAGCCGTGAAGAAAACACCCGGTGCCGCACCCGGCCAAGTAATTTATCATACCTATCAAACCATCATCGCTGACCCTATTGCTGAAAGAATAGAGGCGTTTCGTGGATAAACTCGACCAACAAATATTGCGCATTCTCGGCGAAAACTCACGCGCTTCCGCCTCCGACATCAGCCGGCAGGTGAATCTTTCCGTGTCGGCAGTCACTCATCGTATTCACCGCTTGGAAGACCGCGGCTTAATAACGGGATACACCGTGACGCTGGAT
>Ga0131853_10024717_pt1 | contig 10832 bp, 14 predicted proteins | sample TergutLab28metaG_FD_92764 | JGI IMG/M metagenome (GOLD analysis project Ga0131853, IMG submission 92764) | Labiotermes labralis P1 segment gut microbial communities from Petit-Saut dam, French Guiana - Lab288 P1 (version 2) (version 2) | ecosystem: Host-associated > Arthropoda: Insects >... | reverse complement strand
GCGCTTATTGCCGTTTCGTATGACCGGTAGTTGCGCTCAAGCTTCCCCGTTTCACGATATTGCTTTAGCCATTTGTTTACTGTGTTTGTTGTTATTCCGAATGTCTGCGCTGTTTTTTTGATGTTGTTTCCTTCTTTGTGATATTCTATTGTTCGCTTGCGAAACTTCGTATCATACTCATATCCATTATGCGTGCTTTTTAAGGCGTTTCCATGCGCAGCTGACTATAAGTTTCTGCCCCCGGCCTTCAGGCCGGGGGCAGAATTATGTTGTGTGTTACAAGTCTAGCCGAAAAAGTTTCTTAAACGGGGATTCGGGGGCGGAGCCCCCGCAAGGGCACACAGCCCCGCCGTCATCCAAAGGCGGCGGCTCAAAAAAATTCTTCTGTTTGCTGTTCGGCGGATGCGTTGCGGCTAATACTTTTGATATGGCATTCGCTTTTATTGACAACTTCGTTGATGTTGGTAAATTTTTCTTTCATGCTGGATATGGCTTCGTCCATCTTTTCTTCGAGCAGATCCATTCCCCTGCGGAATATGCCAAATTGCTCGGAGAGGTCTTGGGAAGATTTGTTGGTCGCTTCTTCTATCTTTTGCGCCTTGACGGCTGCCTGATCTATTATTTCATGGGCTTTGGTTCTTGCCTCTTCAATAACATCTTCCGCTTCCAGATGGGCGCTTATCATCAGTTCTCCAAGGCTGTACTTTGTCTTTTCAATTTCATCCCGCCCTACTTGCAGCTCTGTTATCTGGTGCTGCAATTTTGAGTTTTCCCATTCCAGGCCGGCTTTTGCCTTATCTTTTAGGCTGAGCTGCTCGTCTTTTTCCCGGATAATGGTTTTTTGCCGGTCAAGTTCCTCATTAAGCGTTTTAAGCGTTGAGGAAAGCTCATTGCTTTCTACTTTGGCGTTTTGAAGTTCCGCGCCAAGCAAGCCGCGGCTTTTTTCGCTGTCGGAAAGCCGGCTTTCCAATTCCTTTACGGATTGCTCGAGCTTTTCGCGCGCGGCGCTTGCTTCTTCAATTTGGGTGTTCAGGCGGCTCTGGGCTTCCTCGGTGTTGCTGACGATTTCCTGGATATAGTTGAGTACCGATTGCCGCTCAAACCCGCCGATCACCGCAGACTTAAAGACAGGTTTATCCACGAGCAAATCCCCTTTCATTTAAGGCTGCCGGCGTGGTAACATGCAGCCATGTTTTTTGTTTTTTTATTATTTTTGTGGCGCGATTATTTATTAGTCTTGCCGCGCAGGGCCTGACGGGTAGCTTTCAGTTCCAAAAGCGCCTTTTGCAGCGATTCTTCGGTTACCCGCAGAATATCGTCGGAAAAGCTTTGCGCGCCGGTGCGCATTTCCCGCGATTGCATCTGCGCTTGAGAATGAATTTCGGCGGCTTTGGCTTGGGATAGTCTTATGATTTCTTCCTGAGCGGTAAGCTTTTTAGCCTGCAATTCAGCTTTGCGGACAATTTCTTCGGCTTCTTTTTTTGCTGCCGCGATAATCTCGCCGCGGTCTTCGACAATAGCCCTGGCCTGCTTGATTTCAACGGGTATGTTTACGCGGATATCGTCGATCAGATCCCGCACTCTTTCGGCGTCGATTACGCAGCGCCCGCCGGAAAGAGGCAAACTCCAGCTTTTATCTATAAGTTCATCAAGCATCACCAGTACTTCTTCTATGTTCACACGCCGCTACCTCCTTTTTACACTTTTTTATCACAAACGCACAGACGCGCCTGTATATCTCCGAGTACCTCGGAAGGCACAAATGCCGAAATATCCCCGCCAAATGAAGCGATCTGCTTGACCAGGCTGGAATTAAGATAAATGTTTTCGTGCAAGGCGGCCAGGAAGATGGTTTCCGCCTCCGGAACCAGCTTTTTGTTGCCCAAAGCCATTTGAAACTCATAATCAAAGTCGGACAGCGCCCGCAGCCCCTTGCAAATGGCAATCGCGCCGCGTTTGCGGACATAATCGGCCAGCAGGCCGTCGTCGCAGTCCACTTCCACATTTGGCAAATTAGCGGTGACTTTGCGCAGCAGTTGTACCCGTTCCTCATGGGTAAAGGACGGGGCTTTTGCCGGATTGATAGACACCAATACGATCACATGGTCGAACATGCGGCTGGCGCGGGTAATTATATCGCGGTGTCCGTTTGTTACCGGGTCAAAGCTGCCCGGGCAGATAACGGTAGCCATTGTTGTGTTTACCTCCCTGTATGTACAGTTGGCAATTGACAATTGACAGTAAAGGAGTCCCGCTAAGCCCGTATCCGGGCTGCCGTTGGCTCTGCGGACGTGTTTAAAAAATAAAATCCATCGCGCGAAGCGCGATACCATAACTGTCAACCGTCCGTTGTCAATTGTCAATTGTTCGATAGTGGAACACGAGGGTTTGGCCGTGCCTGTAAGACTTTTTAAGGAAAAACGCGGGAACTTCCTTTGGCGGCTGACCCTTGTTATGCATCTCGCAAAGAACCGCTCCGCCATCGCTCACATGACCCTGAAGCAACCGCAAACATTCATCCAAAAGCCCGCCGGAATAAGGCGGATCGAGAAAAACGATATCAAATGCTTCCTCTTTCAGCCCCCGCAAAAAACTCAGCGAATCCGAAGCCGTAACTTTGACGTTCTTCCACGGGCCGGTATGCTCCAGATTTTTGCGCAAAGCGCTCAAACTTTCCCTGGAGTTGTCAACAAAAACGCACTCCCTGGCGCCGCGCGAAAGAGCCTCAATCCCCATTTGCCCCGATCCGGCAAACAGATCCAAAACCCGGGCGCCCTCAACCTCGAACTGAACAATGCTGAATATGGCCTCCTTGACCATGGAACAAGTAGGCCGCGCAGCTTGTCCGGCAGGCGCCTGAAGCCTCCGGCCCCGGGCCGTGCCTGTGATCACCCTCATTAAACGCAATCTCCCTTAGCGGAACTTCCCTACTTATTATGCGCAAAAACATGTAAATTGTCAACTTGCTTCGAATTTAAAGTTGAGACGTGCATGCGGGGCATCTGCTGGCGTCCGGGTTTATTGCAGTCTTGCAATAAGGGCAAAGCCGTTCGGGGGCGGGGGCGGTTTCCGGCTCTTCTTTTTCGGAGGCGGAAATCATCCTGTTCATCGAGCGCGCCAGCAAAAATACCACAAAAGCCAAAATTATAAAGTTTATAACCGAAGTAATAAACGCGCCATAACGCAGAGTAATCCCCATTACGTTCCATTCCAGCAAATCAAAGTTCTGCCCGATAAACAGGCCGATTATGGGAGAGATGATATTATCAGTCAGAGAGGCAACCACCCCTTGAAACGCCGCGCCGATGATTACGCCGACCGCCAGACCCATAACATTGCCGCGCAGGGCAAATTCCTTGAACTCTTGCATAAATTTTTTCATATTAGAACCCCTGGGGGCTTTGCCCCCAGACCCCCTTTCATATTACTGGATGTTGGGGCTCCGCCCCAAACCCCGCTTAGGGGAACTTTTTTAAAAGTTCCCCTAAGAACCCTCAAAACTTTTGCCGCGAAAATCCAACGTTCTTCTCACTGAGCGCCCTGGTCAGGGTGCAAAAAATCATACGCGGCCTGAGCTGTCTTGGCGTTCATGCCCGGCGCTTTGGCCAGCTCTTGCGGCGTGGCGGCGTTTAGCGCTTTTTGCGTTTTAAAATGCTTAAGCAAAGACGCCGCCCGCTTATCTCCTATACCCTCTACTTGGGTGAGGCGCAGGGCAAAGCCTCCTTTTTTATGCCGCTGCCGCATATTGCTTAAAGCGTAGCGGTGAACTTCTTCCTGAATTTTTGTAACCAGCGCAAAGGCGCTGCGCCCTGCTGCGATCGCTATTTCGCCGCCGTTTTTGGCGATTGCCCGGGTTTTGTGCCTGGAATCTTTTATCATGCCGAAGATGGGGATATCAAGACCCATTTCCCGCAGGATCGGCTCCGCCGCGCTCAGGTGGCCCTGTCCGCCGTCAAGCAGGATCAAATCGGGAAGCCGCCCGAACCCTGTATCGCTTTCTTTTTCTTCTTGGTATCGGGAAAAGCGGCGGGAAAGCATTTCGCGCATACTGCCGTAGTCGTCCGGCCCGGAGATGGTTTTTATGTTAAACTTTTTGTACGCCGCCTTTAAAGGCCGGCCGTTTTCGAAAACCACCATACCGCCCACGATCGTCTGCCCGCCGTAATTGGAAATGTCGTAGGCCTCAATGTAATCGGGCGGGCGGGCCAGCCCTAGCAACCGGGCAAGTTCATCAAGCGCGGCCAGCTCTTTGCCGGTGCGCTCTATTTTATGAGCAAGATGCTGGGCGGCGTTGGCGCCGGCCATATTAACCAGCCGCAGCCCCTCCCCTCGGGACGGCATGTGCAGAACCGCCCTGCGCCCGCGGTTTTCCCGCAAATAACGCTCGATAAGCTCAAGGTCGTCGCACGCGCCATCCAGCAGGATGCTGCCCGGAATATCGGCTCCAGCCTGCCCGTAGTATGAGAGTATGAAATCCGCGCGGGCGGAGGATAAACTCTCGATTTCCCCAAGCTGGAAGGTTTGCTTGTCTACCAGCCGCTGCCCCCGTATCTTAAGCAGGGCGGCGCAGCTTTCTTTTCCGTTTTGCAAAAGCGCCAGGACATCCTGATCTTCGGCTCTGGCAAACACCACATTCCGGTGCTCGGCCATTTTTTTGATAGCTTTTATTCTGTCGCGGTAAAACGCGGCTTTCTCAAAATCAAGCGCCGCGCTGGCGGCTTCCATGCGCTGCGCCAGATGCTCCATCGTATCGGCAGCGCCACGGGTTATGAACTGCTGCGCCTGCTCGATGATCTCGGCAAACTGCTGTTTGGATGTCTTCCCCCTGCAAAGGCCGATGCACTGTTCGATGTGATAATTCAGGCAGGGGCGCGCTTTACCGAAATCTTCGGGGAATTTACGCTTGCAAGTCGGAAGCATAAACGCCTTGTTCACTTCGTCCGCCGTTTGGTTGACCACAAACGAAGACGTATACGGGCCGATCCACCGCGCGCCGTCGTTTGCCAGCTGCTTTTCGGCGGAAATGCGCGGGTAATCCTCGCCGGAAACGCGAAGGTAATGATATCCTTTGTCGTCTTTGAGCAATATGTTGTACTTGGGCATGTATTGTTTTATCATGCTGCATTCCAGCACAAGGGCCTCAAACTCGCTGCCGGTGACGATCGTTTCAAAATCCCGGGCGGCATGAACAAGCCGCAGCGTCTTTTCCTGATGTTTTTCAAGGCTGCGGAAATAACTGCTCACCCGGTTTCGCAAAGCCTTGGCCTTGCCAACATAGATGATTTCGCCCGCGGCGTCACGCATTAAATAAACGCCGGGATCGCCGGGCAGGCGCCTTGCCTTTTCCCTCAGTTCCTTTATATGTTCAAAACCCACTTTAATCACGCTCCGTTTAGAAAATAGCAATTAGAAAACAGCAGAAAACGCCGGCAAGGACAGAAAGGCTTCCGTCTTTGTCAACGTTCTACTGATTTCCATTTTCTATTTTCCGGCAACTACTCGGTAAAGCCGGACTCAACCAGCTTTACAAGGCCTTCCACAGCCATTTGCTCATCGGGGCCGTCAGCAATGATCTTTATGACGGTGCCGCCGACAATGCCCAACGACAAAACGCCCAAAAGACTCTTTGCGTTGACTCTGCGTTCTTCTTTTTCAACCCAGATGGATGATTTGTACTCGTTGGCTTTCTGAATAAAGAAAGTTGCCGGACGAGCGTGCAGCCCCACCTGATTTTGTACGGATACTTCTTTCACTAACATTGCAGTAACTCCTCTACAATAACGATATCTCCGCCTCCAACAAAGCCAAGGATAACCTCAACCGCAGACAAGCAAATGCAACAGCACCCGCATACATTACAATTATATCACATTCCACAGCCGCGTCAACGTACTTTAGTACACAGCAGGAAAAAAAGGTTGATTTTTGTCCGATATTTCCAAACAACACCACTTCAGGACAATATAATTATATACACAAATACTATAATCTATCCGGGGTTGCAGATAGTTTCACAAGTGTTTTTCATTTTACGATGGATAATGCGTAATTGTCAATTAAAAAATGTTATGCGTAATAAAATAATAACCGATCGTAACAAGCAGGGCGGGCAACAGGTTAGCTACTTTAATTTTGGCGTCGATAATGAAGTTTATGCCTATACATAGGACTAATACATAACCGGTCATGCAAAAGAGGTCAAGCAGGGTATGGCTGACAAAAGGATAGATCGCTCCGGCCAGCAGGGTTATGGAGCCTTGGACAATAAGCACCGGTATAAACGAGAATAGGACGCCGATGCCAAGGGTGGACGCCAGAATTATTGAAATCGTAAAGTCCAGCCCGGTTTTTATCAGCAGCACGCTGATATCTCCCATCAGGCCGTCATATAGGGGGCCGATTATCGCCATAGCTCCGATCGGGAAAATAAGGGAAGCGCTCACAAATCCTTTTGCGAAACCGGCCGCCCCAAAGCGGGCTTCGACGTTTTGGCCGAAGGCGTTTATGCGGTCGTCGATGCGCATGAGTTCTCCGGCAAGGCAGCCGATTACCAAACTCACCAAAAGCAAAAAGCCTCCGGATGAAATAAGCGTTCCGGTATAGGGATCCGCACGGAACATGGCGCCGATAATGCCGTTCAGAGAAATAATGGCTATCACAACGCCCATTATTTTAAGTATCGGGTCGGTTAGCCGGTTGGAAATACGCTTTTTCAAGGCCACGCCAATAAGCGATCCGGCTACTATGCCGGCCACGTTTATAATTGTGCCTGCCATAATGATCGGGCTGGTATAAATCGGGCTGCCGTAATACGCATGCGTATCATATGCGGCGCTTAATATTATATTTATCATGGTGTTTCCCGCCCTGTTTCCGATTGTGTTTCGCGCTCATTCAAAAATCCTGAGAGAAATAGCTTGTCCCGAGCGGTAAGCTGCGCTGTTTCCAGCAGGTCGGGGCGCTCGCGCAGCGTAGACAACAGAGACTGCTCCCGCCGCCAGCGCTCAATATTGGCGTGATGCCCGGAGATAAGCACTTCCGGCACGCTGCGGCCCCGCCACTCGAAAGGTTTGGTGTAGTGGGGCGCTTCCAGCAGCCCGTCGCCGGAATGGCTTTCATTCCGCCAGCAGCTATCGTCGGCGAGTACTCCCTCGCACAGCCGCGCTATGCTGTCGCAGAGTACAAGCGCGGGCAGTTCCCCGCCGGTCAGCACATAATCCCCGATGCTCAACTGCTCGTCCACGATTTCGTCAATGACGCGCTGATCCACCCCTTCATAGTGGCCGCAAAGTATGCCTATATGTGGAAGCTGCGAAAGCTCGGTTGCCCGCTTTTGGGTGAGAAGCCTTCCCTTTGGTGTCATGTAGATCATATGCGGGCGGGACCCCGCTTCCTCCGCTACCGCCTCCCAACAGCGGTAGATCGGCTCGGCCTGCATAAGCATCCCTTTTCCTCCGCCGTAAAGGGTGTCGTCGGTGGTGCGGTGTTTGCTCTGGCTGTAATCCCGGATATGATGGGTGTTTATCGTGATTTTACCCGACTTCCTTGCCCGGCCGATGATGCTTTCCCCCATTACGTTTTCGCACATATCGGGGAAAAGGGTGAGGATATCAATCCGCATCGTCAAACAGTCCTTTCAGCGGGCGGATACGCATTACGCCTGCTTGCACATCCGTTTCCAGCACTACATCCCTGATTGCGGGAAACAGCTTCTTTTCCCCGTTCTCTCCGGTCAGCTCATAAACGTCGTTGGCCCCGGTGAATAAAACGTCGCTTAACTTGCCGTAAACCATGCCGGTATCCGCGTCAATAACATCCAGCCCCAACAGATCCTGAATAAAATGCTCTCCCTGATCCAGAGGGGCGTCGTCCCTGTCGATGTACAAAACCTTTCCCCGCAGCGCCGCCGCGTCGTCCAGATTATTTATACCCTCAAGCTTTAACAGCAGCATGTTCTTTTGCGCCCGCGCCTGCTCAACGGCGAGGGGCTTGTTACCTTTGTCCAGATAAAGAACCTCAAAATCCAGCAGAAAATCCGGGGAGTCGCACCACGGTTGAACCCTAAGCTCCCCGCGAATCCCGTGCGTGGATACTATTTTTCCGCATTCCAAATATTGCTTGTACATAAAATGCCTCCTGCCGGGAGCAAATCCCCAAAGCGGGGGCCGCCACAAGGCGGCCCCCGCTTCATGCTCAATCGATCTCAACCACGGCTTTTTCGCCGGTGCGGCTTGCCGCCGAGCGAACCACAGTGCGGATAGCTTTCGCGATTCTGCCCTGTTTGCCGATCACCCGTCCCATATCGTCCGGCGAAACGCTGATATGGTAGACGACAACGCCTTCCGCATCCGGCTCATCCCTGGTGATAGTGACGCTGTCCTTGTCATCGACAAGGCCCTTTACAATTTCGGTGATTAATTGTTCCATTTGTAGCTCCTCTTTGGGTAGTGCTGGTAAGGCGCTTAGATGATATTGTTTTTCTTGAGCAGACTACGGACGGTATCTGTAGGCTGGGCGCCGTTTTGCAGCCACTTTTTGACTTTTTCCCCGTCGATTTTAACCACGGAGGGTTCTTTGGTGGGATCGTAGTAACCTATCTCCTCAATGAATCTGCCGTCCCTGGGGTAGCGCGAATCCGCCACCACAACACGATAAAACGGAGCTTTTTTTGCGCCCATCCTGCGCAGCCTTATTTTAACAGCCATCTCTATTTTCACCTCCTCATGCTAGTTGACAGTTGACAGTTGACAGTTATGGTATCGCGCTTCGCGCGATGATTTTAAAATATGTCCGCAAAGCGGACTCCTTTACTGTCAACTGATTTTATCGAAAGGGGAACCCCATTCCTCCCATTCCTGGCATTCCTGGCATCTGCGAAAAACGCCTTTTTTTGCCGCCGCCTTTGGTTGTCATCATCTTTACCATTTTTTGCATATCCCGGTATTGTTTGAGCAGGCGGTTTACGTCTTCGACTCTGGTGCCGCTGCCTGTGGCGATCCTGCGTTTGCGGCCGGGGGTTATGATGTCCGGTTTGCGGCGCTCTGGGGGCGTCATCGAGTTGATGATGACTTCCATTTGCTTCAGGCTTTTTTCTCCGGCCTCGGTTTCTTCGCTGCTGATTTTGCCCCCAACGCCGGGAATCATGCTAAGCAGGGATTCAAGCGAGCCCATCTTGCGTACCTGCCTCATCTGTTCAACTAAATCTTCAAGGTCGAACTTGTTTTTTTCCAGTTTTTCGGCAAGATTTTCGGCATGTTTCTGGTCAATGTTCTGCTGGGCTTTGTCGATCAGGGTGAGTACGTCGCCCATGCCCAGAATACGGGAAGACATCCGGTCGGGATGGAACGGCTCAAGCGCGTCCAGCTTTTCTCCCATACCCACAAACTTTATGGGCTTACCTGTAACCGCCTTGACCGAAAGCGCCGCGCCGCCGCGGGTATCGCCGTCCAGCTTGGTCATAATCACGCCGGTGATGCCTAAAGTATCATCAAAAGACTTGGAAACGTTAACCGCGTCCTGTCCGGTCATGGCGTCCACTACCAAAAGGATTTCATGCGGGCTGACCTGCGCCTTGATGTTTTGGAGTTCATCCATCAGCTCTTCGTCGATGTGCAGGCGGCCGGCGGTATCCAGGATCACGACGTCGTTGCCGTAATCCCGCGCGTGCATCACCGCTTTTTTCGCGATGACCACGGGATTTTCGGCGCCCATTTCAAAAACAGGCGCCCCGGCTTTTTCGCCGACGATTTTAAGCTGGTCGATAGCTGCGGGGCGATAGATGTCGCAAGCCACCAGAATTGGCCTGCGCCCCAAACGTCTATAGTAAGCGGCAAGCTTGGCCGAGTGCGTGGTTTTACCCGAACCCTGAAGCCCGCACATCATTATAATTGTCGGCGGCTTGTTTTGCAGCTTGATATCGCTGTGCTGCGAGCCCATCAGCGCGGTAAGTTCTTCGTCGATGATTTTGATAATCTGCTGGGCGGGGGTAAGGCTTTCCATAACCTGAACGCCTACGGCCCGCTCGGTAACGGCAGCGATAAAATCCTTGGCTACTTTGTAGTTTACGTCGGATTCCAGCAATGCGATGCGCACTTCGCGCATAACTTCCTTGATGTCGCTTTCTTTTACCTTGCCTCTGCCGCGCAGCTTTTTAAAAGTTGCCTGCAGCTTTTCGCTAAGTCCTTCAAAGGCCACCATAACACCCCCCATCGGAAGTCAGAAAACAGAAGCGAGGAACCGGTTACCACGAAATCTCGTCGGTAAGTTCAATAATGCGCTGCGCGCGGGCAAAAAGGGACTGGTTTCCCAACACGCGCTGGCTGTCTTCCTGAAGCCGAACAGCCTGGACGGAGATTTCGTCAATCGCTTTTTGGATTTTATCAAAGCGCGCGCGAAGCCCTATTCTTTGTTCGCAATCAAGCAGTTGTGATTCCGCCCGCTTTATGCTGTCGCGCACCCCCTGCCGGGTTATGCCGGTGTGTTCGGCGATTTCAGAAAGGGAAAGATCCTCGTTGTAATACCATTCCACTACCTCGCGCTGCTTGTCGGTAAGCATACTGCCGTAAAAATCAAGGAGTATGGACATTTCCAGATTCTTGGACATTTCCCGCCCCCCAATAAGCAGAAGTAAGAAACAAGAGGACAGATGCAGGACGATGGAAAGCAGAAGCGTTGAACAAAGCGCTTTCTTACTTCCATCCTCTTATTTCGCAGTCGAGTAGACAGTCTCGACACTCCTTTCAGAGTATTAGTTGCATGAAAGGCTTGCCTACTGCCCCTCACAGAACCGTACGTGCAGTTTTCCCGCATACGGCTCTTCAAACCAACTTCGG
>Ga0131853_10024714_pt1 | contig 10833 bp, 6 predicted proteins | sample TergutLab28metaG_FD_92764 | JGI IMG/M metagenome (GOLD analysis project Ga0131853, IMG submission 92764) | Labiotermes labralis P1 segment gut microbial communities from Petit-Saut dam, French Guiana - Lab288 P1 (version 2) (version 2) | ecosystem: Host-associated > Arthropoda: Insects >... | reverse complement strand
ACCTCTACTCCCCCTATGGGCTGTCCGGCCTGTACAGAGCCTCAGTGCCTGTACAGTACAACTATACCTCTACTCCCCCTATGGGCTGTCCGGCCTGTACAGAGCCTCAGTGCCTGTACAGTACAGCTATACCTCTACTCCCCCTATGGGCTGTCCGGCCTGTACAGAGCCTCAGTGCCTGTACAAGGATGCAGTTTATATTTTTTTTAAAAAAAAATCCATTACCAGGTCTGTCTGTTTATCAGCTTCGTCAGACACTCAAACCATATTTCTGAAGTACTTAAAAGATGCCTTGAACTGAAATTGTCTTCGGCGGCGTGACTTTTGCTTGGTTTTCTTTAATCGGAATTTATTATGATTTATATAATGAAATTCTTGCTTAATGTAGTTTCCCTGTACAGCTTGACAAAACGGTCCCATATTATAGTCTTATAAGTTCCAATTAACAACAACAACAGCTTATGTTTTAGTGCTTCTTGTCATCAGATTTAATGTTCTGAAAACTTAAAGGACTAGAATTAATTTTAACGTAAAAGTAAAGTGTTCCCTTTACAGGTCCGGTGTGGCCCAGAGGGTGGGTAGAGGTATAGCTCTACTCTTCCATGACAGCGGCACTAGAAGGGGGTGAGTGGTTAGTAGCACGTCCCGGCCGCACTTTATCCCCGGGAAAGACTCGGTACCGATTTTACAGGAGGCTGGGTGGGCCCCAGGACCGGTCTGGAAAGGCGGAAAATCTCGTCCCCACCGGGATTCGATTCCGGACCTTCCAGCCCGTAGTCAGTCGCTATACCGATTGAGCTACCGGGCCCAAAATTGTAATGTAAATACTTTTATAAGTGATGGCTTTCATTTTGAAGATGAATGTAATCAATTTTCAAAATAATTTCGGAAATATCTACATAGGCCTGATTATTAAATTATTGTTTAACCAATTTTTATTGCGGACAATACGTGTACTAGAGATTGATAGTACTGTACTTATCTTAAGTTTAATTTTTTTTAACTGTACCCTTGTACAGACACTGAGGCTCCGTACAGGCAGTTCGGCCCATAGGGGGAGTAGAGGTTTAGCTCTACTGTAAAGACACTGAGGCTCCGTACAGGCAGTACGGACCATAGGGGGAGTAGAGGTATAACTCTACTCTTTCTTGAGCACGACACTAGAAAGGAGTGGGGGATCAGCGTTACGCCCCAGCCACTCTTTACCCTTGGGCCCCGGGAAAGATGCGGTACCCATTGTACAGGAAGCTGGCTGGGCCCCAGGGCGTGTCTGGACAGGTGCGAAAAATCTCGCTTACATCGGGATTCGACCCCAGGACCGTCCAGCCCCGTAGCCAGTCGCTATACCAACTGCGCTATCCGGCCCACGTACTTAACAACTCCTGAAAATGTGGAAATAGGAACTCACCTTTTAAGGGTTCCTGTTTCGGTGCAGCCCCTGTTAATTGCAAGAGGCGGAAGCTGACGGCCAATACAAACTCTGCACTGTACATTAATTCTTAAGATGTCTCGTAAAATATGGTAGCTACAATACAGTTAGTTACAACATCACGTATTATTTATTGTAAATGTGCAGATTTGCATGTAACGTGTCATGTGTGTAGCTTTATGTAGAATTCTAGTTTTTATTCTCCAGGTTATACGTGTTCTGCACATCGTACTGTACTTTACTACAGGGTGCTGATAAGTCCTTATCCAGAATCGGTAATTGGTAATTAAACATATAAGTTGCCTTTCATCTCTCTAAAGATTCTTGAAAGTCTGCAGCAAGCATATATTATTTGATCTGACCAGTAGATTAACTTCCAACAATATTATCGATTCCGTCCTACGACATGGGGAAGTAGGTCAGACTAAGGACTTTCGGTATCGTATCAGGTACTTGCTCTATTCTGTGACGTCACGTTCAGAACTTCTTGCACAGAAGTATCACTTGTTAAGACTTTCAGTGCAAATTATGACTAGAGTATAATCTTGCCTTCTAACGAATGCAAAATTATGAGGGTTAGAAAACAGATTGGGAGTGAATTTTCAGACTGAAGTGGGGATGACTGTCTTCATGGATGTGCTAAATCAACAGCAAAAATTTCCCAAACTTTAAAGGCAAGGTCCGAAAATAGAGCCAGTAAGGTCATTGGAAAAGTTAGGAAATTTCAACAGAATTCCAAGGCGTCACATGTCAGGTTGATAGTAACTGAGAAAGAAGTCCTGATGCTAATAATTAGGGTAATAGTTAGTTAGAGGAATGGAAGACAGCACAGATAGGAGCTTCGGAATTTAACTCTTTGGGATAATAAAATTTGGAATAATAAAATCAAGGAGGTTTAGAGGGGCTGGAAATGTAGTACGCATATAAAAGTTGAAAAATACTTAGAAAATTTTAGTTTTAAAATTAGAAAGTCAGAGAACACTTGTTAGAAATAGGGGGTAGACGGAATGATGATATTAAAATGTATTTAAAGAAGTATTGTGTGATGATGTGAGGTGTATCCCTCTGGCAAAATGTTGCGGGATCTTTTGAACACGGTAATTAAACTTCGGTTTTCATATACAAATAAATAGTCACCATTCCAAGGGTGAATTAATGTAGGGAGTTATTTTAGTATTTGAGTAATAATTAGTTTTGCCTTTGTAATGCAATATATACATTACATTCGTTGGATTGGACTAAGGAGATTTTCTGTACCCACTCGCAATTTGCACAATGCTTTACAGCCCCCCCCCCCCCCACTCAACCCCTCCCCCTCGTGATACAACAGCCTCCAGTGGGCCAAGATCACTTCCTTATGGAGGCTTCACGATCACATCCAGACACACCACACTCGGTAGAACTTCTCTGGATGAGTGATCAGGCCGACGTAGACAGCTCTGTCTGATAACACACAACAGTCACAAGAGAGAGCCATCCATGCCCCCAGAGAGGTCTAAACCCACAATCCCAGCAAGAGAATGGCCGCAGACCTACGCCTTAGAACGCGCGGACCGCTGGGTTCGGCTTGATACAACACTACAATGGTAAATTATGTATGGGCGTAAATTTGGAATTCAATAAACCGCCTACACTACTGAGGGGTAGTTTCATATAAACTTCCGGAAATATGAGACCAGGAAATGTGGGGTTTTGATCTGAATTGGAAAATTGGGATTTAAGGCTTGTATCGGTAAAACATAGGGAGTGAAAGCAAATTCCGTAAACCTAGTAAAATTTACTTTAGAACAGGCATGAAGGCCCAGAGGAGTAGTAGATTTAGAGATGTACTCTTTCTTTAACTTCGGTGCTAGATAGGATGGGTGGACAACTCCCCTCCCCAGCCGCTTTACCTCCAGGAAAGAGACCCGGTACCCATTTTACAGGAGGCTGGGTGAGTCTCAGGGTATTTCTGAACGGATACGGAAAATCTCGCCCCCACCGGGATTTGATTCCCGGACGGTCCAACCCGCAGCGAGTCGCTATACTGACTGAACTGTGCCAGCCCACACTTCATATGTCAGTACGTGATCATTAATTATTTGTTATAAATGATAAATAATGAAATATTCCACTAAAAGGGAATACAAGTTTTTAGCACGTCAGTTTGGAGCTTCGAACCCTTGAGTGGGAGAGCAGTGACGACAGTCCGAGCTGGAAAAATATGCTGGTTGATTCTTTTGCTTTTTCTTGCAATTGTCTTTGAGTTTAAAAACAAGATCTGCATACAGTCTTTATCTACGTCTAACATCTTAGTCTCTTCATCATTACAGGACAACATTCCATCACTACGTCTACCAACACAATCTGCATTTCCATTATTGCTACCAGGCTTTTGACGTTGAGAGAGGACTATGCAGTAATGTCCTCATCCTTATTTGTGTCCTTATTGATCCTCATGGGTCAGATCGTTGGAGGACTCTGAACAGCTTCCCAACTTGTGTCATTTCCGTATTTAAAAAGGCCTTGCCGTCCAGCTTAACGCCATGCTTGTCTCAGATCGTCAGGAAAGAAAGCAATCCCCGTGCCTTCACTGACATCTGTTGGCCACAGTTTTCTCCATCTTCCATGCGCAGACGGCTGACAACTGTGACGGCAACAGTAATTTACGAAAGGAAGGTTCTCTCCAAAAAGAAGAAAGATCACTTGCACATTGACCAGTTCCGGAAGACGTGTGGGTTCTTGAGCTGTACCGATGGCGCGAATTTTACTTGATGCCCGATGTATATAAAACAGAAAGTTTGTGTCAGGTGACCTTTGCTCCACTCTGTAGAACAATTAGCAAATGAAACTGAAATTCAGGACACCATTGCGACGTAAGTTAGGTTAGTAGTGAGTAAAATCTGTGAACTGTAGGCACGGGGCTTTTATAGTCAATTCAGCCTTCAAACAAATAAGACAAAAATATAATCACGCGTTAATCTCAAATAAATATCAAATAAAATGTGAAATAAATGCTGCTAAAGGAAAGTGAACAGAAAAACGAAACAGAAAAAAGAGAGTATAAAGTAAAATATGAAAATTAAATAGAACTTAACTTAACGCAGAATGGCCAAACTCTCCAGCGACTAAATCGCTAATGTGCCAAGGTAGCGAATTAAACCATGTGCGTTATTCCTGCCTTAGTCACGTAATTTTTTCGCGCTCCTGAATAATATGGCACAGAAGAACTAGTGCTGCTTGTTTCTCTACAGCACGATTCATGTCTCTGTTTTTTCTTTTTCTGTCCCGCATATAGTTCGAATCTTTGCATTTTTCTGTTCACCTGGTCAGTGTATTTCTGCAGGAAAGCATTACAATTTTTCTTCTAAAATGGAATATTCTTCTGTGTAAAAAGAAAGTATTTGTTTCCGAGACAAACAACACTGAAGACACGTTCCATCCGACCCGTGAAGTTCAACTGACGTAATGAATCTATTCAAAATCCTTTCCTTACTTACTTTCACTGTAGGAATCCTAGAGGTTCCTTCCCGTCAAAAGATTTTTGAATACATTTCAGTCCCTTCCATCATTCAACACTTTTCTATACTTCTCCCTTTCCGTCGACATATCAAAACCCATCATCCGAAACACCCCCCCACCCACCCCCTTTCCACCCACCCTATCCACCTAACTTCCCCGCATATTCAAACACGAATCCCTCATGGAATCATTGCTGACATTTCGTCATGTGGCTCATCTCTGCAGCAACACAATATTCTGTCCATTGGACACAGACATACTATTACAGCGGTTTTGTTAACCACGAAGTAGTATGGCATTCAAGTGCAAATGACGCCTGGCTCACCACCGTAACAACGGGAATAGAAATGGTTCCCTCTACCTACCCTCCACGCCCATCCCATTCTCACGTCTAGGATGAAGCTGTGAATTCTTTGAGTCAAGTAGCTGATGCTGTGTGGGTGGCCTTCCCTGGCAGATAAAAGCCTAAGTAACCCCCTTTCAGAGTAGCTGTGTTACATAAATCTATACTAAACACTTGCCAAGCATGTCTCTTTTTGATAACAGTCCTTTTGTACAAACGGAAGGAGAGTGGATCAGAGTAGCCAATCATTTTAGTGAAAAGACTGGAACTGTGGGGTGAACACGTAGAAAGGAACTGAAACGAAACCGCTGTGGCCCAATCGACGTAACGAAGTTGAAAAGTTGTTCCTGTAAACCTCAAGAAGGCTTCAGGGGGTAGCGGAGATATGGACTCCGCTCATTTTTAACCTTGATTCCAGACGGAAGCGAGTGGTGAACCTCACGTTTCGGCCGCTATGATGTGAGGAAAATCCCATACGGATTGAATAAGACATTGGATGGCCCTCGGCTGCTAGACAGCCACTTGCGATGGAGGTGTGGAGTGAGAGAGGAAACCTCGGGCCACATTCTTTGTGAATGTGAGGCTTTGGCCTCACTCAGACACGCGTATCTGGGCTCCTTTTTCTTGGAGCCGAAGGATATTAACCCTTAGCCCACTAACGTGGAAAATATGGTGAGTTCCTAATAATGCCAGCAGATTGCAGATGGGATTTAACTCGGCGTTTAAATGGTTAAGAGACAAAACTTGAGGGTCATCTGGAAAATTAGCAAAGCTACGAGGCTCCCATGATTTGATATGGAGAACAAAGGGCCCGTCATTAAGGCCTAGGTGCACTGGGGCTGTGAGGCCCCGAACCCTAATGCTAATCTATCAATCATCTATCTATTTATCTATCTATCTATCTATCCATCTATCTGCTTGTCTGTATGTCTGTCAATCTAATCTGGATAGTCCTCAGAGGCGTTCTAGGTTTTTCGAAGAAGAGAGCCTTCTGCCTCTGTCGGTATTCAAACAACGAATTCTCGGCCAGTAACATAGTTACCTTACCGAATGTTCTATTTCCAACTCGAATTGAGGTGATTTCCTTTCGGCCTACAAAATCTTCGGTCAAAATAATGTTTTGCATATTCTAATATTCGAATAGAGCACCTCCCATACGCACACCCTGCTGCTGTAGCAACTTGCTGGTTAAAACAAAATGATTCTGCATCTACTTTAGCGGTCATGTTAGAGGAGGACTTGCTTTTTGACAACCACAAGCAGCAGAACCACAACCTCTCTGATTATCCAACAGGGCCGAAGCATTAATTTGTGAAGGTGGAGACAGCAGGCCGAGTCTCACCGGTGACCCACATTCCCTTTCGCACTGCATCATTCAGTAGCGGATTTATGTAAGCTTAGCTAATGACACCACCACGGTTAGTGCTGATTGCTATCTGGCAAGCGGCGATTTTCTAGCCGGTCCTTCTATTTCCGAACTGAACTGAATTTCCATTACTGCTTTATAGGGGTCCTGCCTAGGTTCAGCTTATGTGAGATCTATAAAAAGGGTAAAAATCTGCCACTACGTAACGCACGCTACAGTCTTCCATAACGAGTTGTGTCCGTCCCGTCTGTTCCTTGAATTGGTTACAGGTTGCGGGATAATATCTTAGGTCTTCCGGGGTGTTACGCAGAGTAGATTGCTGGTTATTCGCAGACGTTTATCGGTCCAATCTCCAAGCTTTATGCTTCAAAGTGTGACCGATAGGTTGTCCAAAAATGTCCACAAATAGCTACGAATCTACGTTGCGTAATATGGCAGAGGAGCTAAGACCTCCATTACATCGCGGAGGAAGAGTGAAATCAAGCTGTCTACACGACTTACCAATCGGGTTTCGATTCCTACTTGTCTTACTTACTCCATGGTGCAGAGTCCTTCTTGAGAAGCTAACAGGTTTACAGCTAGTCAAGAAATTCCCCGCATTTCACGGAACCCCAAGGTTAATTACCGCACTCTCAAGTGCCCGTCACGTGTTTATGGTGCGGATGGTGCCGTGCACTGCACCATCCGCACCGTAAACACGACCTATGCAGCGGCTCTCAAGACCACCACCCATCCAAAAACTCGGTGCAGAAAACCATATGCTGCAACTCAACATCTAATGCTCCTGATGATGGACGTATGTATCCGAAACATGTCGGGCTAAGAATACATCAATAAAATTACCTAATTGCATTAAGTTGGCATTTCACCTTGTTTCAGAAATACATACATCAGTGCCACTAGTGACTGAACAAATCGCCTTTGAAGTGGTGATGGCTGTTGAGCTGCTAAAAAGCACACAAAACACCAGGTATCGATCAAATCCCAGAAGAAATGATTGAATCACGTGATTCAATCATTTCATTATTTTTATTTGGAATAAGGAGCATTTGGCTGAGTAGTGGAAGGAATCAATCGCTGTACTTAGACGTGTTTCTAAGAAGGGTGATTTAAACAGAGTGAAATAATTATAGTTGTAATTACAGAGGCATATCACCTTTGCCAACTACGTACAAAATTTTATCCAACATCCTGCTTTCAATGTTAACTCCATATGCAGAGGAAATTCGCAGAGTACAACCAACAAGATGCAACGTTTCACAAGTTATTTATTTCTGTAAGACGCTCTACATGTTTCTGACGGCTTTTCCTTCCATCACCAGGAGCTCAAAACTGCACATACAGCTTCAGGTATTTGTCAGACTAATACTGCTACCTGCTGCTAGCATGGCCAGGCTAGCGGCAGGTAGCAGTATAGCTGATGCTGTATGTGCAGTTTTGAGTTCCTGATGATGGACGGAAAAACCGTCTGAAACATATAGTGCGTCTTACAGAAATAAGTAAAGTGAGAAAAGTCGCATCTTATTGGTTGTACTCTGTGAATATGGCAGAGGAAATTATTGGGGGTCCTTAAGTGGAGTCCAACGCAACACGTCTGCTATTGATCATATATTCTGGATTCGTCAAATACTTGAGAAAAAAATGGGAATACAATAAAGCAATGAATCGGCTATTTCAGACTTCAATAAATCCTATGATTCGTTTAGGATGGAGGTGTTACATAATATTCTCATGAGTCTGATACCGCCATGAAACCAGTAAGGCTAATAAAAATGTGTCTGAATGAACCTTCTAGCAGAGTCTGGGTAGGCAGACATTTGTCTGACATGTTTTCCATTAAGAATGACTTGAAAAAAAAAGATGACGCTTTATCGCCATTACCTTCCAATTGTGCTTTAGATTATGCCGTTAGAATGGTTGAAGTAAACCATGGTGGCTTGAAATTAAACGGTGCACATCAGCTTATGGTTCATGTTCATGATCAACCTTTAGGCGTCGGAATTATTTTTTTTTTAATTTTAGCACATCCTGTATATAAAATGTGAATAATACAGGAACAAAATACGTTAGAATTATGAAACAAACTGCATTTTGAAGAGATAAAAACGGAGATTATATATCGTGTTTAAAATATTCAGTACCTATATTTGTTGAATAAATATATAAAATGCAACTTTAGAAGTTAGCGGTGCGGTACGACCACTATAGTTGACGTAAGGCTTCAAAAGGTTAATATATTGGGGGGAAGCTTATATGAAAGGCAGTCCCCTTACAGACCTGGAGTGGCTCATAGGGTTCCAGGAAGTTAAGGTTCCCAGATTAAATGACAACGGCACAGGATAGTGGTAGGTTGTCAGCCTTACGCACCGGCCGCCTTTACCGCATGAAATGCTCCTGGTACTCATTTCCGTTAGAGACTGAGTCGACCCCAGGGCCATAGTGCGATCGGAAGGATTATGTCAATGAAAAATTCCAATGACACCATCTGGAATCGAACCAGCGACCTTCCTATTTGTAACGCAGCACCTTAACCACTGTGCTACTGCGGTCCGCAGGAAGTGTATATACAATACAGAAGAACACAGAAGCTTTGGTAGTTGTTAGTAAGGAGAATGGACTGGAAGTATATGCTGATAATGCTACGTACAGTACATGGCCATGTCTTGAGATCAGAATGCAGGACGAAGATCTCCGTGCATCAGAGCAGTAGGAAACAGAGTTTGAATCTAGCCAACCAGTCTGATGACTGATATTCAGGACAGCTGCTTTTGTTTGACCCGAGAACCAACTGAACATAACAAGTATTCTCTCTTGGCGAAATGATGAGTTCTTGAATGTAAATCGAAATGCTGTGTATGATTACCACTGTCCAGTAAAATGCCAAAAATATCCAGTTATGCATTCGCCTCGAACTTAGTGCGTACGCACGAACACAGTAAACACGTACAGGCAGATGTGTGTGTGTGTGTGTGTGTTCGTGTTGGGAGGAAGATAAAGTGTTCCCTGTAGAACTGGCTTGTCGTTTGTACGTTGAGGGGGAGAGACTGGGAATGGGATCGAGATTGGTGTAGTACTGGGCGCCAGAGAGGTTTGGAGAGGGTTTGTATTGCTATCTTGCTATTGCGGCCGTAATGTATGTGCAGAATATAGTTGGTCGAGATGTGTAAATGGCGAGAAATTACCTTGCACAAAGGAAGCCTTCTGTGTAGTCGACATCGCGGTCCGAGCAGAAGTCACAGATGGGTGTAATCAGAGAAAGGGGAGCTACAATAAGCTCCATTGGTGTGTGGCTTGGAAATCAGAACTTCAAAAGTTGGCTACGCTGAGAGGAATAGCCTGTTTCATAGTTACGTCTGTTGAATGCTGTGTCGAAATGCGTCATGAATAATTTTGCTTCTCATCCATTGTTGCATTTAATTTTTGGGGTAGAATGTCTACAATTATTGTGTCTGAATAAACGTGTTACGGTTATAACGGAATGTGACACACTAACAACTGTATAACGAACAGCATTTTTGCTATCTTTACTTGCTTACTTATGGGCCGTGTAGCTCAGTCGGTATAGCGACTGAGCTACGGGCTGGACAGTCCGGGGATCGAATCCTGGTGGAGGCGAGATTTTCCCCAAATGCCCAGACCGGCCCTGAGGCCCACGCAGCCTCCTGTACAATGGGTACCGGGTCTTTCCCGGGGTAAAGAGCGGCCGGGTTGTGACGCTGACCCCTCACCCCCTTCTTGTGCCGTGATCAAGAAAGAGAAGAGCTATACCTCTACTCCCCTTATGGGCCGTACGGCCTGTACAGAGCCTCAGTGCCTGTACAAGGGTGCACTTTACCTTTACCTTTACTTGCTTACTTACTTACTGCATGGAGCATTCCTTCTTGAGAAGGTAACATTTTCTCATATATAAATACACCATGATGTATCAGACAAACATAAAAAAACTTTATTATGTTTATTATTGTATTAGGGCAACATGTTTCGATTCTTATGGAATCATCTTCAGGGCCTTCTAAGATACAAATCCTTACTTAGCAATGTTTAAAAATGCGTTGTGGTATCCCAAACGCTTACATTCTTGATAAAACTATGTATAAAATGCATGTGTCGTTTTGGTCTTATAGTACAATCAGGGTACCTAATTACAGACCTTTAACCGGTACATATGGAAGAGGTTACACGTATATATACGTT
>Ga0131853_10024713_pt1 | contig 10833 bp, 8 predicted proteins | sample TergutLab28metaG_FD_92764 | JGI IMG/M metagenome (GOLD analysis project Ga0131853, IMG submission 92764) | Labiotermes labralis P1 segment gut microbial communities from Petit-Saut dam, French Guiana - Lab288 P1 (version 2) (version 2) | ecosystem: Host-associated > Arthropoda: Insects >... | reverse complement strand
TCTAAATGGTAGACACAAGACACAGTAACAGCATGGTTATCTAAATGGTAGACACAAGACACAGTAACAGCATGGTTATCTAAATGGTAGACACAAGACACAGTAACAGCATGGTTATCTAAACCCACAGTTGTTTTATTTCGGAAAAAAGTGGGAAAATTATGAAACTGTTCATTACGACACGGCCAATGCCAGCCAACCAACACTTGAAGATAAAATGTTTCACATTTACTAATGTCACGCGCAGAGCAGAAACATGATCATGGGCCACGCAGACAAAAGCAGGCTAACAGCAGCAAAAGTAAGAGTTTAAGTGTGTAAAGGTGGAGAGCCCACAAAGCAAAGGAAACAACAAATAAATAACGGAAAAACAGATTTACAAGGAGATAGGATCGACTGAAAAAGGTCTCTGAATCCATGGCCACAGTATAATACTTCGGAACTACACTGTCTCTCTTAACATTTCACTACCCTTCCACTTTATTCACCTCTGCTTTATGGAGTCTCATTAAGCAGCAGCAAGTCCACACCAGTGGCAGTTCAGTTGTCCGCAGGCAATAACACATCCATTCCGACGCAAGTGTTGTTTTTAACATCACACGTGTTACAGTAATTCTAAGTCTTCCCATTATTCTTAATTCGTGGGAAGGACAGACAAAACCAGTACTTTCCAATGACAATAACTTTTTACTGTCAAATTAATTAAAAATTAATCAAGACTCCCAACCCTGTATGCCGCAATATTATTTTGGCGGTATGTGTCACATATCCGTGCATATTTTATGCTTGTATATTAACAAACAAATCCAGAACAAGTTTCTTGAATTTCTTGACCTTTGAAGATTGGACCGATACATTGTACCGAAACGCTGGTAAGAAATTACCACTATACACTGCGTAATATCCAATATGAGCGCAGATCTCATTATTTCGTTCATTTATTCAAGTCCATCCTAGAAGGCAGAACAAGGTGTGATGTGCAAATACAGGATTGGGGTATGTAAAATTGCCTCATAAAATGTATTCTACAGATTTGTCTAAATATATAATTTAAAAAGTTTTAGACAAATCTGTAAAATACATTTTATGAGACAATTTTACATACCCCAATCCTGTATTTACACATCACACCTTTTAGACAAAGGTTTTAATTATATATATTCCACGAATGTAAACACGATGAAATCCCAGAGTGTGCATAGCATCTGGTAACACAATTGTTAATATAGGCCTGAAGATGACTAGGTTGCAGTCGAAACATGTAGCCTTGTATCACCTTATATAATAAAGTCATTGTGCTGACGTACACTATATAATATTATATTACGTTGAGAGCACGTCGTGATGCTTCCATTCAAAAAGAGTTTTTTCATACTTCATTTTATTTCCGCGTGTGAAATCCCATACGCAATACAAGTCCGCAACGTTACACATCACATACTATAACTTTCTACACTGTCACTTTGGAGCCAAAGATTAGAAGATAAAGTCTGAAAAATAGTTTCATATCTCGTAACTGTTTCAGCTGGACAAACAAGAAATGATATCAGGTTGCCGGTGGCCTGACCTTTGCAGGAGAACGTCGTGGTATGTTTCAAGATTGAGTTGGGGGAATTAACGGAAATGAAGATAAGGCACTAAAATAGGAGGCGTATTATGTTTATTGGACCGTGCATCATCTTGATAGTTGAATAAAGAGAGACCAACTTGATGTCGCTTGATTTATTATTTCACTATTTAATGCTCAACATGTTTCGGATGTTAATACATCCATCCTCAGGAGTTTGCGACTTATTTGTTGAGTTATTTCATGGGTTGTATTGCTCTGGTTCGATGTGTGTTGGTGTTATATTGTGGTTTGGCTAAGGTGGTGTGGTATCCGGATGCAGGCTGAAGCTAAGGTGGTGTGGTATCCGTATGCAGGCTGAAGCCTACATACGGATACCACACCACCTTAGCCAAACCACAACGTAACACCAACACACATCGAACCAGAGCAATACAACACATGAAGTAACTCAACAAATAAGTCGCAAGCTCCTGAGGATGGATGTATTAACATCTGAAACATGTTGAGCATTAAATAATGAAATAATAAAGCAAGTGACATCAAGTTGGTCTCTATTCAAGTAGGAGGCTTCCTTTAAGCCGGTCAGTTTTTAACGTGCATCAAATTACATCACCATGTGACAAATCAGTTTACTCACCAGTGCTCAACTGGAAAATAAATGAGAGAAGAAAAGGACTCCTACTCCCCCATTTTCCTCTAAATGTTTACATCTGTGTACAGAAAAACGTTGCCTTCATTTTCAATTAAACCAGATACACCCATAACAATAAAACCTGAGATTTATTAAGTTACTGAGTGCAGTGATGGGGATTTCTGTTCACACTGAAATCACAGACATTTCGGACTCCAGTCTTGTACTGTTATCAGAGACTGACTGTGCTGTTCTGCCAGTAAGTATCATAACTTCCGCGGTATACAGCCGTTTCAGGCGCGTTCGCAAAATAAGAAAAGTGACTATTACCATCGTCATATCTGTCTGTCCGTCCGCACGGAACAACTAGACTCCTACTGTAAGGATTTTAATGCAATTTTATGTTTAAATATTTTTCAAGAATCTGCCAAGAAAATTAAATAACGGTTTCTTTACATGAATACAATAACACCTCGATGAATTCTTCTTAGAGTGAGAAATGTTGCAGACAGCTTGTGGAGAAAATCAAAATAGACACTTTATGTTCAATAATCCCCCCCCCCCAGATAATCTTGCCATTTAAGAGATATGTGGATAAATATGGTTGAGCAAGGTAGGCCAGAGATGACAATGTGGCCCACGCGCATTGCATGCTGGATAACTAAGGCTACAGACACAAACTCAAAGTACGGAATACCTATTGCATGTCCACTGCAACAGTTTTTACACAATTATGTCTCAATGTTACGTTATCCGTACGCTGTCTCTCTTACTGATAATGAGAGACCGAAATCCACAGAGCACAACACTAAAGACCACATGCAGTCCCACGCCAAAACAGTTTTAAAGCATCATTCTGAGTACTTTACAGCTGCACGATTACAGACGCGATGACTGTAATGGGCTAAGTTGTGCTTGTTTCATTGAAATGTACAAAAACATTTTACTTCCATAATATTTATAAAAATTTGTAACTTGTTACTAAGCGGGATATTACGGAAGCGTGTCAATTCATCTGCATCTGAACGGGGCTCAGAAGCCCACAATTGATCACAGCTAAGAGCTTGAAGTCTGAGAAGCGTGCGGGGTTCCACAGTGTACAAGACAAGAGTGTACATGGGTGGCGCAATGGGATGCGAGAAATGAATTAAACTATAACAGTAGCCGAATACAATTCAAACATGGGGTGGTTGCGAGAGGGGGGGGGAGGGGAAGGACCGTAGCACGTCACGCATTTTGGGACACGGAAATGGTGCGGATCAATTATTAAAAATAACGAGGTTTGGGAGATAGTAGACAGTAGGCAGTAGACACAGCGACTCCATGTTAACTATGCGACGCGGCTCCCAAGACGAGGAAGACTATGCAAATACGGCAATGCCTTTGTGTTGCGAGGATAGGAATATAATAAAAGAGTTTGGCATCACAAATAAAATGTTGGTCTGAATTGATATTGTTTCATTATTACGTAGGAATGCCTCAATTATATATTTTCAACCATTATATTTATGCAATATTTACATAAAACGCTTACATTTACGCCCGCCGGTGACGTCGTATCTCCGTACTTCCGTCTAAATGCTTCAGCCAACATTTCATTTAATCGACTGTTTTCCCTGTGTATTATCGAATAACACAGACATGCGACATTAAACACGATGGTATTACAACAGCCGTTATGGTGACAGCAGAGATTAAAGCTGCACACGACAGTGGCCAGTATAGACAGTAGTAAGTACAGCGTATTCATTCGTAGTGCGTACTCTACACACCGAACATCTGATTTCATAACATGCAACATACGAAGAGAGGCCTAATCAGCTGTTTGGAGAGAACATACAAATTTTATTACTTTATAATTGTATGCTGTACTGCACAATGTGTGGGCCAGGTAGCTCAGTCGGTTTAACGACTGACTAGGGGCTGGACGGCCCGGAATCGAATACCGGTGGGGACGAGATATTCCGCCCGTGCAGACTGGCCCTGAGGCCCACCCAGCCTCATGTAAAGTGAGTACCGGGTCTTCCCTGGGGTTAAAGTGCGGCCGGGGCGTGCTGCTGACCACTCACCCCCTTCTAGTGCCGCGGTCATGGAAGAGTAGAGCTATACCTCTACCAACACTCTGGACCACACCGGGCCTGTAACGGGATCATTTTCCCTTTTTTTATTGTATATTGTAATCTATACTGTACTGTATACAGTACTGTACACTGTACTTATACTGGACTGTCTACTGTATTGTACACTGTACTGTATACTGTACTGAACACTGTACTGTATACTGTACTGTATACGGTACAGTATATTGTACTGTATACTGTGCTGTATACTGTACTGTATACTGTACAGTATGCTGTACTGCATACTGTGCTGTATAATGTACTGTACACTGTACTGTATGCTGTACTGTATACTGTAATGTATACGGTACGGTATACAGTACTTTATAGTGTACTGTATACTGTATTGTATACGTTACGGTATACAGTACGGTATGCTGTACTGTATACTGTACTTTATAGTGTACTTTATAGTGTACTGTATACTGTACTGTATACTGTATAATGCATACTGTGCTTACAGCAAGTTACGTTATTTTAAACCTGATCTAGTAAAACATCGAATTTAATCTTACGTGAAAGCTATAGCAGTTAAGTGAAACAAATATTATAGAAGTCTCACTGAGGATGACCTATTAAGCCACAACGAAACATGTCGGAGAACCAACCCACAAATAAATAACACAGTGCAAAAAGGTGGTATTGATTCTTTGTGAATTATCATAATATTTGAGATTTCAGGATTTCTCTGAAAACTCTCGAGGAAATTCACTTTTCATTAAAATCTGACGAGAATAACGGTCACTTCGCATGAAGCCCTCTGTACACCTATGACAATATCTCGCTCAGATCTTCTTAGAATGAAAACTATTTCAGACAGATTTGTAGAGAATATCAAAACACACATTTGATGTTCAATAATTTATTTCCCCCCAAAATCGTGCCGTTTATGAGGTAATGTGAACAATACGGCAGTGTCAGACAGGTCAAAAATGATAATTTAATTGGCAACACGCGACTTGCTTGCCGGATAATTAAGGCAAGAACACAGACACACACTCAGAATATTTAACACTAATCGCTTTCCCACTGCAATAAAGGTTACCCGAACACACCTAAATATTACGTTACAATTACACTCCCGGTCTTATTCAAGTCCTGCTTTCACTCTAGCCTGTCTGATGACCTCCTTTATAGCAATGCTAAGAGAAATTAGATTCTTCTACAAAATTGTTTTTAAGGGTGCGTGTGTTATTGGGTCCGCACTGCTGTCTGTCTGTTTTAGTAGGATCATATCTGCCACATTCTCGCAGAATGCCACACATTCAACGCGCTGCACGTTGCGAATGACTTCCAGATACTGTTCTAATAAGAAAACTCCCAATAGCATGTTTTGGTCTTAAGACTATTCCAATGCTGTGGCGATTCCCGATAAGATTAAAACTCTCAGAAATTCTCTGAACATGGGGTACAAACACCGACTACCGACACACCCACTACCGACACACAGACTACCGACACACCCACTACCAACTACCGACACACCGACTACCGACCCACCGACTACCGACACACCCACTACCGACACACCCACTACCGACACACGCACTACCGACACACCCACTACCGACACACCCACTACCGACACACCCACTACCGACACACCCACTATCGACTACCGACACACCCACTACCGACACACCGACTACCGACACACCCACTACCGACCCAACGACTACCGACACACCGACTACCGACACACCCACTACCGACCCACCCACTACCGAGACACCCACTACCGACCCACCGACTACCGACACACCCACTACCGACCCACCGACTACCGACACACCCACTACCGACACACCGATTACCGACACACCAACCTAGCATCATATATTATTTTACGTTTTGTTGACCGTGAATATCGACTTGATCGTGCAAAGGAAAACTAACTTGATGTACAACTTATTCTTAGTATATTCCGTCAACCTCTACATGTTTCGGGCGTATATAGGCCCATCATCAGGAGGTAAACCGTATGTACATAACAATTGGTACTTATTATTCTTTTTTGATGACTGTTGTCCTGGTTGGACTGGAATCGAAGCAGCACAACAGACAGTCATTTAAAAATGACAATAAGTACCACTTATTGTATACATACGGTTGTACCTCCTGATGATGGGCCATAGATATGCCCGAAACATGTACAGATTGACGAACTGTCCTCAGAATAAGTTGGGCATCAAGTTGGTTTTTCTTTGCACCATCGTGTATAACTTAATAATGTTATTAATTGCTGAAATCATCATAATAGAATCTATAAAGAACCAGTATACAGAGCACTTCAGGTAATATCCTCTTTTATTTTTCGAGTTACAGAAAAAAGCCACTTGTCTTGATCTACGAAACGTCTTATTTCGAGAGAGAACTAGTTCCTTTAGACTAGCAGCTAGGATTTTCGTGACAGAATTCACACTTCTTTCGAGTGTGATAAACGTCATTTTCTAACTCAATATCCATTTGGGATAATTTATTATTGGTCTGAAACCGTGCAGCTTGGGAGATAGGCATCTATCCAGTAAACTACCAATAGACAGGTGCCTGTCGACGAACCAGTACGACGTGATATATCAGGGAACCTAATCTGAACACCGAACGCTGTGGAAAACTCGAATCTCGAGCCCATTTCCTGTCTCCAGAAGGTAACCGAGTGTTTATAATAGAGAATCTGATTTTATTTTCTTCTCATTTTAAGCCTACAATAGACGTTGCTAAGCTGCTTACTGGGTGGAAAGCGGAGAGAGTTCTGAAGCGATGACGGCAAGAAAGCCTCCCAGAAATTCCAATTGGCTGGAGAGCTGTCAGAAGATAATCGCACATACAGAAATAATCTTCTTCCCGTTGGGAGCAGGGAGAGTTCAGCCAGTATAGTAAACACGCTACAGGCTGGACGATCGGGAAATTTCGGTTAGATTTTTGGAAAAGCAAAACTTTTCTCTTCTCCACCGTTGCTAGACCAGCCCTGGGACCTCTGCCCATCCGCTCACACAGGGTACAAGGGTAGGTTTCCAGAGGCAAAACTGACAGAGTGTGGAACTAATGACTGACCTCAATTTGGTGCACGCGTGTGTGGAGGCACAACTCCACTTCTCATACGTCTAGGTAGTTCGGTGTTTGATTAAGAACAGGGACAGATTCGTCGCTACATTTATCTCTGTGCGCAAATATTCTCTTGTTCGACGGGTGTAGCTAGGTACCGTCCACGTCTTTGTCTGCTAACACGAATATACTAACAAGTTAAGATAATTTTAGTACAGGACATCCAGTTGTGTTTGTAATAAATCAATAAAAATAATATATATATATATATATATATATGTAAAAAAGGTAAAGTAGTCCCGTTACAGGCCAGGTGTGACCCAGAGAGTGGGTACAGGTATAGCTCTACTCTTCCATGACCGCGGCACTAGAAGGGGGTGAGTGGTCAGCAGCACGCCCCGGCCGCACTTTACCCCCCGTAAAGACCCGGTGCCCATTTTACAGGAGGCTGGTTGGGCCCCAGGACCGGTCTGGAACGACGCAAAATCTCGTTCCCACCGGTATTCGATCCCGGACCGTCCAGCCCGTAGTGAGTCACTATACGGACTGAGCTACCCGGCCCACACACACACACACACACACACACACACACACACATATATATATATATATATATATGTGTGTGTGTGTGTGTGTGTATGTATGTATTCAGTTGAAAACAACAACGTTAAATTCTTTTCAAGGCATTGACGATTGAAATGAATGTTTGTAGAACATTTCAGAACCTTGCTTCTTAAATTCTTGTGTTGGTTATTGGAACGAGCTTGACTAGCTAAGATAATGATACTCGTAGTAGAGGACATCCCGTTCAGTTTGAAATATATTAACAAAAATAAAATATATAAGCGCTCCGTAAAACGCAACGCATTGTTGTGTTCGAACTCGTACATATGTATTTTATTTATATTAATATATTTTATTTTTATTAATATACTAACAAGCGGTAAGCCCGGGTTCTTGTTTCAACTCTCGCTAACATACTCGTGAAACAAGTGGTATTACAATCACCGAAAACGACGTGCGTCCCAAAACTGAAGAATAAAATCCAACTAGATGCCACTTATTACTCTATTATGCTTGTTAGGCTGAACATGTTTCGGGCACCATTATGCCCATCATCAGGAGCTCACGATGATAGCGTTGGTTACCACATAGGCCGTCTGGTTCTCGAGTTGCTGCTGGTTGGGAGTTAAGTGCAGGCAGGATGGATGAGTGTCCGGACCGAAGGCTGTGTTAACCACCATCCCCACAGACACTACATAAAATAGTCAATAACATTTGACCTCAAAATGTATATCAAGGTTCACTGATTTAGGAATAAGAATGGATCAGTGAAATTGTTGCGTATGGAAAGCATTGTTGCAGATGACAATTGCCAGAATTTCTAATTAAAATAAAATGGTCGTATTATGGTGTGACGTAATACTCAGTAAGATCTTAAACTCTAAGAACTACAAATTAAAACATACAATGGGAATCAGAATGTAAAACAAGACTACATTGAATTAAAGGACGGGGCATTTGGAACGTGTAGTGAGGGAAAAGAAATATGTAAAATACAAATATTGGTCTGATGACGGCATTTTGAAGCCGAAACCTGTAGCCAATAATATAATAATAATAAAAAAAACATATAGTTGTGTCAGACGGAGTACATATTAAATTATTTTATTAATGCACTTCAAACAAAACAGGATGTCCTCTATCACGAAATACATATAGGTCTCTGGTGGGTAATAATAGAGTTTACAGGTCACCTGGAAGACCTAGGCAAAGAAATTAGGATAGTATTAGAATGGATCTTAAAGCTATTGGATGAGAAATGTGGGTGTACTTGCATACGTCTCAGGAAGTGGACAAGAGGCCGGCAATTGTTGGCAGTGTAATGAACCTTCGAGTTTCACAAAACGCGGGAAATTTCATGGATAAATGAGGAAGTGTCAGCTTTTTCAGGAGGACTGTGCTCCATGGAGTTAGTTACATTGTTAATTAGTTAGTTTAAGTAAATTAGTTTAGCGTTAAGTTACCTTCAAATAAGCAAAATTTATTATGATTTTATGGTGATAAATTACTGTAACTGTGGACATTAAGGGAATTCAATAATAAATATACCAAGAACACTAAGAAATTCAATTGTTTTTATGCTAATTATTTTAGTATTGAATATTTTACTGGTATAGTGTGACGATATTGCGGCCCACTAACCATTGTATTAAAGCGTTCCAATTCTCAATACCATTTATCACCGACGACAATGCTGTCATATCTAACAGAGGAATTAATCAGAACGAATGTACTGCAATGTGGCAGTTCTCACACTTCAGCCAAAATGTGACAATGCATAACGGCTGCCAAGGATTAATATTGTGAATATATTTTTGAATGCTTGCCATTGTTTGGTTTCACCCTTTTCTCAGAGTGATCCGGGGAATACAATTTTGACGTCTGAAACAAAATCCAATCACTAATCACCTTCGGTGACAAAACCACTATCGTCATGTTATATACGTCATTGCATAATTTATCACTTAAACATTCCAAACGCTTCCAGCCATCAGTGAATCATACATTATGGCTCTGTGAACATTTCTATTAGAACCATCAGACATTGTCTTTTAACACAAATAAATAATTGTTGTTTTTCCTTCAATTACTTATCACGCCACCATGTTAGTGACAGACTAAGGTGTTTCATTCATTGCAGGGTTCATTTTCAACAAATTACGAGCAGTTTTATGTAACAAACAAAGAAACAAATCAACTAATCAACTAACTCCATACAGCAGAGTCCCTCTAGAGAAGCTAACTGGTCCTCAGCTAGTGAAGAAATTCCCCTGATTTTATGGAACCCGCACGTTCATTACCTCACTCACAACAGCCCGCTAACTGTCTCTATAACGAGTCAAATCAATGCAGTCCATGCCTCCATCCCACTTTCAGAAGATCAATTTTAATATTATCTTCCCATCCACGCCTTGGTCTTCCAAGTGCTATCCTTCCCTCAGTTCTGCCCGCTAAAACTCTGTATACACCTCTCCTCTCCCCATAACTGCTACATGCCCCGCCCATCTCAACAATCTTGAGTGGATCATCCGAATAATATTTGGTGAGGAGTAAAGAGCATAAAAAAATCCTCAGCACGCTTTCCTTCGGAGGGGAAGTAAAGCCGTCGGTCCCATGTCGTAGATTTGCGGCATGTAAAAGATCCCTAAATTTACGTGGAAGTCGGAATTTGGGCAAAATTACTACCGGACATCTTTCTCGCCCACAGTTCCACCTTTGGCTGCTATGATCTCTCGCGTCGCTGAGGACGCAGAGGCACGTGGCGGCGAAAGTGGGAACGCCTAAAGGCGGGGGAAAGCAATGGCAAACTACCCCCAAGAACTTGCCTAGGATGCAGTGTGCCAAGAGCCACATCGGTTCCATAACCGGGCTCTGGTTCCTGCCGGACCGGCCTCTAGGGCTGA